>TARA_R110000823_G_scaffold39795_1_pt1 | contig 17370 bp, 18 predicted proteins | sample TARA_R110000823 | Tara Oceans TARA_R110000823 (sample SAMEA4397722) | marine metagenome | biome: Polar Biome; feature: [DCM] deep chlorophyll maximum layer (ENVO:01000326); material: water (ENVO:00002006), including particulate matter (ENVO:01000060) such as... | depth 20 m | reverse complement strand
CACCACTAAGTCGAAGAAAATGGAATCATTCATTACAGAGTTTAACACATTGTTAGAAAAGTACACTACAACAAAAACAAAAAAGTAAGGAGTAATAATGGCAAAAACATTAGATGCTACATATGATCCAGCTAATAAATGGATGCCGATTGAGGAAGGAGAATATCCTGCTCATATAACAGCTTTAAATAGTAAAGAAATTACTACTAGAGCTGGAGAAGCAATTGTCGTAAATATGGAATATAAAGTAGCTGAAGAAGTTTCATCTACTACACAGAAAGTATGGAAGATGGAAGGATATAAATATCAAGTAGATACAAGTGGAAATAAAATACCTGTAACTAATGGTAATGGAGAACAAGAAGTAACAAAGTGTGATCACTTAAAAGATAAGATATTTCAAGATAATGGATATTTTATCTTTACAGAAGGATCTTCATCAAGTAAAAACAGAAGATATTTTGAATTACTTGACAACCTAGGTGTTGATTGTGGAGAAGTTAAAGCAGATGGAAAGAAAGTTAAAAAACTTGTCTTATTAGAAGATAGTGATGTAATAGGAAAACCTGTTATTATTACAGTTAAAAGACACGAGTTTGTAACATCTGAAACAAAACACTTACCACATGATCAACAAGAACGAAGATCTACTTTTAAGGTAAACAATGTGTCCTTGTGGGAATCTGGTAATACACTAGATCCTGCTGAACTAGAAAGCGATGTGCCTTTCTAGGCTTTGTTAAAATGAATATAAAGAGGCAAACAATTGTTGTAAGTCCTCTTTTATATTCTATATTTATAAAGACATTGTATTATATACAAAAAATAATTTAACTTAGAGATGAGGGCGGTCATTGGATCTTTATTCTTCCTCGTCTCTCTCTCCCTTATACACCTCGGAGATGCCGCCCTCCCTCTCTCAAGAGGATTCAAAATGAAAGCAATATATACAACAGTAAATAATAGAAAGACTTTCTTAGGAAAGCACATAAATAACACTATTGTTCGTGAGTTCCCTTTTAGTAAAGCAGTATTATGGCAAAACAAAGGATTAGGTTTTGATAAGAGATTATTAGAATATGCTAAAGAAAATAAAGTAAGACAATTTATATTCTCAGATCCTGTAAAGAAAATAAGTTTGAAAATTGGAATTAAAGCAGCTATATTTAATGGGGAAGAAAACAATTATGGAGAAGGATTACAATGGTATATACCAAAGATGATAATGAAAAAAATGGAAAAGTACGTGACATCTCCTTACATAAAAAAAGAAAAGATATTGTAATGGAGGGATCTGTTAAAGTAAAATTTAGTAAAAGTGAAATTCAACTTTTAGTTAATAGTCTCCATATGTCAATATCTACTGTAGTTCCATGCATGGAAAACGGACAATGGAAAAAACCATATGAAAAATTAAGGAAAGATCTGGAAAATATAACAAACCAGTTAATAGAGAAGGAAAGAGAGATAACTATAAATGGTAAAACAGAGGAAAAATCGGGATCTAATAACCCGGCAGAATGTTACTCCTGCTCAGATTAAAAGATTAACAAAGAAAGCATTAAAGAACAGCTTTAAGAATACTCCTTCAAAGGGATGTGTTTATTTAAAAGACCTACCTATTGGTTCTTTATTTCAAATAGAATCCGGGCCAACTAGAGGTGTATTAATATCTTGCGAACATGACGCATATGTAATAATAACAAAGTCAGAGAACAGTGAAGAACTAGGCAAGAAATATATATCATCAAATACATCAGTAAAAGAAATAACTAAAGTATAGGATAGGTATTGCCAAAGAAGTTAATGGTATGTGACCTTCTTGTTATGGCTCTATTCTGTAAGGGGTAACGATGCAGTGATTTGGTTGGTCGCAGATTGTTACCCCAAATTATTATAAAAATAAAAGTGGAAGGTATATAATGAGAGAAGCATATAAAATACAAAATACTAATGAGCATATATCTAAAGTAGGATTAATAAGGATGTATAAAAGTTTGTTAGCAGATAAAAAAATTAAAAATAATGGATCTGCTCATAGAAGATTAAAACAATTAATGAATCAAGAAAATTGGTGGAATAAAATATAATGTTTTGTCCAATAGATTTAGGGTGGATTTTAATAGCATCGGCATTCATTCTATGGGTAATATTAATAATTAAAAGTTTTAAACAAGGAGAATAAACATGAATATAGCAAGATGTAAAATAGATAAAAGAGGTAGATTAACATTGCCACTTAGCTTTTTAAAAGCAAATCACATAATACCAGAGGAATATGAAGCAGTCATTCATCCTATAGTAAATAATTTAAATACAGTTAAAATAGTATTCGCATTAAAGGTGAATAAAAATGGAGAGTAAAAGAGAAAAACACGCAAGATCATTTCAAAACTCAGTTAGAGGTAAATATATATTATCTCAATCATTGTCAATAGCAGTAAAATATTTAAAAGAATTAGAAGAAAGAGATGATCCATATCCTAAATATGGCACTCATGCAGAACCTTCTAATAGAGAAGACATGGAATATTTATTTAAAGATTTATATCCTATGTATGGAGCAAATCCTAAATCATTTGAAGCATTAGAACAGACAATGCAAGCTAAAGGAGATATAGAAGTAGATTGGAGTAAGGATTACGAACCAACAACAGCAGATGAATTCAATGAAAAGTATGAAGAAGAAGAAGGCAATGCTAAGTCTTTTAATAAAGAAATGGGAATGATTAATAAAAACATAGCTCAATCAATGGTTAATTGGTTAGTTGCGCAAGATTATTTGCCAATTGATACTGAAATAAATACTGAAAAAAGTAAAATAGATACTAAAAATGTTTAACAGATATAAAGGTGTAAAAACATTAGGGATGTTAGCAATAGGAAATGGAGAAGAATGTCCATTTTGTAAAGTAATTATGACTAAAGATATAAAAATATTTGATCATATGCTTAATAATCATAAAGAACAACTATTTGAAAACTTATTTTATAAAGGAGAGGATTATGCAACCTCCAGAGATAATAAAAAAACTAAGAAAGGGAATAAAAATGGGTAAAATGTCGTGGTTATCACATCTTGTAGAAAATGAACATAAAGAAGAACTTGAAGGGTTTCTTGCAGAGAAAGGATTTAAAGATCCAAAATTTGCAGCAAAACAATTTCTACAAGCAGGTAAAGAGTTAAAAGAAGATATGAGGAAAAAAAATGAAAAAAAATAAAGAACATATAAAAGTATGTCGATGCTTTGATTCAGATAAATTTAAAATATGGCAAATTAGAGAAGCTGTAGATATAGCTGTAGGAGATGATGGAAATAAAAGTAAAGAAGTAATTGAAATACTTAAAACAGAAAAATGGGATAAATATGCGACTATCGTCTAAATGTCCTGCTTGTGGATATAGTTTAAATAAACCATATGATATATCAACTGAATTAAGAGAATTATTAAAAAACAGAGGAAAGAAAACAGTAAGATACTTAAATAGGATATGTGGATTAATAACAACAAATGTACCTTCAGAAAACAGATCGTCTTATATGAGATTTTTATTTGCTTTAAAAGATATAGAAGATCAAGTAATTGATTGGGGAATTGAACAATTTTATCAAGCAAAACATTTTCATAGTGGAAAAGGATTCGCTTATTTAAGGACTATGATACAAAATAGAAGCAAAAATATGGGGGCTTTAAAGAAAAATGAGAGAGCAATGTTAGGTTCTACGCCCCCTGTAATAGACCATGAAAAGGAGAAATAAAATGGCAATAAATCAAACAACAACATTAAAAGATACAATGTTTCCAGTAATGGAAGTACCAGCTATTGGGATTCCACTAGAAGGAAAAGAAATAGATTCAACTGGATATAAATTTATTACAAGAGAAGACACTGGTCAAATACTTAGTTGTATGACAGATGAATATAAATTAGTACCAAATAAGAAAATATTTGATTATGCTAATCCTATCATTAAAAAGAATGGTGGTGTATTAAAAGAAGCTACTATATTTGGAGATGGAGCAAGAACCACAGTTAAATGGCATTTTCCTAAAGTAAAGGTTAGTGTTAGTAAAAATGACCAAATGACACCAGAAATTGTTATAAGGAACAGTTATGATGGTACTTTAGGTGTAAATATACTAGCAGGTGCATTTAGATTAGTATGTGCTAATGGTATGGTTATAGGAGTAGTTGCACAAAACTATAAGAATAAACATAGTGTATATAATGTATCTCTAGATGATATTGAATCTGTAATTGATGAAACAATAAATAAAACTAAGATTATATTTGAAGATGAGTTTCCAATACTTGTCGAAAATCAGATCAAGGAAAAACATATTGTTAATTTAATTAAGATGTTCCCTATACAGGCAAATGAAATGATAACTCAAAGACTAATTGCAGATAAACCAAGAACATTTTGGGATCTGTTTAATGTAGGAACCAATGTATTAACTCATAATATGAATAGACAATCTGAAGCAACACACACTTTAGAAAATAACATATATAAAGCAGTTAAAGGATGGGCTTTGAAAGAAATTCCCAATGCCTAGTTCAGATTGGTATAACTGTCCTATAATTATACCTTATTATGGTGGGAAGTATAAGTTGAGCAAAACTCTTGTTCCTCTCATACCTTCCCACTATAGATATATAGAGGTATTTGCAGGTGGATTGTCAATGTTCTTTAGAAAAACTAAAGCAAAATGGAGTATTCTTAATGATATAGATAATAATATAGTAAATCTATATATGTGTGTTATGAATAAACATGATGAGTTAGTAGATAATTTATTTTGGATTCCTAAATCTCGTAAATTATTCTTAGATTTTAAAGAGGAAATTAAGGAAAATAAAGAGATTGAAATACCAGACCCAAAAAGAGCAGCTAAGTATTTTTATTGTATTAGAAATAGTTTTAATAAATTAATACATACTCCATTTTCAATGAATAAAGATATGAATAAAAATTGGGATGAAGAATTTAAATATTCAAGAACATTTTTAGGTGGATCTACAATAGAAAATTTAGATTTTGAGACTTTATTTGATAAATATGAACCAAAAGATAATGATTATTGGTATCTTGATCCACCATATATAGTAGCAACAGAAAAAGGTAGTTATTATATGAATAATTTTACTATAGAAGACCATACAAGATTAAGAGATTGCGTTAATAGAATTGATAAAGCTGGTGGCAAGTTTATGGTCAGTTATGATTATAGAGAAGAGGTAAAAGAATTATATAAAAACTATAATATTAAAATCATTAAAATGAAATATTCTGGAGCAACAGATAAAGCTAGGGAAAAAGAACGTAAAGAATATATTATAATGAATTATGAACCAGAAACACAAGGAGAGTTGTTCTAATGAAAGAAAAACAAGTAAAAAATGGACAAATATTACCACACTCAGAAGAAGCTGAAAAAGCATTATTAGGATGTATGATATCAGGTGGAGATAGAGAACAAGAAGTTGGTATGGCTTGGATAAGAGATGAAGAAGCTTTTTATTCTAAAGAAAATAAATCTGTATGGAAAGCCTTAAAGGAATTGTATAAAGATAATATAGAAATAGATTTTGTTACTTTAACTGATAAAGTTCAAGATATAACTGGAGAGAGTATGGCATATTACCTAACAGGATTAGCAGAATTTGTACCAACAAAGGCAAATGTTGAGAATTATGCTAGAATTGTTTGGGAAAAGTATATACAAAGAGAAACAGCAATATCAGCTAAACACTTAGTAAACGCAAGTTATGATGATTATAAAGAAGTAAACAGTATATTGGAAAAACATAGTAAACTAATAACAGAATTAAGAGAGATACAGCCATCAAAAGAAAGAAAGATGGAAGACTTAGTTAATGAGATGATGCAAGTAGTGGAAGAAGACACAAATCTTATACCATTTAATTTAGCACATCTTGATATGTTCGCAGGTGGAATGACAAGAAAAGAAATAACAGTATTAGGAGGTAGACCAGGCCATGGAAAAACTACTCTTGTAATTAACATGATTAAAGGACTGATAGATCAAGGATATACAGTCATGTTATTTAATCGAGAAATGAGTAATACTGAGATGTTGAAGAAGATGGTAGTTATGGAAAGTAAGTCCCTAGAATACGGTAATATTAGACGAAATGACCTATCTGAGATGGATAAGACAGAGTTTACAAATATATCTGAGAATATTAAAAAATCATATGAAAATTTAATCATGTATGATGGAGTAAGAACGTTAGATGATTCACTAAGAGAAATCTCAAAACATAAACCAGATGTAGTAATTGATGATTATATACAATTAATAGATGTAACAAAAGTAAAAGAAGGAAGAAGATTCGAAATTGAAAAGATAATGCAAGAATATAAGTGGATATGTAAAACAGAGAATTGTAGTTCAATACTTGTATCACAATTAAATAGAGAAATAGAAAAAAGATTAGATCCACGTCCAAGAATGAGTGATTATGCAGAATCAGGCGTAATAGAACAAACAGCGGAATCTGCTATGTTTGTATTCTATGGACATAACTTTGATAGTGAAAAGTATTCACCTTATAAAAGCGAAATAATAGTATCAAAAAGTAGATATGGTAAAATAGGAACACATAAAGTGGGATTTAACGGATCTAGATGTAAATTTTACATGAACTCAGATATGGCAAAAGGAGATAATAAGTGATAACAAGTGGTAGTAAAAAGCAAACATATAAGTTGTCACGGCTGTAAATTAAATAATAATGATTATTGTTATTGGTTTAATAAGCCGAAAAAAATTCCTTTGAACATTATAAATAAAGGATGTAAGCATAGAGATCCTTACTATGTTGAAGTAGAATGTTCTGACATTATTGCATCTATTATTAATATATTTGATGGAGAGTTTGTAGATACACCCACAGAAAAAAGATTATATAGGCAAAGTAAAGAATGGTGGAAACAAAAACCAAAACATAAATACACAGAAAGAAAGGATTGGTAATGATTATAGGTATAGATCCCGGCAAGAGTGGTGGAGTAGCTTTTTGGCATGAAGGTATAGATAAAGTCGTTAAATGTCCTAACAACGTAAATGATATGTATAGTATTGTAAAACAGGAAGTTAATAGGTTTAATCCTTACGACTCATGTGCGTACATAGAAAAAGTTTGGGCAAGACCTTCAAACGCTACAAGAGCTGCCTTTACTTTTGGAGTTAACTATGGAGAATGGTTAGCAATACTAGCTGCTTTAGAACTAAAAACAACATTAATTACACCACAAACTTGGATGAAATACTATAAAGAAAAGTTTAAATTTAAATTACCAAAAGAAAAAAAAGATAGAAAAAATAAATTAAAAAAGATAGCTACATATTATACAGATAAAAAAGTAACATTATACAATGCAGATGCTATACTAATAGCATTTTATGGATTCATTCAAGAAAATAAATAAAAGAGAGGTAACATGCCAAAAGAATTAGACATTCTAGTACAATGCTTACAAGCAAATTTAGAAATTATTAATAAATGTAAAGATAATTTACAATCAAAAGAACAAGCAAAAGTTTTATATCCAATTATGATTGAATTAAGAAAACTTTGCGATAATTGTATTCCAATATTAAAAACATATAATTAAGCGGTAAGAGAAGCTGTGAGAATGCACGCTCCTGTATGTCTTGCAGCTTCTACCGTTTTAAGTAAGAGCATTTAAAGCTTCTGATATTTCATACGGAATTTGCTTAGATGCTTTTTGAACTTTCTTTTTCAGTTTTCTAGCTTCTGATGTTGGGTACAATCCAACTTCTTGTTGTAAAGCCCATCCAATTCTACCTTCTTTTAATTGAGGAAGATGTCTTTCGTAAGCTCTTCCAAGAAAAGTATTTAATAATCTAATTTTTCTAGTTATATCAGAAGATGCCATATAAGGATCATAATCTTCAAGACCAGATATTATTGTAAGTATGCTGTCTTCATCTAAATCCACTAAATCCATCATTACACCTATATCAATTATATCAGAAGTGATTGGCCCTCCAAACGTTGAGATGAGTGGCCCCTTACCATAAAAAGCTTCTGCTATCTCATCTTCATCTCCAAGAAAAAATGTTCCCCATTGATTTAATCTTTGCGCTGTATCATGTTGAACTAAATTAGAAAAATCAACACCAGTGTAAGCAGCAGCTAAAGCTGGAGCTAAAAAATAAAAGAATCCCATCCTATATGCTTGAGATAAACCAGCTGCGTCTTTGCCAAAAAACTTACCTTCAGATATATCATACTTTGATTCTCTTAGTATTCTTTGATTTCTTTCAAAAAATTCAAAAGCATAATGTTGAAACTGACCTGCAAACCTACCTACTTTACTTCTAAGAGCTTGTGACTTAGCATAATCAGCATAATCAAAATGATTCATTACAGTTGATTGAATAGCATATCTTTCAGAAGCTTGTCTAATTTTATTATCAATTTGAGCAGGTGTTAATCCTTTTTCTGATAAAGCAGCTCTGTGTTTAGAACTGCTTAACGATCTATGCATTTGAGAATACCCAACTTTAAATGTATGTTTTCTATTAGCGTTCTCAGCTTTTCTATGCAACCAAGATGTTTTACCTGCTAACCAAGATACTTTTTCAGATACTTTTTCTATTTTAGATTTTTTAACTTTTACAAATTTTTGAGTATTATTATCCCATTCTACAATTTTAAACATAGATGTAGGAGCTTGTAATCCACTTTCTAAATACTCTGGAGATACTTCATCATACAACAATCCATTATCTTTTAAAACACTATCAATATAATCTTCGCTACGTATGCCTTTTCCAAGATTTATAGTTTTTAAATAATCTTTAGATTTACTAATCTCGACTGGCCCCCATGTAACATAATCCAACATCCTCTGAAACGCGTTTCTAGCTGCTGATCTAGGGTTAATTCCAAGTTTAGATACAAACTCCATTCCTAATACAGTTCTCATCCAAGCTCTTGTATTCGGACTTACAGTAGTATCTCCATTAGTTGCCATATGCATATCGGTAATAAAGTCAACTAAATTTTTACCATACCCCTTTGCAGCTCCGTCTGTTTTATATATTTGTTCAACAGATGTTAAAGCATCAAGCATATGTCCATCCATATAAGAAGTAAAATTAAATCTGTTTACATCGTTTACATAATTTTTAACAGAGTTAAGAAAATCTCTACTATAATTATACCCAAACTTACCTGTTTCTAAATCTTTTGCTCTAGCTTCAGTATGCTTATCCATATATAGATTCATATCTTTAATAATTTCTTTAATAGATGGTTTATCTGATTTATCCCTAGAGTTTACACTTAATTGTAAATCGTCAAAATGTTTCATCATTCCATCCATAAATTCAGCATTTAATGATTTTACATAATGAGGATAGAATCCCGGTTCGTATTTAGGCATATACTTTTCTTGCATTTTATCTTTTACTTTTTGCAACCCAATAGTATCTTCAGAATCTATTTGACCTAAATATTTCATTCTATTAATAACTGAATCAATTCTTTTATTAACTCCAAGCCTTAATGTTTTATATAGTCTCGACATCAAATTTTGATAATTTGTAACTGCATTAGCTAAATGAGGAGAATCTTTTAACCTATTTCCATTAGGCCTCACAACTAATCTATTAATTTCATCTGGATTAAGCCTTAAAACTCTTTCCCCACTATCATATTTTTCAACCTGTGAAGCTATTTTTTTATCCTTAACTTTAATTCGTTCTCCTTTACTGTTAAGAACAAACGCTTTAGATACTAGTTCATTATATCTAGCAGTAACAGCCTCAGGTATTCCATATTCAATTATTTTAATCATCTCATTATAGACTTCTAAATGAGTGCTTTTAATCAATCTACCTTGTTCTTTATTGATATCCATAAGTCTTTGTTCAGCTTCTAATCTAGCTGTTAAATCATTTTTTAATTCTGCATTTTTATAATCAACTATAGCTTCATTTTTTTTATCTACTAAAGCTAATCTTTTTTTATCAGCTATTCTCATTCCAGAAGACTCATATCCTCTAGCAATTGATTCTTCTTTTAATCCATCCATAACAGCTTTCATATCTGATTTATCAGAAACATCATTAGATCTGTTTGTAAATTGAGTTTTTTGCATATCATTTAAAACTTTACCAATAACTGGATCTTTAACTCCATAATGAGAACTTTGGTACATAAATTTTGCAAAAGAATTATCTAAATCGCCTTGTTTAACTTTAGTAGTTAATTCTGTAAGTCTTGCTAAATAACTTTTAACTCTACCCGGTGTTAAATCTCGTACATATTTTAAATTGTCTAAACCTACAAAAAAATTAGATTCAACAAGCCTAAAAGCAGCTTGATATGGATCGTTAAAAATTTGTTTCGTAGTATTTTTTTCTGCCCACGATTCAATACCTTTATATAAAGTTTTATATTCTGGAGATACTAATTCACAATTTATATTTGACATATTAACCTTACCTAAAACACTTTCCTGCTTCTTTAAACTTTTCAAGATATACGTGACTATCTGGATTAATACCATCTTTCATTTGATTTAAATTGTCACTTAATTCTTTTAATTGTTTTAATCTATCAAAATCATAATTACGTTTTTCTAAAGACACTCCTTTAAAATAATGCGCTCCACCCATTAAAGCATACACTGGATTATTTAATATGTCTTTAGCTATTCTATTTCCTTTATTTAATTCTGTTTTAAATATACCATCAACAAACACATCTTTAGCTATTTTCCTAACTTCAGAATCCATTCCAGCTCTTTGTGAAAAATAATCAATTTCAGAAATAAATTCATTTCCAATAAGTTGAGCATTTAAATCATTCATTGAATTTAAATAAGAATCATATTCTTTTTCTTTACCTGCTAATTTCATAACTGACGCATAAAAATCTAGTAAATGATCATTTGTTAATCCTGCACCACTAGCTATTTTTTTATTATCTCTTGTCCATTTAATAGAATTAAAACCATCAAATAGTCTTTGAAAATCTGCGTTAAAATTAGGAAGTCTCATATTATTGTATAATATAGTTTGAGTATCTTTATTAAGACTTGATACATCTAATCCTTCTTGAAGATTTTCACTTATCAATCCTTTTCTATCAATTCTTTTATTAAAAAATCTTTCATTTTGAGCTTCTACAAATTGCACAATACTTAATTGTTCTTTTGCCATTCTCATGGTTTCAGCGTCTGATGGTAAAGTTCCGTATGCTAAACTGGTAAGAAACCTCATACCTCTTCTATATCTAGATGAAGGAGAAAACGTTCCTTTTGCTTCATAAGGAATGGAGACTGGTCTATTGTTAAATACTCCAACAGCTGATCTATTTTGAGTAGGTTGCATAAATTGATAAAGAAATACAGGCCCATGCTTTTCAAATCCTTTAGCCATTAATTCGCTTTCTATTTGATAAAAAGTAGACATATCTGGAAAGTTATTTAATAATTCTAATTGATCTGAGTTTAATAAAGATTTATCTCCATGCTTTATAAAGTCTTTTTTAGTAGTTCGATTTCCATAAAACAAACGTCTTATATCTTTTATAAATTGCAAATCTTTTTGAGCAGTTTTATTTAATTTCCAATCAAAAGGAACTATATTTTTTACTGCATCCATTGTTGAATAATAAATAGCACCATCAATCATATTTTTTTCATCAGCAACTTTGTATTCAATAGATGGCAAATCTTTACTTTTTCTACTTTGCAAATAAGATTTAGAAAGAAGATTAGAATCTGATAATTCGGACTCAACTTTTTTAATAAGAGTATTAAGATTATCCATTGCTTTCTTTTTAGCTGCAAAAGGCATCTTGCGATTATAAAGCATATAGATTTTTTTCTTTAGATTTTTTATAAGATTTACTTTTCTATTAATTGTTGCTGAAGCATTCATCACTCCTCTAGTAAGCTTATCAGCTCTGCTTATCATCTTTTCATTAATAACATCAACATCTGCTACATCTATAGAAGATCCACCTCCTAATAATTCATTGTACCATTCGTCTACTATTGCATTAATTTGATTCCCAACAGTTTGTGTTTTTGATGTATTAAAAGGATCTTCTGCTCTGAATTTCATCATAATTCTATCAATAGGAGCTCCTCTGCTTCCATTTGCTATATTACCAGCGTTAATTTCTGTATCTGGATGTAAAATTTTAGAAGTAGGTTTATCAAATTCAATCTCTACTCCTTTTTTATCGTAACTATCTTTTACTTGACCAAAATAATCAATAAATTCTTGATCATTCCTCCATCGTTTTCCTTTTCCATTATCTCTATTTCTTAATTGATAATAAATACTATTATTTATATCTTGATTAAATCTCATAAATCTATCAGATCCATTAAAAGCATCAATATATTCAGTTTTCTTTTGAGCTCCTGTATTTTCATATACTGAATCTCTTGTAATTCCAAGAAAATTAGTATATTCATATAACATTTGATTAATAATATTTTTATCTAAATTAGTTAAATTAACTTCATCCCAACCGTCTTTAGTCCTTACCATTTTTCTAAATATACGAACTCTTTTATTATTACTATGGCCTGATTGTTGCATATCATTAACAAATCCAACTTTTTTTGTTACATTACCCGTAACAATTGAATTTTCTATTGTAGGAAATATAAAGTCTGATCTCCAAGATCTTAAATCTTGAGAAATTTCTGGATTTAATTTTGAATCTCCATCAATAATATATTGAGTTTCTAAAGCAGATCTTAAATAAAAATCTAAATTATCATAATCTAATACAATTTTAGAATCAACTCCTTTAATGTTAGTTTCAACTAATATTTTTGGTTTATTAAATTTTTGATTAGGTCTTTGTTCGTTAAAACTATCTATTGAAGCTTTACCTATACCTTCAGTTCCTATATTATTTAAAAAACTTAAAGCTCTTGGAACTTTTTGTACTAATCCAATACCTGCTTTAAATGCATTAGCAGTTGATGACATTTCGTGAATTGTATCATTATGTTGTTTAGGAGTCATTCCTGCGTGTAAAGGCATATCAGACATTAAATTTGTAGGATCAACTCCTTGAACAAAAAACTCTGATGATCTTTTTACATGATCCCACATATTTTCTTTATGGGAAAAGAAAAAATCTGCTTTATCAAAGTCATAATCACCTTCCATTACATTTGCTACATCAAGAGAATTGACAGCTATGGAATTACCATATTGTTCTTTTAAAAATCCCTTTAAAGACATTAATGCAAAATCATTTGGCCTTGTTCTTGGGTTTCTTCTAATCATAGCTTGTACAAAAGTGCCTTCTGGTATTTCTCCTTGTTTAACTAAAAAGTCTAAAGCGTCTACAATCTCTCCTAAAGCAACTGGATGTTGTGAGTCTTTACCCATTAATATATCCCAATGTTCTTTACCGAAAACTTGTTCACCCTTTAAATTTTCTTCACCTTTCCTTCCAAATCTCATTTCATATCCTTGTTCGGAAAGTTCTTTGATTGTTAAATCTTGTGCATAATGAGGTAACATAACTTCACCCATCATATCTTTTACGCCTTCTTTGTTTACTAAAGTAGGCTTTAATCCAAACATAGCACCGGGAATCATTATAGAATTTCCACCATACCTATGAGAATCTTCTTTATTGTATTGATTTGTAGATGATCTTTGTCCATTTATAACACTATCCATATATATTTGATATAATTTATTTTCAACAATTCTATCGCTATAACTTCTTGGATTAGCATCTCTACTATGTTTTGAAAAAGCAACTATATTATTTAAGGTGCTTGCGGATGATTCTCCAGCTTGTATATCAGCAATCATTCCTTGATCTCCTAATTGACCAACAACCCATTCTTTTAGAGCTATTGGATCTTGCATTAATTCGGATACTGAACTTAAATTAATTTCAAGTTTTTTAGAAAATTCTGATTCAAACATTCTACCAGATTCTTCATTGTTCATATAATTTGCATCTGCTTGAGATAATTTTGCTTCCATAAATTGTGGATTTTTATTTGGCATAATTCCAAGAGATTCAATTGATATTTTTCTAAGGGGAGCACCTTTTTGTTTGTTTAAGTCATTCCATTCGACATTAATTATACTTGTGTCTACTTGTTCTCCAACTGGGTTATAAACCTTAGCTCCAGTTTTTGCTAATAATATATCAATCTTTTTATTTTTATTAAAGAATCCATTTAATTCAGGGCTATATATAAATAATGTTTTTCCTAAAAGCAATGGAGAATTATCTCCTCCAGATGTTATTACAGGTTTTATTGGATTAAAAGAATAAGGATCGTTACCAGATATTGCGTGCATATACATTAATTGTTGTTTAGAAACAAACCCAATGCTATCAAAACCAGACACTTTATCATGAGCATCTCCTATTACATTGTCAAGATAATTTTTATTTAAATTGTTGTCTTTTAAAACACGAGCAACTTCATCCCTAATTTTAGCATACCCTTCATCGTTCCAGATAGCTACACCAAATCCATCGTTTTTTGCTATTCTTTTAATTGCATTTGATACTTCTTTGTTGTCTGAATAAACATCAGCTGCGTCTAAAACAAAATCTTTATTATGTCTTACATATTTTTTTGTATTAAAAAGTTTTATTCTATTCATTAATTTTTGAGAATTATTACCATTTAACCATTGAATAAATAATCTATCTCCGTCAGATCCAGTTAACATTTCTTTCATCATAACATGCTTTAACATATATCTATATTCATTTTCAGTAAGAGATTCATTTTTTTCTATTTTATCATCTATTTCTTTAAATTGATCCCTAGCTAATTTGTTTAAACCTTCTCTATCTTTATAATTATTAACAAATTCTCTAAAAGGTTCGTTTAATCTTACTAAATCTTTTGTAGCTATAGCAATGGGATCCATGTTAGGAGCAATTTCTATTATTTTTAATCCCATTTCTCCATTTGTACCTACAAGATTTCTATGATCTGGAGAACCTGCTTTAAATAAATCTCTAGATTGATTAATAAATGTTTCAAAATCTTTTCTTATATCTTTTATTAAATCTCTATCAGACTTACTTACAACTTGAGAATCATTAAATACATTAACTTGTCTTTGAATTATATATCTTCCATCATCAGACATCATTTCTACTGAATGTCTTCCATCAATAATAAAATAAGGCAATTCTAAATCATTCATTTTTTGATGCAATCTAGAATATTGAACAGTTTCAGCTTCTTTTACTACATTTCCATTTTCCCATTTTATTACATCAATTTTTACTTGAGCTCTTTGAGATCCAAGAAGTTTAATAGTATCAGCAATTATATCAGGCTTAACAAAATCTTTTTCTTGTTGAGATAATTCTTTATAAGGTTTCCATTGATTATCTTTTCTTTCAACATGAATTCTGTCAAGTAATTTATTTAATATATCTACATCTAAAATCTTATTAGGTTTATCAGAATAAATAACTTCATCAAAGAAAAGTTTAATTGCTTCTGAACTTTCTTTAGAATAATTTTCCCCATCAATTCTATATCTTTTTACCCAATCTTGTAAACTAAGAGGTTTTTCTGAAGCTCTTTCTGCGGAATCTTCTAATAGATTGTCTCTGCCTTTTTGTTCTGCTTCTTTATATATTCTTTCTACATATTGAGCATCTATACCATGTGAATTCATGTATTCAGATAAATCGTCTCTTAAACTTTTATTAAACTTTTTAAGATCGTAATCAATTTTAGTAGAATCTTCCATTGATTTTATTACGCCAGATTTAGTAAGCCATTTTAAAATTATAGATGCATTTTTAGAATCAGTGTTTTGAAAAGATCTTAATTGATCTACAAAAGCATTGTATCCCTTTTTTGAAGCTCCTAATTGAGTCATGAAATCTGCTAATATTCCCCTAGAACTTTGAGAAGAGTTTAAATTAACATCAGAAACAGAAGAATGTAATAATCTCATTTCAAGCATATCTGTTACTAATATTTTATCTTTTTCAAGAACAACTAATCCATTACCATCTTTAATTATTTTTTTAATTATTTGATTATAATCAGTAGCAAATTGTAACATTCTAGAATCTGGATGACCTTTTATTCCAGATTCATCAACTAATTTTACTGTAAATCCAGTGGACTTTCCTTGAGATTCAACACCAAATGTAGCTCTATCTGTTTCAACTAAGTTAAATAAAGATTCTGCTTGACTTATGTTTAAATTAGTATCTTTTATTCTTTCATTAACTGCTTGACCTACTATTCTTGATTGTAAATAATTAGGCATTGTATCTAGATTTATTCCCCTAGACATTAATTCTTTTCTTAATTGTTGTATTGCTTCATGAGTAACTGAAAGTCTGCCTTCATTTGTGTCTGGTATTTTAAATATGTCATATTGACCTCCAATATTAGAAGCTGCTTGCATAGCATGAACTCTAGATAAAAATCTTTTATCTTTAGAAACTTGATCTGCATCCACACTTTCTCCATCTTTTTCTTTTATATCTATTTTTGATACATCATCTACTATAAATATTCTACCAATTACATCAGGGCTATGCATAATCCCCGAATTTTCCATCAACCCAACGAGTTTATCATCTTTTCTAGAAAAGGTATCAATTATTGATTTTCCTACCCTTATGGAGGTATTATGGACTAAAATATTTGCATAATCATGATATGAATCAGAAATAGAAAATCCTTCAGACATTATTGTATTATCTACAAATTTAGATTCTACATTTTTTTCAAACCTAGATACTTTTTGATATATATCTGTTAATAAAGATTCTGATTCAATTGTTTTAGTGCTTGTTCTTGGATTTGAATCTATTACAGATTTACCTAATTGATCAGATGCTAATAAAGAAGTTTGAAATCCATCTATTTTATTATACAATAAATCAAGAGCTTCGTCTCCTTTTATTGGCTTACCTTCAGAGTCTACTCCAAGTAAAGGTAATCCGCTATCATCTAATAATTCTCCATTTTTTGCTTTTTGTTTTATTTCTTCACTAATACGAATATTTTTTGGAGTAGTAAGTACGTTTACACCATCTTTATTTCTTTCCATAGATATGTTTAACGCATTTTCTGCATCTCCATTTTTAACACTTTCAATTAAATCTTTAAAAGAATTTTCAAAATTTTCTTGAGTTCTAAGGAATGTTTCTTCTACAGCTTTTGTTCTTCCTTTTTCATCTCCAAATCTTGAATCTATTTTTATTACTGCATCAGCAATTGCTTTAGCATCGGCAGATGATATTTGATCCATAGTTTTTAAATGTGGAAAATGATTTCTTAATTGAGGAAGCAACATATCAAA
>TARA_R110000823_G_scaffold20817_7_pt1 | contig 17540 bp, 24 predicted proteins | sample TARA_R110000823 | Tara Oceans TARA_R110000823 (sample SAMEA4397722) | marine metagenome | biome: Polar Biome; feature: [DCM] deep chlorophyll maximum layer (ENVO:01000326); material: water (ENVO:00002006), including particulate matter (ENVO:01000060) such as... | depth 20 m | reverse complement strand
CTTCATATTCAAGCTCCAATTCTTTCAAAGCTCTTTCTTTTAGATTTTCAATGTTAGCCAACATATTTTCTTCTTCAAGCTCCCTGAGTATTTCACCCTCTTCAGCGTCCTTTTCTTCTTTCAACATTTTAGCTTCTTCATCATACTGAGCATTAATCATATCAGTCAGTTCCTTTTTTTCAGCCATATTCAAAGTCAATAAATCTAATTCGGCTAAATGTCGTTCCCTTTCTAGCTGAAGCCTTTTTTCATCAGTATCGGCTTGTTGATCTAACATTGTATTATTGAGGTCATTCCTAAAGTCTGCTATTGCTTGTGCATTATCCTTTTCAATCTGCAGCTTTTCTGCAGCTGCGTCTTTTGTAGCCTGTACTTGAGCTGCAGCGTCCTCTTCCACTCTTTTAGTAGCGTCAATACTTATGTCTTTAATTCCTGTAGAAACTTTAGTGTAGATAGCTCCAAGCTCATTAGCAGCTTCACCTACATTAGTTGCAATATCTTTTCCCGCTTGAATTGCGTCTGCAGCAACTTTTTTCATCTCATTATTTGTAGCCTTCATTTGACCTTCAATCTGCCTGATTTTCGCAGACTCATCATTGCCTGGCCAAGCATTTTTCAGTTTGTAGAAGGTTAACATTAGTGACTGTACAGCTAATTTCAAAGCATAAAATGACAATTTCAAAGGAGTCAAAGCAATAGTCATAAGTCCTTTCATTACTTTTCCAAGTGCGTCAAACCTGTCTGAGCTTTCCGTTACCCATTTATAGGTATCAACCAAAACTGAAACAAAGTCTGAAAAAAGATTTGAAATTATAGTTGTTACTTTTGTAACAGCGTCCATTATGGTTTTGTTCTTCATCATAGCATCCCAAAGAAATTTCAGGGCTGTTACAATAATCATAATTGGTATCATTTTCATAGCAAATCCTAGCTTCTTTGAAACTCCTGCAGCTGTTTTACTGACTACATTCCCTTTTTTCTGAGCTGTAGTTTGTTTTTTTAGTGCTTTTGTCTGAGCGTCAATTTTCCCTTTAGCCTCTGATCTTTGTTGATTAAGATCCTTCAAGCCATTTTTCTCTAAAGCTATTTCGGTTTTTGCTTTTTGAATTTTTTTGATAAGTTGAGGATATCCTGCAGAAGCAGTCTTGGGAGTCTTTTTTGCTATAGCTTCAAGCTCAATATATTCTTTTTCCAAGTCTATAATAACACTTTTTTGGATATTGACTTGATCATTTAAATCTCCATAAGCACTTTCTGATTTCTCTAAAGCTGAAGTCATTCCATCAATATCCTGAGTAACCTGTTTGATATTACTTCCGACTTTCATTGTATATGTATCACCTGCCATAATTTTATTTTTTTAAGGTATTGTTACACCTGTTTGTAATTGAGTAGCTCTTACCGATATCACCCAATCAATATCCATATTTGTTTGTCCTCTTACATTTACATTAAAATTTCCATCAGAATCTACTGCAGCTGTTGGCCTCCAATTTGTTATATCACCATTACTTGATAAAGTTTTTCTTTGTCTGTTGATTGTAGATCCTTCACCACTTGTTTTGGATATAACAACCCCCGTTTCAGTCCAACTTCCAAAATCTCCAACAGCTCCTGATACATTAGTTCCACCAACCCTTACAGCTAAAATATCACAATGAAAAAAAACAGCTGCATTTACAGGTACTGCGTATGTTACTCCTGCTTCACCGTTTACATTGGTAGCTATAGTTCCATTTGTTGTAGTGGTAGCTCCAAGTATAAAATAAGTCATTTGCCTTTTCCCTAAAATATCACCCCCCTGATTTCCACCTAGTGTTATTGTGTTTCCTGCTAAAGCTATTGCATTTACTCCAAAAACTGCAGTATTACTTTTGCCTACATCTATTACATTTTTAGTTCCTGCTATTATATTGTTTCTTGACTCACCTCTTATCATATTTTGTTCCCCAATAATTTGTGAGTTTGTTACCTCTCTTTGAGTCAAGTTTCCTTTTCCAAGATTTGTATTCTTAGTGTTCAACATTACCTGATCTAAACTTGGATTGATAGGGTGAGCCATACAAGTTCTTGAATAAGAATTCCAAGTGTAGCCATAAGCTTCACACTCATTTTGATTTGGACTGATCAATCTTATCGCTGCCTTTTGAGAATCTAAAACATCATCCGTATAATATATGATTCCATTTGAGTCAGTAAATTCTGGTCGTAGCCTTTGATTTGGGCGATATATTTTAGTATTAATTGCCATTATGGAATAAGTATAAATTCAACATTTGCCAAACTGTTTGGTTTATAATCAATTTTATTGACTCTAAATGCTCTATTTTGTATCATTACAATATCTGAGAAACTAAACTGATTAATGTCAGATGGACTCAAATTGACTTTTATTTTCAATACCCTGCAGTCTGCATTGTATAATGCAAAATAGTATTGCGACCAAAATATATTAAAAAGATTATTGCTAGTTGGATTGTCAGCACCTATGATTTGACAAGCTCCAAAATTAATGTCAAAAGAAGTTGCTAATGCAGGGAATGTATCAAATCCTGTACATTGTCCAAACACAGTAGCGTTCTCACTTGAGCCACCATTCATAGTAGGTATAAAATATGATCCTGAATTCAAAGTTACTTTTCCATTCCAAAATTGTATTCTCGGTTTGTTATCAAAAGATGATCCTGTTCCATCATCATTTAGCTTATAAATAGCAGGACCATAAAGTGGTACAGTTAAATTTGAAAAAGGCTTTGTACAGGTAGCTGCAAAAGGCTTTGCGTTTACTGAGTTTTCGCCAACTAACAATGTAAAGTCTGAAGCGTCAAAAACCAAACTTCCATATAGAAAGCCTCTAAAAGAATTTTTATATTGATTAAACACATAGTCATTTGAGTCCTCATCATATTGAAAGGTTGTAGTTTTTTTCAAAGTAGTCAAGGGCTTCAGGTTTATTTGAGTAACATCTATTTTACTTGTCCAATCTAATTTTATGCCTCTTGAAGCCAAGTCAAGACCACCACTCCCAATGTCGGGAAAAATTACATCATACCTATCAATGATTATGTTCTGAGGGTTTGTAGGATCAGCAGTTGTAACCAAATTAAACATAGTCAAAATTCCTTTTATGAAATCCCATTGATTGAGTTTGCCTCTTAAATTATTTAAAAGCACCCCACTTGTAATTGGTAGCTGTTGTACTTCCTGCTTAAATTCAACGGTAGATCCATTTGTAGCTGAGTCCTCAGAAAATTTAACGGAAAGTGGGGGTGTAGTTGGATCAAGTATTCTCCATTGACATTCCCAAGTATCTCCTGCCTGAAGCTGAACGGGAGTTTGCATAATTCCTGCGCCTGGATTTCCGCCGGGTGCAACTGTCATAATAGTTTGATCAAAAATGTCTGCAGGTATTGTACCCCCATTTCTTACATATCTCATAGCTATGTCTACAGAATAAGCTTGATAATTATACATTTTAATTCCAATCCACCCATTCATTTCAACAGGATTTGAAGCTGTGTATGTTGAGGTTGAAGTATCATAATCAGGCAAAGTCAATGAGCTATAGCCTGAAACAACTAAGTCAAAAACATATATGTTCTCCCAAGTATTTGAAGCATAAACTGATGGCATTGGATTTGGATATCCTGATGAGGGGTGGAAACACCAATGAGAAAGTGCGTGTTCTGGAGTTCCATCAATAGGTGTAGAGTTCTCACCCCAATTAAAATCCATAATTAATTGATCAAAATAGGTGCTACTAAAAAAGGTTGAAGTGTAGGTAAATTCAGCTGCAAAAAATATCTTATTTATCAAATACTTTAGACTTAGCCAAGGTCGGGCAAACTGATCTAATGATGTAAACTCAGGGAATCCTGCAGTACAACTCCCACCTGCACAAATTTGAGTTCCACCAGTCCAATCTACAAATGGATATTTAATAACTGAAGTATGATAGGTGGGTGCAACTAAAGCAGGATCATAAGCAAAAGAAGTTGTAGGAATAGACTGATTCAATGCTACACCTGTTTGTCCTGTACCTGCACCAACATCCCAAGATCCTTTTATATTGTCTTTTTTGTAATCGTGTGTGAGTTCATCAAAATCCAGATCTGAGAAAGTTCTTGTTTTTAAAATATCAGCTAATGTAATTGTTTCAGAAAACAAATTGACATTATAGCTCAGTTCACCTGCTTTTGTATCAATACTAATTAGCCTCAAAAATCCTTTGAAAAGAGTATAGCCATCTTGCTGTAAAATGATCTCCGTTTTCCTATAAGGATTGAAATCATAAGTTGATCCTGCACCATTTAGTGAGGCTGTAATATCATAAACATTTTTAAATACTTTGTTGTTCCTTTTAGTTCCTGGCAATTTAAAGCTCTTTGAATATGATTGAGTTTTTTCTGCTACATTTAGAAAATTATCTACACTCAATGTTAGTGGTATATTCTGATCATTATACAAATCTACTATCACTTGCCCTTCACCAACAAGCCCTGAAGGTATAACAGCATTTTGTCTTAATTGCATATTAATAACCTTCATAGTGTTTCCACTAGTTGTAGCATAATAAAATGCTATTCTCTGACTTACATCAGTACAAGTGAAATTAGTATCATAAGTTGTTCCTGCTGAAAGTGACACCCAATTAAATGATCCTGCACCTGTACCTGAAGTGTCGTAAAATCTTACTGAAGCTTGATAAGATCCTGCAATAGTGCTGTCAACTTCAAATGAGAATTTATAGCTTGATCCCACTTGTAAATTAGAAAGTTCTTGATATATTCCTGCAGCACCCCCCGATAAAAATTCTAAGTAATTCGGTGCAGATCCACCTTGAACAGGATAAAAGCCCGTTCCATAACCTCCACCATTAGTTTCAAATTTATACCATTGATTTGGTATAGTTGGTGGGCTATCAATAATGGCTTGTGCGTCTGGTGTGCTTGAGCTGTTCTGAGTAGGTACTGCAAATAAAATGGTATTAAACATTTGGCCATCTACAATATACTCTTGAGGATTGATAGCATACGGATTGAAGCTTGAGTTGTAATACTGCGGATAAATAAATAATTGTACAGACATATTATACGGTTTGAGTTCTTAGAGTTTTACTGATTTCAACTTCAAATGAGAATTGTATTAGCCTGTCATTTACTTTTGTTTTTTGCTTAAAGCTTGATGTCTTTAGTCTTACAGGCTGCACATACTTATTTATGATTGTGTCGTTATCATCTCTTTGAAATGGCTCAATCATATAGACTTCAGGAGAATTTATGAAGCTTTCAAACCATACTGCGTCTTCTTCTGAAATGAAGTCGGTATTCATTTTGATAGTTCTTTTAGCACTTAAAGTGAAATCTTTTACTCCACCCCTCCAACCTTGAGTTTGATAAAAAGCTTCATTCCAAACTCCTTCAGTCTGAGTGAAGGTGCTTTTTTTAGTTTTTAAAGTCTTAGATGATTTCATCTTAAATGTGTAATAATCCCACCCCCCATATTGATTCATCCAAGTTAGCCTGATCTGTTCATAGCCTTTTCCTGAAGGGCAATTTATGTTTAAGGTGTACCATTCAGTTTGCCCAAAAGATCGTGAAGCCCTATATGTAATATAGTCAACTAAATCAGATCCAAATTGTGCTTCATAAGTCGCACTAGTGTTTGATATATTGCCTGGACCAATTCCAAAATGAAGAAGGTGTTGTTCTGCATAAGTTCCTAAAGTTGTTACTCCACCATTAGCGTCTGTATTCAGTACTGTTTGAGCTCCTGAGTTCGTTCCATCTCGGTAGTAAATCCAATAAATAACACTAGTCATATTAGTAGGAGATGGAGTTGTTTGTACTTCATTTAAGAATGATACAGTCATATAATCTTGAGGACCGCAGCTTTGTATTAATGGTGCGTTAGTTAAAAAATGACTATTCGTTCCATCTGCAAGTAAAGGATATGTTAAATCATAATCAAATCCATAATCTCCAAGTACGGCTGTCAATACATCTGTGTGCTGCAGGTAGGCATTAAAAAACATATAATTAACTGAGTCTACTTCTTGACCTGCTATTTCAAGTACGGGCATTCCCGGTGCTAATGATCCTTCAATAGTGAATCTTATTCTGAAGTATTTTAGTGAGTCATAATTCCTAGCAAACTTATCAATTAAATGTATCGGGTGCTGAGTCTTTGCACTATACGCTTGTCCTTTATATTCTGAAGCTCCACTTCCACCTGACGAAAATTTGATTCCTTGATATTGAGGACTTACAAAATTCTCTAAAATTGGCTGTATTGAAAAGATCCCCGTACCTGCATTATTTGGAGTTGTCTTTAATACTGCAGAAGCTCCAACAACATAAGGAGTTACTATTGTGTCATCTGAAATGTAAATTGTAGCCACGAATTTAACATTAAAATAAGCACCCCCAACTATTGTAGCGTTTGATATTGAAAAAGTTGTAGTTCCTGTAGCTGCATTTAATGTAAATAGTGGTTTTGCTGATATGTTATTTGCCATTTTTTTTTAATTAAAATTTTATATTCGCTTGTTGTATTGAGGCTTCTAAGTCTTTTGACATAGCTACATTAAGTTGACTCTCAAATGTTTTCATAGCCAATCCTAAAGGTTTTTGAAAAAACATAATGCTTGGTATTCCCTTCCTTTTTATACTTGCTCCGATTAAGAAAGCTAATGATCTATTTGAAATGTACCTTCCTGATTTCTCATCTCGCCCTTTAAGTCCTTTTGCTTGAATCCATTTTTCTAATGGCTCAGGTGGTGGCTGTTTATTAGTAAAGCCCTTGCCAGGACTTGACAAAGTTTCTCCTTGATAATTTGTAAAGCTTCTTTTGATTTCAGTTCCTGAAACACCTTTGTCAATAAAAGCTCCATAATAGTTCATAGTCCAAAAAACCTCATAGCCTTCAGAAGTTTTTAATACTTGAAATTGTATGGAATCTTCCAAAGCTCCTTGTTTTCCTGCAGATTGAAGCCCTGCTTTTGCCCTGTTCATTACCTGCTTTCCAAGTCCTTGTAGGTATTTTTCTAAGTTTGTATGTATCATAACTTAATCGTAATTTTAAATTTCTTCCACCCAATTTCCACTATCCATTTTCCTAGTCTAAATTTTATCATTATTCACCCTCACCTTTTGCTGCCTCAGTTAAAGGAATGTCGCAAGTTTGAAAAGTGTTCTCAACTTGTACTTCTAAATTAAACACCCAACCCGTTAAGAGGTTATCAAACCTTTCGGTAAATGGATCAAATGTAACTCCATCACCTGTAAAATAAACAGGGTGATTAATATCATCTACATTGAAAGTTGATTGCTGTATGCTATTCCTGAAAATTGAAACTATGTCAACTGAAGTTTGAAGTGTAGCCGATAAAACCTCCTGCTCATTATTTAAAAAGGCTGCAGATTGAAAGTTTGTCTGAGTCCAATTCTCATCTTGACTTACCAAATCCACTATAAAAATTTGAAAAGTGTAATTTAGTTGGCTGTGTGCTGCAGTTACATTAACGGGATTGATGTGCATTAATGGAAACAAAGTATTTTTAGACAAATCAATTTGCCAAATATCTCCTGTTGAAGTTGTAGTAATTTGTGCGTGTGCGTCTCCAATGTTTTTTAATGTATTTATTACATTGTTAAAAGTCTTATTATGTATCATAATTTGTAGTTACATTTTTAGTTTGTGCCAAGTCCGTTTCGTAGGATAGCCAAGTTAAACATTCAAATAAACTGAGCTTTGATATTTCTCTCAAGTTTATTATTGATCCATTAGTCAATCTGTACATTACTCCAAACCACCCCCACTTCTCTGCAAATCCCGAGTCGTTGCCTTGATCAGATCCTGACTCACTTCCATTAAATACAATGGCAAAATCTTCAGCAACTCTTTTGCGAAACTCCAAAAAAAAACCAAAGCATTGTTGACTTGCTGCCCTGACATTTTATTAAAGACTTTTGATCTCAGTCCTATTTTTGAGGGATCGTATGGCTCAATAGAGTAGCTCCCATTTTCTTTTTCAACTACAGGACGATACAAGATGGCCATCAGCTCAGGAAGGCTTTTTTGAAGATTTCTTTTGATTAAAGTTTCAATGTCTGCATATTCTCCTAAAGTTAATTCATCTAAATTTGGGTGAAAACCATATTCAGTTCCTTCTAATTTCAAAGTTTTTGTTAGCCTTCCATCAGCTTTTGACTGTAGCTTAGCGACTTTGCTCAATAGTGCCGCAACATCTTTTAGACTCAGTTCCATAATGATTCTTTCAGGAATGTCCGATAATGCTTTCAAAGTTACTGCAGCCTCACCTGATTTTGTTGATCCTTTTTTATCTAAAAGTTCACCCCACTTTTCTAAAGTTACATCATCCCACTTTTCAATTAGTTTGTAGCTTTCAGTTTCTTCACCTCTTTTTATGTTGATCTTCATAATATATAATAGAAAATTTTGATATTTAGTTTATTGTAGTATATTTGCAGCGTTATTCATATTCTGTATCAAGTGAAATTAAGTCAAGGATTTTTGTTCTTTGGCTTTTTTTCTTTTACTGCACAAAGTATTTTCCATAATTTCCATCTATTTCATAATACATTCTCATAGCCATAGTGTCTGAAAAATCAGGACTCCTTCCAATAATATCTTTGACTGTATCTTTTGGAATGATCTGAAGCTTATTGTCTTTGTCTGCGTCCTTCATTCTCACCTGTTCAAGTTCTTCAATTAAATTGTTTTTTCCATTTACATCAATTCCTTCTATTCCTATTTGCCCTTTGTTTATTAGATCAGCTAATTTGTAATAGCATTGAGTCTTGAGGTTTTGGTAATTTTCCTTTTTCAAAGCTCTAGCATTATTTGTAAATCCTGTACACCTCAAATAATCTTTAGCTCCACCCCCCACTCCATCTTCATCAATAATGATATTTCTAAGGATCACTTCATTTTTAAGTTGTAATTCTCTCACAGCCTCTACAACCTCATCTATAGATGATTTGAGCATAGTTACAATCTTTTTAACCTGCAGCCCTTCCCAATACATAATAACCGTTTTATCGCTTCCAAATCGTGCTACATCACAACTGATATATTTTTCACCTGCTTTTCCTTTTTGATTAAACATATTGAGGATTGAGTCAAAGTTTATTAAAGCGTCATTACTTGCGTCATATTCCCAATTCCCAAATAGCAATCTTTGTTTACTGAGTTCATCTAAAGTCTGCAGCTGAGTCTTGTAGTATTTTGAAATGTACTCGTTATCATCTACCAAGCTTTGTATAAATTTTCTATATGGCTTTTGCTTTCCTGCTTTGGAAGGGCGATAGTATTGAGTGTACACCCAATTCTTAGCAGGGTTACAAGTCATTAACATTTTAGGAATAAGTCCATATTCATCAAGCTTGAATCTCATTCTTGAAGCCACTATATTCTTTGCCTTTTCCGTGATTTGATTTGCCTCATCAATGAAAGCTCCTGTAATTTCTAAAGATCCCAAGTTGTCAAAGTTCCTATCTGAAGGGTACAAGAATAAATCCTTCAACATAATTTCTGATCTATTGTAAAATTTAATGATATTAGATCCTGCATTAAAATGATAGTGCTTTCCTGAAGTAACACCCCAAGCTTCACAGACTTCAAAGAATGTATTTAGTGTAGTTTTTTTTAGGCTATCAAGTTTTGATCGCCCCATTAAGTATCTAGTCTTTGGATATTTCAAGCACATTAAAATTAGCCAAGCACAACCAACCCAAGACTTTCCACCACCTGCAGCTCCACCAAATAAAACTTCAGTTGTAGATTTGTCAAATAGATATTGTATTGCTCGTTCCTGAGTAGCTGTGAATTTGGTATCAATAATCAACTCCGTCTATTTTTACATTTATTTTTATTGGCTCATCTCCTGAGCTGAGGTCAAGTTCGCTTCTTTCAATATAGCCTCGTTTTTTTCCTTTAGTCTTTAAAAAGAAAATTGTAGCTGAAGTATTGCCTGAGCCGATTTGCTTATGTAATTGGCTCTCACCAAAATCTAAGGCTATGTTTTCAATGTCTTTGACTGCAGCCTTAAAATCCTCATCTTCATTTAGCCATTTATAGTATGTGCTTCTCGGAATGTTTGCAGACTTACAAGCAACCGTTACAACTCCAAGACTATTTTCTAAAGCCTTCAAAAGGCTTTCCTTTTTTATGTGTCTACTTTTGTCCATTACTTTTTATGTTTTTCATTTATTATAACAGGCACAGCTGAAGCCCATTTGACTCTATGATGTAGCCTCATATTTGTATCACCCATTAAAGCTATCTTCACTGATGAAGGTGAAAAAATAACTGAGTAAAAGCTTTTGATATATGTTCCTTTGTCCAAGTAGATTTCAGTCATACCACCTTCTGAGCTTTGAGTACTTGCCTGTGTCAATGATAAAATAGGAATTGTCAAAAATAGATTTCCGATACTTGCTTTTTGAGTATATGTATTTACATCTTCGTTTATCCTTCCTACAAATTGAAATCTCCTTTCGGTACTGCAGAAAAATGAGTTCATACATTTTCTTTTTACTGTAGGTTTCCGAGCCAAAGTATTTTCCGATCCACCAATAAAGTCTCCACCCTGAGCCATAGCAATACTTTTAGCAGGAATACTTTTGTAGAAGTCCAACATCATATCAAAGACTTTGTCTAAGTTTTTTATTTGCTCAGGCTTGTGTATGGCATATAATCTATAGTGAAAAGCTATATAGTCATCATCTAATTGTAAAAAGTATTTTATGTTTAATTTTTTAGCAATATCAAAAGAAGCGTTCCTTGCATATACAATAGCTCTTTTATCATTAAAATTATCGGCTTCATCAAAAGTTTCTGCTATCTCTTTTTTGTTAAACATTATGACTTCATCTCCAAACTTCTCATAATATCTTTTAGCTGTAGGATCTTCATTGTCAATTATAATGTATATTTTTCCTGTGTACCCTCTATTCCTTATTACATTATATGTCTTTACATTGTCAGGTCGGCCGTGAGTCAATATGAATACTGCAAAATCCTTATTCTTCATAATCTTCAATAAATTGATTTTCTATGTTTTTTGCTAACTTTACATATCCAAGTTCAATAGCTTTTTTGAAGTCTATAATAACAAGAGCCGAGTTCTCCATAAGCTCCTGCACTTCTTTATTTGAGTTTGCGTAAAAATCAGCTATAGTTTTGTAGTTAAATTCTATATGCCTTTGAGCTGCCTTTATTAAAAAATGCTTTTCATCTTTTGATATTTTAGAATTTTCAATTTCTGCTATCAATTTATTTGTAACTGTTTCATTAATAAGTTCTGAGGCTGCAGGTTTCTCATCACTTGGAGAATATATCGGAGCTTCAATTTGCTGAGTGTATGCAGCTTCTTCAGGCTCTACTTCTTGTTCGTCAATGTTCTGCCATACATCCAACCCCCATTCATCAAGCTTTGCACTATTCCAATCATTAGCTAAAATATCCCATTCCCATTCTCCAAATCCTACATTGTCTTTTACAATGAATTCCTGCTTCTGAGCTTCAGTCAATCCTTTTGCTACTTTTACAAATACTTCAGTCAGTCCTGCTTCAACACAAGCACGGTATCTCATATTTCCACCTAAAATTATATTGTCCTCATCAATAACGATAGGTCGTAATTCTAGCATTTCGGGAAACTCTTTTATTGAGTTCACTAATTTTTTGAATTTAATATCCTTAATCGTTCTAGGATTTGATTGATTCAATTTAACTTCACTAATTTTTAGTTTCATTTTTTTATATTTTTATTTATTGATTTCTCTATTTGTGAAGCTATGTACATTCCTATTCCTATTCCAATTCCAATCATTACGCTTGTGTACATAATATCCATAATTAATTCTTTAAGGGTTTTTGTTTAAATGATTTCCATATTCCTTTTCCCTTTAATTTTGTTCCATCTTTTGTTTCATTAATTACAAAGCCTTCACCCCACTTTTTGATAAAGTTTTTTTGGTACTGAGTAATTTTATTGTAATATGTATCACCCGAACAGCCACCCGAATTTTTGCCGGGCGTTCCTGTCATAAATAAAAGTTTATCAAATGTTACTGTACAAAATCCTTCAGTCAGTACCTGCATATTAAAATCAGTATCTTCAACTATTTCATTTTCATACTGAGCTTTCATATCGGATCTTACTAAATTAGCAGCACAACATTGTATATTGAAAGTCATATCACTTTTTAGAGTCCAGGCAAAAACTTGATTTCTCAAACCTGCTATTCCTATATTGGAGTGCTGATCAACATAAGACTCTATTTCACTTAACATATCCGAAGCTGAGTGATATTCGTTTTTATCATTTATTCTTTTCTTAAATTTAAGATCATCATCAATTTGCCAATAATACTTCAGGCTTTTATGTGCAGCATAATTTTTGATAAAATTTCTGACATATCCAATTCCTTTGTCATTTTCATTTAACATCAAAAGATTTTTTTCTGAGTACACTTTTTTGTAGTCTGCATAATCTTGAGGCTCAACTACAATTACAAAATCAGTTCCTTCCAATAATAGCTCCTGAGCTGTAATACAATTTGTAGCTCTATTTTTTGAAGGTATGAAAATTGAGTATTTATTTGACTTTATTTTTAAAAAGCAAAAAATAGATTTTGTATTTTCGCCTTCGGATCTTAGTTCTTTAAGTTCTAATTTCATTTTTCGTTTAATAAGTTAAGCAGCTGTTGAGGTGTGTAGATAGGTAGTTCATCTTTAAAATCCTTATAAATACAAGTAAAATTTTCGTCTTTTCCTTTTCTCCAAGTCCATAGGGTTTTTGAAAGTGAGTCAATTTGTTTTTTAAGCACCCATTTTATTGTCTTATATTTTTTTGTCATAGTTCGGATTTTCATTATATATTTTTTCTATTCCTTTAAAAGCATTGTTGAGGCAAGATCCACAAGAAGTAGACGCTTTAAAATGTCCACCATAAATTGTATTGTAAAGTTCAATCATTATTTTTTTCTTTTCCTGAGTTTTTGCTTTTCCTGTTTTTATATATGGCCATAACTCCATAACTTCCTTTATTATTTCATCAGGCACTTCAGGAATTTTTTTAGTAGAATCAAAATCAAATGAGTTTGATTTCCAATATAATTTAGGGCAATCCATTTGAGAAATTCTAGCCTTTATTTTCATAAAGCAGCCGCACATTTTACAGGTGCCGGTGGGTTTAAAATAATGGTCACAGGATTTGCAAACTGCAATCCTTTTCTCATATATCTTTTTGGGTACAAAAAAATTCTTACTCATCTTTGACTTTTTCTCTTATTATGTATTTGACTTTCTGAAGGGTTGTAAAAATGCTATTCCGACTTATTCCTGTTTTTTCAGCTAATGTATCAAGAGTATTTTTTTCCGTATAATATAATTCAAAAAGTCTTTTATCATACCAATAAAGTTCGTCAAGTGCATTGTCAATTTTCTCTAATTTTTCCCAAGTTTTCAATTCTTCTTCTTCTGCTTCTGATTCTTCAGGTAGATTGTATATGCTTTTATGATACTCATTTTGTATTTTATTGTATGAGCTTGAGTCGGTACTCATAGTTTGACCAACTAAATTTTTGTAGTATTTTCGGTATTTGTAATAAAAAGGGCTTCTCAAACTTGTCAAACTTCTTTTTAATACTACAGCTCCGTATCTTTTTATTCCAAGTGTTCCATCATTCTCATAAATTTTCCTTAAAGTTTCGGGATTCATTTGTAAAAAATAAAGCATTAATTCTTGTACTGCGTCATTAATAGCAACTGAGTCCTGAGAAATGCCATAACATATTTTCCTAAAAAACTTGCTGAGCTTTGAAATTTCAATATAAATCTCAGTCATTTGTAAATTCCATAATTTCTATTTTTTTAATTGTATCGTCAAGCAACTCAGTTAGCAAATTCCTGTACGAATTTATACGGGCTTTGTTTCTTTTATTTTCCAAACCTGCAAAATATCCATTTGTCATTACGGATAGGTTTATTGGCACAATCATTATCCAATCAAACCAATTGTTTTCCTGTATTCCTTTTCCATAATTATTATGATACTCAATAATAATGTCAAGTACTTGAAGATAATTTTCGTATTTTTCAGGGGTGGAGGCTTCTTTGACGAAATCCTTACACATTTGGATGTAAGTCAGAAGCAGAATATGGTGTTCAGCATTTGCGGTAGTCAATTTTCGCATAGCCAAATTTATGAAAATTTTTATTCTATATAATTTTCGTCAAGAAAGTTATTCACAGCCTTTTTGTAGTAACTTATGTTTTCCATATAATCTGATCTCATAAACTTAGTTGTAGTTCTAGCTAATGCCTCAAGTTCTGCAGCTGATCCTGATCCATATTTGTAGTCTAAAGCTATTGCAAATCGGTATTGCTCACCCTGATTAAACATATTACAAGCTACACATTGTACTTGACAATTCTTTTCATTCCACCTAGTTGAGTAATGTTTTCTGCTTTGAAAATGTCCGTTTTGTAATTTTTTGTAATGGTCCTGCTTACCACAGGTGAAGCATTTTGTAATGCCGTCTTCTGATTCTCTGAGCCTGATAAAAAGTGAAAACCATTTGTCAAGCTCTTTGACTAATTTACTGATTTTTTTCATAGCCAAGATCTTGTCTCCATTTGTCTTGGAGTTTTCCTTTTCTGAGCATATATTTTTCACCTCTCATTGACGGATTTTCTTCCTGCAGTTTAGCTCTTGCTCTTTTTATACTTGGAGCTGAGGTTAATTGGTTTTTTGCATAAGCAATTAGAAAATCATATATTTTTGATTCTTTATGTATTCCTTCTACATCACCAATTTCTGCAGCCCAAATATTTGAGCAAAGTCTGTTGTCATTGTCCTTCAGGGTTGAATCAAAATTTAGCCACCATTCAACTTTTTCTTTTGTTTTCATATCCCTAAAATCTCTATTTTCTATATTCATATATGCTCTTTACAAGTTGGACAAATTCCATAATCTTCAATTTCGCCTGTAATTTCATCTCCACAGCAAGTCAAATTTTCTTCCTGAGAATCGGCTTTTTCAAATTCAATCAAAAGCTTTTCAGCCTGATATTTACTTTTGATAAGCGATAAAGAAATTTTAAAAAAAGCAATCCAAATAATTATAATTGCTATAATGATTAATAGTGTTTTCATTTTAGTAGTTTTATTGGTGGTTGATAATATAATACTTCTGCAGGATCTTTATGTAAAGTGTGTACTTCATAAGTTGCAGGATCTATGTTGTTTTTTTTATGTGCCCAAACCCATTTATAAAAAAGCCTGATATTTAAAAATGGCTCGTCTTTTCCAAATCTTATTCCTTGCCTGAAGGATTCTTTGACTTGATTAAAAGTCATTTCTCCAAATCTTTTTTCCTGTATTAAATCAGCTGCAAAAACTTTTGATAGTGTAGCAAGAGTTTTAGCGTCAATTCTATGTCCAATTTCTACTGAGCTTTGAGCAATTAAATTCAAAACTTTTTTTTCTAGTTCTTGTAAATTTTCTTGGCTCAGTATTTTCATTCGTAAAATTGTATTCCGTTATCGCCAATCCAAAGGTGTTCTGTGTCATTAGTCTGCTTCAGGGTATTGCAGCTGCAAAAAGCTATTAGAAAAAAGAAAATTACAATAAGTAAAAATAAGCAGGAGCTGAAAAATTTTATCAATTTTATCATAACATTCCTTTTGCTTTTTCCCATTCAGAAATTTGCTGATCTAATTTTGAAGCTGATTTTTTTTGTGCGTGGCTCAGGTTTAATTTTCTTGTATCAAATTTTCTTTTTTCCCAAGTACGAATACAGGCTTTCCAATCCTTCATTTTAGTAGTGCCAACTTTCCAACCTTTTGATTCATAAAAATCAAAAAAAGCTTCAGGATCTATTTGATTATTCCTTTCATCACAATAGAATCTAATCTGATGTATCATTGGTATTTTAAAAGTCTTTATACTTGTAGTATTATTTCTTGTAGTATTACTCTTGTCATTTTTGTCTGCTACCGTATGCTCTTTTTCTAGTACACCCCCTGCTATAATAGTGATATACCTTTTTTCAATTTCTTTTGTTCCTTCCTTATATTTATACTCAGTAGAAATGTAACCGGCTCGTACAAGATCTGAAATCCATCCTGAAATTGTGCCTTTTCCAACTCCATAAAGTTCTGAAAAGTATTTATTTGAAGCAAAACATTGTAAATTCATATTACATAAAGCAGTAATTTCTGCATAAATAAGTTTGACATTAGCCTTCAGTCTTTTATCATATCTTACTTCTGCAGAAATTATTGCGTAATAGCTTGGCTTTTCTTTATTCATCTTTGTTGGTTACCTGATATGTATATTTATAGTCTTGTAAGGCTAATTTAATCAAATCCATCTGCTCATTAAAATCTCTATAAGAAAATTGTAAATTAATTGTTAACTTGCCACTCTTAACAAGTACAGAGGCTTGATAGTCCTCACTATTCATTATGCCATTTTTAATTAAATGTATTTCAAATTGTTTCTGATCAGCAAACTTTAAATAATCATAATGCTTATCCGTAAAGGCTGTAAATACTTTGTTGTAACATTCTCTATAAGCAGGATATGTAGAGTAATTTGAAGAATGAGTATATTCATAATGGTAGATCAGGCTTCTATGCCTTTTCAACTCTTTAGCTATTACATTTTTATGAGTTGTTAGCTCCTTCATTCCAATTACAGCTACAGCACTTCTTACGACTTGAATTTCTTTTTTTCTAGTTTTCCAAGACAAAGATCCTTCTTCAAGATTCATAGCTGAAGTTCCTATATTACAAAGCTGTTTGAATTTTTGTTCCTCTTTCATCTTAAAATGGATCATTATCTGAAGTAACAAAATCTGTATTTACTTCAGGATTGTTTGTTTGATTTGAAAACTGATAGCCATCTATTGAATTGTAATACTTGCCCTGCCATTCTCTTGAATAAACATTACATAAAACTGAGGCTGTCATTCCGACTTCTAGCTTATTCATTGATTGTATTTTTTCTTTTCCAAAAGCTGTGATACAAACTTCAGGATTGTATTCATTACCTGTGTTCAATATGATTTCCTGCTTTCTCCATTCTTTTCCTTCTTTTGATATTCCTGATTCTAGTTCAAGAATTTTTACGACTTTTCCTGTTATTTCCATTATTCTTTGTCTTTTTTAGGTTGTGTTTTATTTATTATTTCTACAGCGTGAGCAGGTACTTTGATGAAAATACCATCTTCATTTTCTAATTTGTAATACAGCATATCATCTACTTCAAAATCAAAAGTGAAGTAACATTTTTTCATTAAAAGCTTTTGGATATTTTCCGAAAATAGCTCAGGCTTCAGGATCTTAACTCGCTGTCGTACTTTTTTTTCTTTTTTTTCTTTATATTTCATTTTTAAAAATTTGGTTTATAATTCAATTAATTGTTTCAAAATTCCTTCTTGACTTTTTGATAATATATAATTTGGAAGCCTCTTTTTTACTTCTTTTGCTTTTCCTTCTTCTAA
>TARA_R110000823_G_scaffold27609_11_pt1 | contig 17547 bp, 9 predicted proteins | sample TARA_R110000823 | Tara Oceans TARA_R110000823 (sample SAMEA4397722) | marine metagenome | biome: Polar Biome; feature: [DCM] deep chlorophyll maximum layer (ENVO:01000326); material: water (ENVO:00002006), including particulate matter (ENVO:01000060) such as... | depth 20 m | reverse complement strand
TCGAGCTGGTGCACAAGCCGCTGCTGGGGGGTGCACACGGCGTGGTCGGCATGCAGTGGCGCGGCGACGACTTTGTCGCCGAGGGCGAGGAAGCCTACATCCCCGAAACCAACAGCAACGAGCTGGGCCTGTTCCTGATTGAGGACTTTCACTACGAGGATGTCACCTTCGAGGTGGGCCTGCGCGGCGACTGGGTGGAACGCGACCCGACAACCGCTAGCGCCGGCAGCGAAGACTTTCTCAGCCTGAGCGGCTCAGCCGCCGCCCTGTGGCAGATAGCCGGCGGCTGGAGCGCGGGCGTCTCGTTCTCGCGAGCGGCGCGCGCACCCGCCACGGAAGAACTCTTTTCCAATGTTGAAGCGCTCGACCCAGAGTCGCTGGTGACACATGCCGCCACCGGGCTCATCGAAGTGGGCGATGCCGATCTCGACGAAGAGGTGTCGCTCAACGGCGATGTCACGCTCAACTGGACGGGCGCCCGCTCCTGGGCGGAACTGGCGGTGTTCTATAACCAGTTCGAGGATTACATCTTCCTGCTGAACAGCGGCGACGAGGTCGACGAAACACCGGTGTATTCCTATACGCAGGAAGACGCAACGTTCTATGGGGTCGAGTTCGACAGTGAATTGCACCTGTTCGATGTTGCCGGCAGCGCCATCTCGCTGGAGTTGAGCGCCGACCTGGTGCGCGGGGAATTGGACGACGCCGGCGACGTGCCGCGTCTGCCACCGGCTCGCGTGGGTGCAGAACTCAACTGGCGCGCCGACAGCTTCGGCGCCTGGGTGAGCGTGCTGCATGCCACCGACCAGGACGATCCGGGCGCCTTTGAAACCGCAACCGACGGCTACACCCGCTGGGACCTCGGCGCCGACTACCGCTGGCAACTGGGTGCACAGCGTGAGCTGTTGGCTTTTGTGAAATGGAAGAACATTTCCGACGAGGAGATCCGCCTCAGCACCTCCTTCCTGCGCAACGTCGCGCCCGAAGCGGGTAGCTCGCTCGAAGCGGGCCTGCGTTTCAGCTTCTAGAAAGACACGCGGTGTGCAGCGCTCGGCTATACTGGGTGCTGCACACCCGTTCAACCGATAACATGGCGCCCCCGACGGCGCCTGCCAAAAGGGGACTAGCATGCACGACCTGATTATCCGCGGCGGACTCGTCTACGACGGCACCGGCGCAGAGCCCGTGGCAACAGACATCGCCATCGACGCTGACCGCATCACGGCAGTGGGACGGATCACCGACAGCGCGCACGAGGAAATCGATGCCAGCGGCAAGATCGTCACCCCCGGCTTCGTGGATATTCACACACACTTCGACGGCCAGGTCACCTGGGATCCCTACCTGGCGCCCTCCTCCTGCCACGGCGTTACCACCATTGTAATGGGCAACTGCGGCGTGGGCTTCGCGCCCTGCAAACCGGAGCAGCGAGACTGGCTCATCGGGTTGATGGAAGGCGTTGAGGATATTCCGGGTACGGCGCTGCACGAGGGTATTCAGTGGGACTGGGAAACCTTTCCCGAGTACCTCGACGCGCTGGACCGGCGCAAACTGGCGCTGGATGTCGCGGCTCAGGTGCCGCACGGCGCGGTGCGCGCCTATGTGATGGGCCAGCGCGGCGCGGATCATGAGCCCGCCTCCGGCGATGAGATTGCAGCCATGGCAGACATTGTGGTGGAAGGTGTCCGCGCCGGCGCACTGGGCTTCAGCACCTCGCGCACGGAGAAGCACAAGGATGTTTCAGGAAGTTTTACCCCGTCTATCACCGCGCATGAAGATGAGCTGGTGGGCATTGCCCGCGCCATGGGCAGCACCGGTTGCGGCGTATTGCAGGGCATTTCCGACTTCTACGATTTTGCCGCGGAGTTCGCGCTGTTCAGAAAAATGGCGCAGGAATCCGGCCGTCCGATTTCACTCACCGTGGAACAACAGGAAGCGCGGCCCGAGTGGTGGCTGCAACTGCTCGACGGCATCAGCGCGGCGCAGGCCGAGGGCATTCCCATGTACGGGCAGGTGCCGCCGCGCGCCACCGGCATCCTCATGGGCCTCACGGCCAGCGCCAACCCCTTCACCATGAACCCGGTGTGGGCGGAGATAGCCGGCAAGCGCCTCGAGGAACAGGTAGCGAGCATGCGCGATCCGGCCTTTCGCGAGCGGCTGCTGTCCACCCCCAACCCGCTGTCGGGCATCGCGCTGGTTGACGAGGTACTCTATAGCTACGACAAGATGTTCAGCCTGGGAGAGCCCGCCAACTACGAGCCGGACCCGGCCGATTCCATCGGCGCCACCGCACGCCGTCTCGGCGTCTCGCCCGAAGAGGTGGCTTACGACAGCATGCTGGAGAACAACGGGCGGGCGCTCATCTACCAGCCGCTGTTCAATTACGGGCCGGGCAATCTCGAGCACGTCAAAAGCATGCTGGAGCACCCCTACACCATCATGGGTCTGGCGGATGCCGGCGCCCACTGCGGCATGCTCTGCGATGCCAGCTTTCCCACCACACTGATACAGCACTGGGGCCGCGACCGCTCGCGCGGCGAGCGCCTGCCGTTGGCGCAACTGATCGCCATGCAAACCAGCGCAACGGCCCGACAGGTCGGCCTTGAGGACCGCGGTATTCTGCGCCCGGGCTACAAGGCGGATCTCAACGTAATCGATTTTGACAATCTCACGCTGCACGCGCCGCAGGTGGTGAATGATCTGCCCGCCGGCGGACGGCGGCTGGTGCAGACGGCCAGCGGCTATGTGGCCACGGTCATTTCAGGCAAGGTGGCTTTTCGCGAGGGCGTGCCCACCGGGGAACTGAACGGCAGGCTGATTCGCGGGCCGCAGGCGGCACCGGGCGAAGCGGCTCCCCCCGCAACGGCAGCGCTCGGGCAGTAGCGCCTAAAGCGCCCCCCGCCACCAGGGCCCGCGAATGGCGAAGCTGACGCCCGGCGTCTGGATGTTCACATACAGCGTACGCCCGAAGCGATCGAAACAGGCGCCGGCAAATTCGCTGCTACGATAGTCCTGAAGCGGGATGGCCGGACGGTCCGGCAGGCTCGCCTCAAGCAGTATATTGTTTTCGGCGAACTCAAAGGCCACGCCGCGCTGATCCACTCCGATCAGCCGCGTGCCGCGAAAGGCGGCGCCGGCGGGTGTGTGGCCGCCGCCATCCTCACACAACAGCAAACCCCCGCGTGGACTGACCGTCACATTGTCAACGTTGTCTGCCTCGGTATCCGCGGGGGAAACATAAATCGCCGTCAACAGGGACTTCGCCGGTTGGTAGGCCCACACGGCGCCTTTCCCGGCGGGGCCGCCGCTGGTATCGACAAAATACACCACGCCGTGCGCATACCAACAACCTTCACCGCGATTGAAGCGCGCACCGCCGAGTGCCTCGCCCTGGCGATACGGGCCGGAGCGTCCCGCGCCATTGGTGGGCGGGAAACCCGGCGCCACCGCCACCAGCGAATCCGGGGGGGCATTGGGATCATCAATCGGCACCCAGGCCACATTGTACTGATCGCCCGCGGCTACCTCCGCGAGATTGGCATTGTCCACGCCGACAACCCGCAGCATTTGCAGATAGCCACCCGCTTCCAGCGCACCCACGCGGGGACTGGGATCATGCGGTAAAAAGCGATAGAAGCCCGAGGTATTGCCGTTGTCCTCGGTGAGATACACGGCTCCATCGTCCGGGTCTACCGCTACCGCCTCATGTGCCATCAGGCCCATATCGACGATGGGTACGGCGGACGCGCGCGCCAGTGCCGGCACCTCGAAAACATAGCCGTGATCCCGGGCGCCGATCACATTGCCCATCACGATGGCCTCTTCGCAGCTCAGCCAGGAACCCCAGGGGGTGGGGCCGCCGGCACAGTTGGCCACGGTACCGGCCAGCGAGCCGTAATCACCGAGGCGTCTGCCGTTGCGCAGCCAGGTGGTGGTAGTGCCTCCCGCCAGGCCGGGCAACAGGCCGGGCAGGGAAAAATCGTCATACACCGGCGTGTGCTCATTGCCCAGCAGCGCATCGATGCTCAACTCGTGGTTGCGCACCAGCACGGCAAAACCCCGGTTGTCCTCTGCCACAATCGCCATGCCGTCGTGGCGCGCCGGCGTGGGCGCACCGTCTGACATCCCATCGCCCGTCCAGCCGAAGGAGCTGTAGCGAAAACCCTCCGGCAGGCGCAACAGGGGCAGGCCGGTGGTCCGATCGACAGCGGGCTGCAGCGGCCCGTAGGCGCTGTTGCCGAGGCGACCCGGCGCGAAGCCCTGTTGCGCCATCAGGCGCGACAGCGGCGCGGCCAGCGCAATGCCAGCGAGAGCGGAATGGCCGAGCAAGCGGCGTCTGGAAATGGGTGAAGACATGGCGCACCTCGCGGTTCGATTAGCAGTGCCCCGGAGTATAGTTCAGGCCGTGTGACAAACCGGTGTCAGTGCGGCCGGCCACGCAAGCAGCGACAACTGCGCTACAATCACGGCGCATCGACTCACCGAGCGTCACATTTTTTTGTTCAAGCGTCCCGACAATCCTGCCCGCCTGATCCGCCTGTCTCTCGCCGTGCTGCTACTTCTGTCCGGGCCAGCGGTCGCACAGACGCTGACCTATTCCGTTTCCGGCATCGAGGGGGAACTGGCGCGCAATGTGCGCGCCTGGCTCGGACAGGAGCCGCAAACCCGGCCGGAACGGCACAACTTCGTCGCCTCCGCGCGCGAGCGCACCCGCAAGGCTCTCCAGGCACTCGGCTATTACAGCCCCGATCTCACCCTCAGCCTTGATCGCAAGGAACCCGTGTGGAGCCTGGCGCTGGAGGTGTCTGCTGGCGAGCCCGTACGTTTGCGGGAGATTGACCTGGAGCTCAGCGGCGACGCGGTGGACGACGAGGCGTTCGCGCGCCTGCTTGCCAACCCCGGTTTTGCCAGCGGCGACATCCTGCATCACGGCCGCTTCGAAAAATTCCGCAGTGAACTACTGGCGCTGGCGCAAAAGCGCGGATACTTCAACGCGCGCATCACCGCCAGCAGGGTAACGGTGCAGGCGGACATCTATACAGCCGATGTACAACTGCATCTGGACTCGGGCCAGCGTTTCAGCTTTGGCGAAATCACCTTCGACCAGACACTGATCAGCAACGAACTGCTGGACCCGTTGCGCGCCTTCGAGCCGGGTGATCCGTATCTGCAATCGAAGCTGCAGCGCTTTCAGGCGCGCCTACAGGCCACCGGTTTCTTCGCGGCCGTTCTGGTAGAGCCGCAAACCCAGGCAGCCAGCGAGGGCCGGGTACCCATTGCCGTGAGCCTGCATCCCGCCAAACGCCACAGCTTCGACGCGGGCATCGGCTATAGCACGGATACCGAGGGGCGCCTGACGCTGGCCTGGCGCACGCCGCGTATCAACCGCTTCGGCCACAGCCAGGTGTCGCGGGTGGTGCTGTCGGCGGTGAATCCCAGCGGCCGCGTGAGCTACAACATACCACTGAGCCATCCGCTGGACGACATGCTGCAACTCTGGGCAAGAGCAGAAGAGAACGAGTTCGGCGACATCAACTCCAGGCAGTTTGAATTCGGCGGCAGACGCGAGATTCGCAGCAGCCAGTGGGTATGGGGTTACTCTGTTCGCGACCTGAGCGAATCCTGGACACTGCTGGGCGCGGACAACGAGAATGACTATCTGCTGCTGGGCGGCTCCCTCTCGCGGCGCGATCAGCGCGGCCCGCTACTGGATCCCGAGGCCGGGCTGAGCCAGTACTACTCCGTGGAAGTCGCCAGCGAGTCCGTGGCATCGGATATAGACCTGGCGCGATTCACCAGCCTGCTGCGCTATGTCGCCAGCCCCCTGCCCCGCCAGCGGCTGGTGGCACGCGCCGAACTGGGCATCGCGGAGACCGCCGGTGACGGCAGCCGAGGGGAGCTGGCGCCCTCGCTGAACTTCTTTGCCGGGGGCAACCAGAGCATCCGCGGCTTTGGTTACCAGAGCATCGGCAACGAGACAGCGGTTCGACGCGACGATGGTTCATCGCGTACGCTGATCACGGGTGGCGACCGGCTTGCCGTTTTCAGCCTTGAATACCAGTACTATCTGAGCGATGCGTGGCGCGGCGCCGTGTTCATAGACGGCGGTGACGCCTTTGATGCGGGCGAATTCGACTGGAACTACGGCAGCGGTTTCGGCATTCACTATCTCTCTCCGGTGGGCGCCGTGCGGGTGGAATTCGCGCGCGACATCAGCGCAGACCAGCCGGAGTGGCGCCTGCACCTGAATATTGGAGCGGAGTTCTGATGGCCGCGCGACGCTGGTCCGGCGCAGTAGTGGCCTGCCTGCTACTGCTGCTTGCGCTGCCGCTGTGGTGTGTCTACAGCGAAACGGGCACGCGGGTCGCGCTGCAGGTGCTGCAGCGCTTCAGCCCGGTCGCGCTTGAGTACGGGGCCGGCACACTGGGCGGCAGCCTGACATTGCGCACGCTGGAAGTGGATGCCGGGGCGACCCGCATCAATCTGCGCAACCTGCAGTTCAGTCTCGACCCGCGTTGCCTGTGGCGCAGTATTGTATGTCTCGACGCACTGCGTGTCGGCGCGCTGGATGTGACCGCGGTGGCGGCCGGGGAAGGCGCGCAGTCCAAAGGCGAGCCAGCACCCGACGACGCCTCCCCGGAGCCGCTGCAGTTCCCTGTTGCCATCAACGCGCCAGGCGCATTGATCGGGCGAACGACTGTCAACTGGCCGGGTGGGCAGTGGACGCAGGATGCTGCGCGCTTCAATCTAAGACTCAGGGATTCCTCGCTGCGCATTGCAGCGGCAACCATCAGCAACGCCCGGCTGGCATTCGCGACAGACGCCGCGCCAGCACCACGCGCCGATGCCCTCTCGCTGCCCGAGCTGGCGCTGCCCTTTAAATTGGAATTAGTTGGGCTGGAACTCGCAAACCCGGTGGTTTCCCTGCCTGAGCGCGACTACGCGCTGGAGCGGCTATTCCTTAGCGGACGCTGGTCCGGTCACCAATTACAGCTCTCGCGCGTGGAATTGAGCGCCCCGGACACAGGCACCGCGCGGCTTCGCGAGGGCCGCCTGCGCTTCAGCGACCAGTGGCCACTGAGCCTGGAGATCACGCTGCAGGCCGCTACGGCCCTGGATTCGCCGCTGTTGCAGGGCCGCAGCGCCACACTGGGAGTAGCGGGTGATTTGCGCGATCTGGCACTGGAACTGGTCTCTCCCGGGGCGCAGCAGCTCAGCTTCACAGGCCGGTTGAACGCGCTTGACCCGCTCCTGCCTTTTTCCGCGGAGCTGCTCATCGAGGGGGATGCGCCATTGGCGCTCGGCGATATTCCCCAACTGCCAGCGGCGCTGGCCGACAGCGCCATACATTTCCCGCTGCAACTCTCGGCGGGCGGCACTGTCGACAGCCAATCGCTGAAGCTGCAGATGCAGGCTGCAACGCCCGTCTACGGCCTGATCGACATCGATGGCGCGGCACAGCTTGACGGCGACACGCTGAGCGTTGAGTCGCTCTCGGTACACGACGGCGAAACGGACAGCGCACTTCAGGCCAGTGGCGAAATCGCCTGGGACGAAGGCCTCAACTGGAATATGCAACTGCGGAGCGACGGCGTCGACCTGCCGCCGGCAACACCACGGCTCACTGGCAGGTTGCACGGCAGCCTGCGCAGCAGCGGGGATTTCCGCGATGAAAAACTGCACCTGAGTCTGTCGGAGGTTGCTCTCAGCGGCCAGGTAAACGGCCTTCCGGCGCGGCTCAGCGGAGAGGTTGCCCTGGCCGATGGCACGCTGCTGCCCCACAGCGAGCTGCGTGCGCAGCTCAACGAAGCCAGCCTGAAGCTCACGCCCCTCGACGGCGGCAACCTGATCGAGCTGAATATCGAAGATCTCGGCAACTGGTTGCCCGACACCGGTGGCTCGCTCAGCGCACAAGCCACGTTGCGCGATGATTCCGCGCATATTGCACTGCGGGGCGAGGCGTCGGCACTGCGCTGGCAGGAGTTGCACGCAGCCGGTGGCACATTCGAAGGCGAACTCGCGCGCAACGCCAACCACGCGTTCAGCGGCCTGATCCGCTTGACGCAAGTGCGCCGGGGAGAACACACGCTGGACTCACTGACACTGACGGCGCAGGGAGACGCCGCCCGCCAGAGCCTGCTACTGGAGAGTCGCGGTTTCGTGCGCGGCGAACTCAGCGTGCGCGGCACAGCGCAGGGTTCCACGTGGCAAGGCAGGCTGGCGCCGACGGCTCTCTCTATAGGCGCACAGCACTGGACGCTCGAACGCCCCGTTGAGCTGCGCTGGTCCGATGAGCGCCTGCAGGTGGGCGGGCACTGCTGGCGCCACGACGCGGCGCAACTGTGCCCGGGAGACTGGACCCTGGGGCGCTCGGGGGGCGGCGAGCTGGCATTCGAAGGCGAGCTCGGCCTTTTTTCCGCGCTGCTTCCTGGCGAGGCCAGTCTTGCGGGCGACCTCGCCGGCAGCGGCGACATTGCATGGACCGAGGGCGCCGGGATACAGGCAGGGGCCGAACTGCGCTCCGGACCGCTGGGCATCACCCGCAACCTGGCCGAGGGCGAAATAATGCAACTGCGTGCGCGCAGTCTGCATGCCGAAGCGCGCTTCACAGACGGCGCGATTACGCTCGCCGGCGCACTGCTGCCGGAATCGGGCGGAGAGGTCTCCCTCGATTTGCAAATGCCGCCGGCGCGCGATGCGCCACTCGCCGGTGAACTGCGCATCGACAGTATTCGACTGCAGGGCTTTGCTACCCTGTTGCCGCAGCTTGCGCAACTCGCGGGCAGACTCGACGGCACACTGCGCCTGTCCGGCACGGCGGACAAACCCCTGACCCACGGACGACTGCAACTGAGTGACGGGATAGTCGCGCTGCCCGCTACCCCCACGCGCCTGGAAAATCTCGACATGCAGATCGACGCCAGCGGCAACGCACTGACATTGAGTGCCACGGGCCGCCTCGGCGACGGCCCGGTTTCGCTGCGCGGCACGCTGTCGACGGCGGAGCAATTAACGCTCAGCCTACAACTAAAAGGCGACAACAATACGCTGCTGTATCCGCCCGCGACCACCCTGCGGCTCTCGCCCGACCTGGACATTCGCGCAACCACCGAACGGGTGGGCATCAGCGGCAACATCACCGTTCACGGCGGCAAGATCCGCCTGCAGGAACTGCCCGAGGGCGGCGTGGAACTGTCGGCGGATGTCGTGCAGGTAGACAGTGAGGGCCAGGCCATCAGCGAACAGATACCCCTGACGATCGATACCAATGTGCGCGTGCGGGTTGAGGAGGGTTTGAGGGTTACCGGTAGCATGCTCGAAACCGCCCTCTCGGGCGACCTGCAACTGCGCCAGCGTTCGCGCGAACCGCTACAGGTGTTCGGCAGCCTGGAGACGCTGGGCGGACAGGTTACTGCCTATGAACGGGTGTTGCAGATACAGCGCGGCGTGATCAGCTTCAGCGGAGCGCCGGACAACCCGCTGCTGGATGTGCGCGCGGAGCGGCGCATCGCCGGCGAAAATATCTCCGCCGGCATTCATGTGCACGGCGAACTGGCGCGCGACCTGCAACTCGACGTGTATTCCGAGCCGCCGATGTCGCAGGGCGACGCGATGTCCTATCTGATCTGGGGGCGCAGCCTGGACAGCGGCACCAACACCGATGGCGCAGTGCTGGCGCTGTCACTGGCCAGCACCGTGGTCAACAGTTCCGGCCTGGTGCAAACGATCAACCGCGTACCCGGAATCAGCCGGGTATCCTTTGGCGCGGAAGGCTCCGAGAGCGACGCCGCCGCTACCGTCAGTGGCTATGTCGGCGAACGTCTGTATCTCTCCTACGGGTTTGGACTCTACGAGCCGGTCAACGTGCTCACTGCCAGGCTCTTCCTGCAAACTCGCCTTTGGCTCGAGGTGGTCAGCCGCCTGGAAAACTCGCTGGACCTTTACTACTCCTTCGATATTGACTGAGCGCTGCCGCGACGCGGGCCGGGCGTCAACGCACGGGTAGCACCCGGGCGCGCCGGACTGTCCTCAGAAATTGTAGCCCAGGGTGACACCCCAGGTGCGCGGCTCGAGCAGAAACTGGTTGGTCGCGAGCCCGACGTTCTGGTCGCCGAGGTACTGCCCGGTGACCGAATCGTCATCGCCAAGGTTGCGGCCCCACAGCTCCGCGTACCAGTTGCGGTTCGCGCTGGTGACACTCAGTGTGGCGTTCCACACATCCCAGCTTTCAACCTGGTCATTGGTCTCGTTGAAGACGCGCGTGTAGAACTCGTCCTGCCAGTAGTAGTTCACCGCCGCGGTGAATTGCAGGCTGTTTTCGAGGAACCAGGAATAGGCCGCCCCGAGGTTGGCGGAAAACTGCGGCGCGTTGGGCAGCTCGTTGCCGTCGAGGGATTTCGGCAGTCCGTCGCAGGAGGCGGTGCCCTGCGGGCAGCCGGGGCCAACGTACTGGTTGCCGAATGGTCCGCTGACAATGTTCTCCGTGGTGCCGAGCCGGTTGATGTCCGCCGGGTCGACGCTTTGGCCGCCATCGAGCCCGGAATCGAGCCAGGCGAGGTTGGCGCTGAGGCGCCAGTGATCGTCCGGCAGCCAGATGAACTCGCCCTCGAAGCCCTGGATGGTGGCATCGAAGTTCTCGTTGATGGCGGTCTGGTTGGTGATCTTGGCGATCTGCAGGCCTTCGTAATCGTAATAGAAGTAGGTCACATTGGCCTGCAGGCGGTTGTCGAACAGGCGACTCTTGAGGCCAACCTCAAAGGCGTTGATGTATTCGGGATCGAAGTTTGCGAGGTCGGGATCGCCGCCCTGCTCCGGGTCAAGCAGCGGCGATTCCGAGGAGATCGGGTTGAAGCCGCCGCTCTTGTAGCTGCGCGAAAGCGTGAGGTAGGTCATCACGTCGTCGTTGATGTCCCAGCTCACGTTGAACTTGCCGGTGGGCTCGTCCCAGTCTGCCTGATAGTCGGTGTAGCCGCCGTCCGGCGCGCCGCCATCGTCTAAAAATGCCAGGTAGATGGTGCGCTGGCTGGACTTCTTCTCCTCCTCGGTATAGCGGAAGCCGAAGGTCAGTTTGACGTCTTCCAGGGCCTGCCAGTACAGCTCGCCGAAGCCCGCCCAGGTTTCCAGCTCGAATTTACGGTCGTGGTTGTCGTACAGGCGGAACGCCGGGTCCACGCCCAGCGCCGCGCCGGCAGCCTCCGCCGCGGCGGAATAGATGTAGTAGTGGGTGTCGCCCTCGTAGGTCAGGTAGAAGGCGCCGAGCAGAAAATTCCACGGCCCCTGGTGGTTCGAGGCCAGGCGAAACTCCTGGCTCCACTGTTCCGGCTCGGTGGTGGAGCGATCCACGTTGTACAGCCGGTCGGTGGTGATGGAACCCGCCGGGCCGGCCTGGGTGGTGACGGTGATTGGCCAGGGCTCGGAGGCGACGGTGAAATCGTAGTCGTTCATGGCGTCGAGATCCGATTGGTGGTAACCGGAGAGCGAGGTCAGCGTATAGTCACCGAGTGTCCAGTCCACCTCGAAGGACGCCATCACGTCCTCCACCTCGTAATTCGGCTCGAAATCCAGCCACTGCTCCCGGGGGTCGGAATTATTCGGCGAGTTGATGAAATCGTCTTCTGGGAAGGTGACGCCCAGCGCGGGGGCCACGAAAGTATTGACCAGGAAGGCCGAGGCAGTGGCGCCGCTGTGCGCGGTGTCATCACCCAGGCTCGTGGGCAGGCAACCGAGAATCCCCTCGGGATCGCGGGTACACCGCTGGTTACTGCCGCGCATGCGGTTGGAGTCTTCCTTGAAATAGTTGACCGTGAGCGTGGCGTCCACGTTGTCCCCCGCCCAGCGCGTGCCGGAACGCAGCGAATACATGTCGCGGCCGTCGATGTCGTCACCGCTGAACTTATTCTCCACATAACCGTCGCGCTCGGTGTAGAACACGGAAAAGCGCTGCGCCAGCCGGTCGGTGACAGGCAGGTTGATCGCCCCTTTCAGCTTGCGATGCTGGTAGTCGCCCAACTCCACGGTGATATCGCCGCCGAAAGTGTCCTGGGGTTTGCGCGTGATGAAGTTGACCACGCCGGCGGTGGTGTTGCGCCCGTACAGGGTCCCCTGCGGGCCGCGCAGTACCTCCACTCGTTCCGCGTCGTAATATTCGGTTTCGAAAATCCGGCCGTTGTTCAGGTACACGCCGTTGAAGTGCGAGCCGGTACCGCTGTCCGTGGCCGAACCCACCCCGAGATTGCCGATACCGCGGATGGTGATCTGGGCGGTGGTGAAATTGCCCTTGCTCATCAGCATGTTCGGCACGTGCAGTTGCAGGTCCAGCGATTTATTGATCAGCGCGCGGTCCAGCTCCAGGCCGCTGAAGGCGGACACCGCCAGTGCGGTATCCTGCAGTGAGGTGGCGCGCTTCTCGGCGGTGACGATCACCTCTTCCAGCGCCACGCCCGAGGGAGCTTTGGTCTGGGCGATAGCGGCCACGCTCAGCGTGCTGCAAAGCAGGGCGGCGATGACGAAACGGGGTTTTGCAACCGGAACAGTTGTTATCATAGTGGCGTACTCTTATCGTTTTAATGACCTGACGTCGCTTAGAATTATTTTGCACGTCCCGCTCACTGTACTACCTGATGTGCCGAAAATGAATGCCCCCCCGGAGCTTGTGCGAGCGACAGTCGCGCACCGGCCGATGCCGGACTGACGCCAACGACAGGTAAAATCACACTTTGCGCCTGAACAGACTCCCGCGGGGCCAGCCCGGCCCGGGCGGGAGCGCCTGTGCCCGGCCGCCCTTGCGGCGGCCGGCTGATGCTGTTGCGGCTAGGCTCCGCGGTAGGGCTTGATCACGTTCTCGGCATACCAGTTGATCATGCCCACCTTCTCTTCCACCGTCTGCGTATCCGGCTCGGCGTCGTAGGGGTTGCGGAAGGCGATAATCACCTCGGTCACGCCGGCGTTCGCGAGGTCGGTGAGACCCTCGGCGGAATAGGCGGCCTCGGTCATGGCGTGATACTCGAAGGCGCCCTGGTCACGGCCGTAGTCTTTGCGGAAATCCTCGATCTGGCCGATCATGTCACGCAGTTCGTTCAGCGATGAACCGGCGGAAATCCAGCCGTCGCCCAGGCGCGCCGCGCGGCGCAGCGCGGGCTTGGCGTGCCCGCCCACCAGCAGCGGCACGTGAAAATCCGGCACCGGGCAGAGCTTGATCGGGTCCATCTGGAAAATCTCGCCGTCGTAGCCGAAGTACTCGCCGGTCATCAGGCCGTTGATGATTTCCATCATCTCGTCCATGCGCTTGCCACGCTTCTCCCAGGAAATCTGGCAGGCCTCGAAATCTTCCGGCCAGGGGCTGATACCCACGCCGAAGCCGAAACGGTCGCCGATCATTACCGCCATGGACGAGAGCTGCTTGGCCACGATCGCCGGCTGGCGGATGGCCAGCTTGATCACCGAAGTGGTGAAGCGCAGTTTTTCCGTGCGCGCGGCCAGGTAGGGAATGGCAATGAAGGGTTCGAGAAATGGCACACCGTCGAGAAACTCGCGCGAGCCATCGTCGTTGTAGGGGTACACGTTCGAGCCTTCTTTCGGGTAACAGATGCTGTCGGGGAATGTGAAGGTATCGAAGCCGGCTTCTTCGGCGGCGAGCGCCAGCGGCAGGTACTGATCGGGGGGACACATGGTGGCGTGGTAGGCGAATTTCATATTGTGGAATCCTTGGGTTCAGGTTTTGTCCGTGTTGGTACGCGCTCGGTGCCAATACAGATCGCCAAAGCGGCGAAATTCCCACTGGAGCCCGCCGCCGCGTCTACTTTAGTCCCGCACAGCATGCCACAGGCGACACGCAAGCACCGCCTGCCATTTCAGCTATTTGAGGAAGCTCCGGTCGAGCATTTCCTCCACCCCGGTGCCGGCCAGCAGCGCGTCTACCCGCGCGCGCGCGCCGCTATCCAGTGCGTGATAATGCTCGTTCGTCCAACGCAGGCATTTTGCCTGGTAGGGGAAGGTCTGCTGGGTCCACGCGGCGCCGTCGATGGTGCATTCCCAGGTCTTCTCGCCCGCCGCTACCGCCGCCACATTGGCGAGCTGCGCCGGCACGTAGACCCGCCCTATCTCGGCGAGCACGGCGCGCAGGGAATCCGGCTGTTCCTCAAGCGCATGCCAGTGATCCTCCTGCGGTTCCAGCCCGCACTGGTCTTCCATGCAGCCCACCCAGGCCACCGTGCGCGGCGACACCGCATGCGCGATCGCGCGCGGTGTGGGATCGAACCCCACCAGTTGCGACAACTGGCCGAACAACCCGAAGTCACCCGCGCCCGGGCGACCCCCCAGCATGAAGGGTTGCTGTGCAAGGTGCGCTTCCATCGCCGCCAGAAAGCGACGGTAGCTGGCGTCGATCACCGGCGCTGTTGTGTCGTTCGAGCCCACCACGTACAGACGCCCCACCTGGCGCTCGGTAAAAAAAGCCTTCATCTGCGCAAGCGTGTCATCGGGCAGGTTGAGCTGCATGCTCAGCGGCAGCAGGGTGCCCGCATTGTCGGCATCCTCGGCGGGGTACCAGCGATAGTGGAACATGTACTTGGTGCACCACTCGTCGCCGAAATCCTCGATCAGGTAATCGATGAACGCGAGCGCGGGATCGGCTGGCAACACCGAGCGCCCCGGGTACTCGGCTTCAAGACGGCGGATAATGGGTGTGGAATCGCACGCCGGGGCCACGCTGCCATCGGGCTCGGTAAACAGAAAGGTCGGATGGAAAATCAGCCGCGGCTTGTCGAGGCCGCGCGCATCCAGCGCGGCGGCCGGGTCTTCCCAGCAGATAGTGTAGGGAATGCGTCGGTAGCGCAGCAGCGCGACCATCTTGCGGGTATAGGGTGAACCCGTACCACCAAACAGCTGCAGTCGTTTTGCCTCTACCATGCGCGGGCTCCTTATGCGGGTTGGCCAGTTCGTGTCGGCCAAAATATTGACACAACAAATGCCAATATGTAAACCTTGGGTTCCCGTCGCACGACACGCCGAGGCACCGCGCCGCCATGACCCCGGTAAACTGCAAGCAGTGAGCACCCTGGCGGCGCGCATGGCTGGCTACGCGATTGGCGCGATTCTTCTGCTGTTGATCTGCGTCTACGCGGTGGCGTTCTGGTGGCCGCGCCCGCCAGACACCACCGAGGCACGGGTGTTCCTCGAAAGCGGCGCACATATCAACTACTGCGCGCTGCCTGAACTCGACGCTGCCGGCCTCGCAGCCAGGGATATCCCGAAGGCCTATACGCCAGCCGCGCCCGCCTGCCACTACACCGATTTTCCCGCACCGGTGCTCGCCCACTGCCGCGAGCCGATCGCCCAGGGCTTTCCGGATTTACGCGGCCTGTGGCTGGCCACTGGCGGGCCGGCAGGTCACCTCGAGCGCATTGAGCAATGCGGCGATCGTTTTGTCATCACCACAGCGGGCATCATTCACGACTTTCACGCAGACGGCACGCTGGAAAACGGCTCGCGTGATGTGGAAGGCGTACACAACCACTGTGCAAACACCTGGGCGTCGATCAGCGTCGACGACAACGCCGTGCTGCGCTTTCACCCCTTCGGAATTTCCGCTATCACTATTGTCCGGCGCTGGCGTGAGGGCGATGCACTCTACTGGGATTACCCGGCCTTTGATGAGCCGGTGAAAATGCGCCGCATCTGCGAGGTACCGGTCGCCAACAGGGTATTTGAACCCCCACAATAATGCTGTAAACAGCTTTTTCAGGACGCGGACGAGGACAACCCGAACAACGCCCTGGCTGGTACCTGCTCTTATCCATGCCGCCTTCGCAGACTGGTATACGGATTTCGGCGGACGCAGGCGCGGAACAACTCACGGCGCGCCAGCCACTTGCACCAATCAACTCAGGTGCGGCCGCAAACGTCCAGGATCGCCTGCACACATTGTTCCGGCTGATCCTGTTGCAGGAAATGCCCGGCCGGCCCCACCGTGCGGTGCGCCACGCCCTCACAGCCCGGCACCGCCTCCACAAAGGACTGCCGCATGCCGGCTGTCACGGGGTCGTTATCGGCGAAGGCGAGCATGAAGGGTTTGTCGAAACGCTTGAGCACCTCCCATGCCTCGCGGTTCTCGGTCACCTCGGGCTCGTCGAAAAACAGCGGTAGCAGAGATGGGAAACGCCGTGCGCCCGCGAGGAAACGCTCGTCGGGAAAGGGCGCGTTGAACGCCCGGCGCTCCTCGGGGCCCAGACGCCGGGCACTGCCCATACCGTCCATCAGTGCGCCGATATCCAGCAGCTCCGGGCTGTCGGCACAGAACTTACGCCAGTACAAAAAGCCCGGCAGGCCGCTGGTATCCGTGAAGCGCGCCTCCAGTTCACTGGCGGTCACCGGCGGCAACTGCGCGTAGGCCTCGCGCAGGGGCGCGGCAAATTCCTCAGGCACCGGACCGGCGGGGAGCCCGCCGTTGGCCAGCACCACGCGGGCGAAGCGCTCGGGAAAGCGCGCCACAAGCCGCAACCCGATGAGGCTGCCCCAGTCCTGGCAAAACAGGGTGACCGCGCGCAGCTTCAGCGCCTCAAGCCATTCGCTCATCCACGCCACGTGGCGCGCATAGCTGTAATCCCGGGGCTGTGTCGGTTTATCAGAGCGCCCGAAACCCACCAGATCTGGCGCCAGAACGCGAAAGCCGGCAGCCGCCAGCGGCGGCACCATGTAGCGATACAGGTACGACCAGGTTGGCTGGCCGTGCATGAGCACCACCACGTCGCCGGCAGCCGGACCCTCGTCCAGGTAATGCATGCGCAGGCGTCCCCCTGTGGTGTCGTCCACTTCCAGGTAATGCGGCGCGAAGGGAAAATCCTGCAGGTTGGCAAAGCGCTCATCGGGCGTGCGCAGATATTGCATGGCGGTGCACTCCTGGCGGAGCCCCGCACGCGGCCTGGAAGTGTCCCTGCCCTGTGGCTCCGCCCTGCGATTGATTTATTGGCACATATTATGTCTTAATATCGCGCACGGCAATCCCGCCACGGCGCCGGCGGCCCGGCACAGTGGTTGTATCTGGCCGGGCGCTGTTGCGTTCACTGCGCAGGAGTGCAGTAATTGCCGTTCATACCAACAGGAGAACAAGATGGCAGACAACACAGCCTACGAACCGCCCAAAGTATGGAGCTGGGACCAGGACAACAGCGGTGGCCGCTTCGCCAACATCAACCGGCCCATCGCCGGCCCCACCCACGAGAAGGAACTGCCGGTCGGCAAACACCCCCTGCAGCTCTATTCCCTGGCAACGCCCAACGGCGTGAAAGTGACCGTGATGCTGGAAGAGTTGCTCGCCCTAGGGCACACCGGCGCCGAGTACGATGCCTGGCTGATCAATATCCAGGAGGGCGCCCAGTTCGGCAGCGGCTTTGTCGACATCAACCCCAACTCCAAGATCCCGGCGCTGCAGGATCGCAGCACCAATCCGCCGACGCGGGTTTTTGAATCCGGCGCCATTCTCGTCTACCTGGCGGAAAAGTTCGGCGAGTTCCTGCCCACCGAGCCCTCCGCGCGCGCCGAATGCATGTC
>TARA_R110000823_G_scaffold290583_3_pt1 | contig 17609 bp, 21 predicted proteins | sample TARA_R110000823 | Tara Oceans TARA_R110000823 (sample SAMEA4397722) | marine metagenome | biome: Polar Biome; feature: [DCM] deep chlorophyll maximum layer (ENVO:01000326); material: water (ENVO:00002006), including particulate matter (ENVO:01000060) such as... | depth 20 m | reverse complement strand
TTTTATTAATTTTAAAGCTTCTGCACAAGCAAGAAAAGTTTTACCAGTACCAGCGGGACCAGAACAAATAACAACTTCTTTTTCTTTTATAGCATTAACTAAAATTTTTTGATTTTCTGTTTTACACTTAACCCTTATGGTCATAGTGTCAGTCATTCTAGTCTCTTCTGTGTTATTTTGATAAATCCACTCCTCTACTTCCGCTTGTTCTTCTCTAGATAACTTCTTACTTTTTCTTCCCATTTATATATTAAGTTTAAGTTAAGTCTGATAATGAGTTAATGTAATCACCCAACCTATCTTGGGGAAACCACCTAAGCTCAGTAATAGCATCATTATTTTCTCTTAATGTCTTACGATAGTTTCCTTCTTGTTCCGGAATATATTTACAATCTATATTAAAGACATTATTAAACATTTTATACACATCATTCATCGAAAAGTTAACACCAGTACCAAATTCCCAAGCATCTATATGAGAACTAGTATGTTCTGCAATTTTTACTAACCCATCCACGATATCATATACGTGTGTAAAATCTCTTCTCTGTTCCCCATCACCAACTATAGTAATTGGATTACCCTCCTTAACCTGTCTACGCCATATACCTATAACTGCGGCCCAATCACCATCAATAATTTCGGATGGTCCGTATACATTATAAAAACGAGCAATATCTACATCTAATTTATATGTTTTTCTATACATTTTACAAACTTCCTCACCTAGATGTTTATACATAGCGTAAGGGGATTGATGTGGGTCATGCCATTTTGATGACGAACCAGCGTATATAATTTTTACATTATTTAATCTACCCCATTCACACACGGATTCCGTTCCACGAACATTAACCCTAAAGGTTTCAGTAGGGTTCTCAAATGAAGGTTGGATACGACTTAATGCCGCTAAATGAAAACAAACGTCAAAACCTTTTTCAGGTACATTACTAATTTCTTCAATATCTAAAATGTGGTATACACAATTATCTTGCTCATTAGTTTTCAACCCACTATCATAGTTGTCTAAACAATGCACAATGTGACCTTCTTTTATTAATTTTTTTATGAGATTGGTACCAATAAACCCAGCACCACCAGTTACTAATATTTTCATTTTTTTATAATTTTATAATTTTTATTAAACCATTCTATAGTTTCTTTTAACCCTTTTTCTATGGGTGTAAATTTAAAATCTGGCAAATAAGATAATAATTTACTATTATCACTAGGTTTTCTAAATTGCCCATCTGGTTTATCGTCTTCCCAAATAACCTCCCCGTCAAACTCCATATATTTAACAATTAACTTAACAAGGTCTTTAATAGAAATTTCTTGAGAAGTTGAAAAGATGATAGGGTCAACAGAGTTGTAGTGTTCTAATGCCCATTTAGTTAATTTACTAATGTCTTTAGAGTATATAAATTCTCTAAGAGGTTTACCGGTACCCCAAATTTTAAAAGGAGTGTTGTGTTTTTTAGCGAGATAACATTTATGTATTAAAGAAGGTATCACATGACCATTTTTTAAATCGAAATTATCAGTGGGCCCATAGATATTAGTAGGTATTACCGAAACGTAGTTAACACCATATTGTTCTCTATACGCTCGTATTTGAATATCTGCCATTCTTTTAGAATAAGCATAAGGATAATTGGAATGGTGTGGTTCGCCTAGATGTACTTTATTTTCTGTTAACGGGTATTCCACATCATCTGGAAACACACACGTAGATAAAAAACAAACTAGTTTTTTTACCCCATATTTTCTACACGATTCAATAACGTTAGTATTAATCATAATATTATCATAAAAAAACTCACCTTTATACTCCATATTACCACCTAACCCACCTACTTTAGCCGCACAATGAATTACATTTAAAGGTCGTTCCCTTCTAAACAATTCATCACATTCTTGAGAATTTCTTAAATCAACTTCACTGCCCACCCTAAGGTCACATTTAATAGAAGACCCAACTAAACCCTTACCACCGGTAACCATTAGTTTAGGTCTCTTAACGTGAACTTTACCTACATCTATAACTTCTAAACCATCTTCCATTACAGGTTAGTTATTTTTACTACTTAATTTATCTAACCAATAGTCTAACATTTCTCCCATCATACCTTCAAATGTGTATGTTGGAGACCAGTTTAACTCGGTTTTTATTTTATTACAATCACCTTTTAAGTGTGTAAGTTCTTCAGGTCTATAGTATTTTTGGTTTGTATGTACGTAGGACGCCCAATCTAACCCAGCTTTTTTAAATACAAATTTTACTAAATCTTTAACAGTATGTGAAATTCCAGTACAACAACAATAATCACCTGGTTTATCTTGTTGTAACATTAACCACATAGCTTCTACATAATCTTTTGCATGTCCCCAATCTCTACTCGCGTCTAAATTTCCTAGAGTTAGTCCATCACTTAAGCCTAATTTTATTTTTGCTACTTCTTTTGCAACTTTTCCAGTTACGAAATTACTACCTCGTCTAGGGGATTCGTGATTAAATAAAATCCCATTTGATATAAACATATCATAGGAATTTCTATAATTTTTACACAAATTATAAGCGTATACCTTTGCACACCCATAAGGGGATACCGGGTCCATTGGAGTTGTTTCTCTTTGATACCCATCATCATCTATATTATTACCAAACATTTCCGAACTACTTGCTTGATACATTTTTGAGTTTGGTGAGATAATTCTAATCGCTTCTAGTAAATTAAGTGTGCCAGTAGCGATAGACTGGGTAGTATAAATCGGCATATCAAAACTAATTCGCACATGAGATTGAGCGGCTAAATTATATATTTCATCGGGTTTACATAGTTGTAACACTCTACATAAAGAAGACATGTCTAACATATCCGCGTATTCTAATTTTATTTTTTTGAAGATATCATCTTCTATTCTTGCTGTTTGATTTTCAGATACAGAGTTTCTCTTTAGTATTCCCCATACTTCATAACCCTTTTCTAGTAAAAATTCTGCAAGATATGAACCGTCCTGTCCATTAATTCCTGTTATTAAAGCTACTTTTTTCATTTTCTTTTAAATAAATAATCATTATGGGTACCATCCCAGTTAGGGTGTGTCTCTTTAGTAAAATTACTAATATTTCCTATGTTAGTGTACCCCTTATCCCCCATAAAAGAAAACAAAATATCTTTATCTCTACTATACACTTCTATTAAAATATAATCTATAATCTGTCTAGTAAAATCAACACCCTTTAAAACATCCAACTCATACCCCTCAACGTCTAAAGACAAAAAATCTATAAAGTTATGTTCAGTTTTATCTATTAAATCCTGTAATGTATAAGCGTCCACAGTAATAGAAGGTGCATTACCACGTCTCATACCAGCCACAGAACTACCGGGTTTACCTATAAAATCACCCTTAATCTCTCCTTCAGTGTACTCGAAAGAAACACAAGCACAGTTGAATATATTATTATTGGGTCTAGTTTCTAAACATTTTTGGTATTGTGATGGGGATGGCTCGATTAATATACCTGTCCACCCTAACTCATCCTCTAACCATTTAGTATTGGATTGAAATTCCCCATCAAAGGCACCCAATTCTATATACTTGCCATTTTCTTTATTAAGATATTTTTCTAATGTACTTTTCATATTAATGAGCTATTCCACCTTGAAAACTCTTATTTTGCATTATTCCAGGCTGAGACCAATATACCTTTAAGTTTTCTTTTTGTATTATTTCGTTTAATTTAAAATCTATAGGTAAATTAATAATGTCTATATTATCTAATATTTTATTTATACATTTTTTACTATAAACAATTGCGTGAGTACACCTAGTTTTAAAGTTAGGTGACGTATGTATCCATTCTCCTGTACGCCAGTGGGGTAAAACATCAAACCAATGAGATTTACCCATAACTAACATATCCCCATCACTTTCTATAAATTCATCCATATGGTTATTAATATATGTTTTAAAATCGTTAGGGACCATTATATCGTCTTCTAATATTAGAATAGTGTCATAGGAATGTTTTAATTGTTGTTCGAAACAGTATCTATGTTTAAGATAAAGTGATAATTCACTTAAACTTATTTCTTTTGAGAAATTTTCATAGTCATGACTTTTTTTACCAGGAAATTGTTGGGTGATAATTGTACCCTTAAAACATTCTTCTCTCCTACTTATATATTCTTCATAATTATCTTTTATTTCTTCATCACTAAATGCCTCAACCCACTCCACCTCTATATCATTTGCTTTTAAGGCTTGAGTTAAGTATTCTTTTCTTTCTTTTAATGGTTTGTGGTGAGTTACAAAAATTTTATCTACTTTCATATTTTAATCTTTTTTATAATAATATTAATATCCTTACTAAAATTAAAGAGTGAGGTTTATAATATTATACCTTTTAATAATAAGTCGACGCCTTGTTTATCATAAAAATATCAAAACCAACTTTTTCTATAAACTCATAATTATTATTTTCTAGGTATTCTACTATTGGTACCGAAAGGTCAGGGTAATTATCCTCAAACCCAATAATATCGATAAACACTTTTGTAAAATCGATAGATTTAATAACAACAAATTCACCACCCTCAACATCTATACTTAAATAATCAATATGTTTAACATTATTATCCTCAAATATACTTTCTAATGTAAAAGTTTTAACCTTTATCACATTAGTTGTCCCACCTTTTTTTGTAATTTCATCATCCCTTCTATCAAAATGCCTCTTACCATAATATTTTTCTATGCCCGATAACATTTCAGTATAACCGCTATTAGATATAAATGAAGTTTCTCCATTTACGATGTCAATCGCTCCCTCGATATTTATTGACTTTCTATTTTGTGTAAGTTGTTTATATATTGTGGGAAGAGGCTCAACACATATACCATCCCACCCCAAACTCCTCTCAAAAAAACAACTATTATTACCATTTAAACCATCATGTGCTCCAACATCAACAAAGAACCCATTTTTTTTATCTTTAAAATATCTTTCATTGAGAAACTTATCTTGGCCTTTAGTATGGTTTTTACTATAATATGTCATAACATTTTTTTAATACTTTCTATAATGTTATTAATGTGTGGTGGAGAATTAAAAAGAGGTTCGTTTAAAATCTTATTATATAAAGTATCATCATTATCTACTTCTTTAATATACTCTATAAATTTATCTATATCATTATCAAAATCTAATAGATTAATAAAACATTTTTTATTAAAATCTTCACCAATAGTTTCCGCTCCCCAATACAATGGAATGCAACCAGCAGTTTTTGCGTGTAGTAGTTTTTCAGTGTGATAACCAGATTGTACCGTATTTTCAAAACACATATTAAATTTGTAATCAGAAATAATATTATATTTTACATCCTCTCCCCAAGTATGACTCCCAAAAGGAAGACCAAAACCATCTGCAGATTTATAATGTTTTAATTTATCAAAAAACTCAGTTCTTTGTGGTGTGGAATTACTATAAACAAATGAACAAAATTTCTTTTTTTCTTTTTTAATGAAATTATTATCATCTATTTGATTGGGTGGGATTATGTATTTCGGGTTACCGTAACCACCTTTATTAAACCAATCTATATATAGGTACCATAATGGTAATCTAATATTTTTACCATCGTATGTATCTAAATCAAAACTTAATGAAAAATCACACTCATCGAAATTAGGTCTTTTATTCTCTCCAGTATAAAATATTTTTTTAGTTTTTTTCCTGTTCGCTCTTCTATGATGTTGTGCATCACCAAAACACGAATAAATTAATATATCAGTGTCGTCTGATAAAGGAACTAATTGAATTTCATTATCTACCTGCTTGAATATGTCTAACAACATATTATTATGAGGCATAAAGGGGAAACCGCCACCCCAAAAGTCAGTAAAGGATATTTTCATTTTATTTATTTTTTTACACTTAACTCAAAATTATACGGAGTACCATCAATTAAAGATTTGATAATTTCTTCTCCACAGATTCTATTATTTTCACTAAATGACCAGTAAAAACTAGTACGATGACCAGAATAATGGTAATAAAACATATTAGGAACTACCACACAACTATTTCCCGAATTTAACCAGATATATTTTAGATGGATAGCATCGTTATAAAAAACAATATCGAGATAAGGCTCCACTATTTTTAGATATTCATTTTTATGTGCAACATATACAGATGTATTTAAGAATGCACTACAATGATGAGAACCTTTTCTAGCGTGTTCTGATATAGACGATAAAGTCTGTTCTTCACCTAAGTAAGTAGTAAAATCCCATTTATCAACATTTCTACCATTTCTCACACAAACACCATATTCGGGACAATACAGTATTGTGGGGTCGAAATTTTCTATTTTTTCTAAAGCGTTTAAATAATCTATTGTTAAAACGTCATCCGAATCAAACAAGAGAATCCAATCATTAGAAGCTCTTTTAATGGTTAAAGTTTTATTTTTGAAAGGTCCTACGTTTTCTTCATTAAAGAATAATTTAATTTTTGGGTCTGATATAGATTTTAACTTTTCTTTAAATTCTGGTTTTGAACAATCATCTGATATAACAATTTCGTTAATTCGGGAGTCACTTAACGCATAGGATAAAGTTTTTTGAAATTCATCAAATCTATTATAAACAGTTAAACATAAACTTATTTTAGGTAATGTATTTTTCTTAATCATTTTAAATGTTTTTTTAAAAATATAAGTTTTTAATGTGAGTAACTAAAGTATATATCTCCATTTTTTATCGTCAACTCTAATATCAGGTGTGGGTTTCCATCTTTTTTCTGAATGACCAAACCAAAATTGTGGTGCTATAACCATTTCTCCCTGTAACCATGCAGGCCAAAAACTAAAACTAGAGGGACTAATAATAAAATTTTTAAATTGAAATAAGATTGAATAATCTAGTAGCCTATCATTATTTATTATTTCATATTTTTTACCCCATAATTTGGTACAATGAGGTACATCATCCGTAAAAATTATAAATTTCTTTATATCTTTAATAGATAAAATTTCATTTATAGCTCTTTCATACCACTCATAGGGAATGTCCCACCCTAAACGCCTATAACTGGTTCCTCTATAATGAATAGCACATATCTCATCTATAGAACAATTATTATCGGTAAATTTTTTAATATATGATTGAGCGTCATTTAAAAATTCTTGTCGAGGAGTAAACCAGTTTCTAATATTATCTTTATTATTTTTAAAATATTTTTCACTTTGAAACCACCCTTTATAAATTATATTATCTTGTGGTTGTATTTCTTGAAAAGTGTCAGATATAGAAATTGTTTCCACAGGACGTGTAGAGTCAATATCTTTATTTTCAAGATTAAAAAGTTTGAAGATATCTTTAAACGCTTCATTATATTTAAAATTGTTAATCCAATGGTCATAGAATTCCCACGGTAAAGAATTTTTTTCTGCATGACACCTTAAAAAAGAATATTGGAACATTTGGTTCCCTAAATCACCATCATTTTTTACTGTTATCATTAAAATTTAAAATTAAAAGTTTTTATATCTTCTTTATAAGCGTCCGCAAATATTTTTTTAGTAGTTTCCGTGTAGTATTCTTTATAATTTTTAGTATTGCCATTATTTAAATGGCTTAAAGAATTATTCATACTAAATTTATCACACAAATAACTTACATCTTCAGTCAAGGTATCAAACTTACCTATAAAATCGGCTAATAATTTTCCATTTTCATCATAAACATATTCTTTTTGGAGGTCTATATTACCATCCACCCTCCAATAAACGTAATTATCAAAATTACCCAAAGTTTTCATTAATTGGTGTTGTGGGTGACCAAAATCTTTTAACATATATTCATATAATGATACTTGCCAACTCCAGGTATTTCTAACAAAACTAAACTTATAATAAGAGTTAAAAAGTTCGGAAGGCATATTTTTTTTAATTTCATTAAGAGAAGAATGTTTTTCACAACCATATATATTTTGTTTTCCATATGGAGAAAGTAAGGTCCTAATACTTGTGCCAGCGGTTTTATATAGATGAGAAAATATAAATTTTTTTGAATCGGATACTATCATTTTAAAAATTTTTTATACTTTGTATTACTTTATTAAAATCAACTTCTATCTGAGATATAGGGTTAATAAAATCAACCGCAATCATTCTATAATCTAACCCTAAAGAAGAAATAGTATGCCAGTGACAAACATTAACACAGTTTTTTGAAGGTATAATTTCTACCACTTTACAATCCATAGGAGAAAAAACAGTATTAGTTAATCCCGCACCATGAACTGCCACTACTAAGTTAGCTTTAGAAAATAACTCGATTGTTTCTTTAACACTTAATTTATCGAAAATTACCCATTTATTTTCGGGGAATTCCTCACATAAAGTAGAGTATAAGTTATTAAAATGTTTAAGAGTACGTTTAGGTAATCCTTCTCTTGAAATAAGAATGTTAATTCTTTCTTCATTTGGTTTGAAATATTGTTTAAAAGTGTCACGAATACTTAATAGAGAATTTTTATGTGGGTTTCCACAATAGATTGGGGTAGGGACATATAATTTTTTTGCTTTATAAGTATGGTTTGTCTGAAATGGAATTATTTGTTTATCTTCTATCCCTATTAAATTTAAATATTGACGTACAAAAGAATTGTCCCAAGTTAAAACTTTAATATTCTTTTTATCAGTATTTTTTAAAAACTCTAATAATCTAGGAAAACATTCTGCCATCCAGTGATAATAACCGTATCCCCATTTTTGAACTATTGTTACTAACTCATCATAATTATTAACAGGAGATAAGTTAGAAATTTTACTAGAATAAATATCATTTAGAATGTAGATATTATTCTCATCATAAAGAGCCCCATCTTCCCCCACACAACCATTAGGGATAGTGGCTACATATTCTTTTTGTGATAAATTAAAAGGACAATTTTCATCCCATTGAATAGGGCTTCCACACCTATTTTGTAATTCTAAAACTGGAGATATATCCTCAATAGATTTAGGGCGTTCCCTAGTATAAATTTGTTGGGAATCAAAAAATTCTAGATATTGGGTATTAATATTATGTTTTATATTCATGACTAAAGTAAATTATTTTTGTTAATAATACGCATAGTAGTATTAAAAGAACCGTTAAGTGAACAATTTCTATCAAACCATTCTCTACCAGCTTGAGACATTTCTTCCCATTGTGAAGCACTAACATTATTAATCGCGTTAGGAATTTCTTCAGGGGATTCCACATACAAGTAATGAGTATTTTTTATTAATGGTTCGTAATAAGTGATATCTAAATTAGGTGTGACAATAGGAACCACCCCCAACCCAAAGTACTCAATTTCTCTACTACATTTAGGACCGTACCCAGGAATAGATAAACCAAATTTAGCGTTTCTTAACAAATCCAAATATTCTTCTTGTGTATATTTGTAAGCAGCAATTGGATAACCCTGTGATACAGGCATTTCAAATAATTCTATATTGGTAGCCCAGTCAACTGTAGTACGATTTTTAAGTTGGACAGGATTTTCTACTTTACCCAGGAACAGGCTTTCTATATTTCTATCTGCATATTTTTTAAATTCTTTTTTTCTAAATTCTTCTAACATACGTGGACTACGTCCCCATAGAATCCATGGAGAACTTTTAGGAAATGTAGGTACAGTTGTTGAAAATAGGCCAAACTCAAAAGCTGGGGGCAGTTGATTTAACTGGTCCCTATCGTATAATAAAATGCCACCCTCTCGCTCAACCCAAATTAAATTGGTATTTGTAGGTATAACTTCACAAAATTTATTTTCCCCCCACATATCTAATAATTCACGAAATGAATCACCTGGATGCCAGTAAGGAGAATGTTGGTTTGGAATTTGAGGTTTTAAAATTTTCATTAGTTAGTTGCTTTTACAAAATTTAGTAACTTTATTTTATTTTCTACACCCGCCGTCCAGTTTGCGTGATGCATTAATATAGTTTTAGGGATATCTAAGTCTACAGTTTCAGGTGTCCATTGAGTTCCTTTAGTAGAATAACCGATAGTAAAATATTTGGTTGGGTCCAGAGTATCGTATTTTATATTCAAATTATTAGACTGAAGTATCATATTTATAGCGACTTGTTCGTGTTCTACCCTAGGGGTAAGTTCTAAAGCCTCTTCTAATAATTGTTTTACTAATTTACTTTGTTTACAAATAAAGAATCCTGTACATAAGTTTGTTATATCACTTTGAAAAAGAATATCACAACCAGAAGAATTAAAGGTTTCTACAATATCGTCTTTAAAATTGCCTAAAAATTGAATATCGGCATCCGCAAACATTAAAGGGTTAGAATCTCCCACATTCAAATGATTTGAAAAGGAAGATAATTTATCTACGGTTGTCCCATTAAATCCTTTAGAGTAGTAATCTCCATTTTCAGCTACTTGTTCGCCAGTCTCAACGATAAGATTAAAATCCTGGTCTAAAGAGTGTTTTTTAAATGAAGGTAAAAAATAATCGTCATAAAAGACTTTATGACTTGGGGTAAAATATGTAATTAAATTAATTTTTTTCATTTTATAGTTTTATTAGTGTATAATATTATAAAGCATAATGTTCATTAGTTAGTTCACCATGATAATTTATAGCTCCCTCGAAGAGCGGTGGTGAATATTTATATAAATGTTTTTGGGGGTGATTTAGTCTCGCACAAGCCAATAGAGAATAACTAGTAAAGGTACTAAATACCGAATCAGAGTAACCCAATAAAAACCAATCTACCATAGAAGGGTTAATTGTTGGGGTTTCATGTTGTGTGTGGATTACACTATTAGTGTTGTGTATTACTTTAAAATGTGGGGATAATGACTCTTTTATTTTATAGGTATGACCCATATCATCAGTGGTTAAGAATATTTGTACGTTATTATCCGGATACCATTCTTTAACTTTTTCTATAAATTTATCTATAGCCTCTGGAAGCATATCCCGTAACATTCGTGTTTCAGGCCAACTATAACTTGGGTCATCCACATAGAATGTACGATATTGAAATCCTACTGTAGGGATAGAAAAATCTAACCCCATATTATTTTTATGTAAATTTATAGTTTCCATAAACCCTTCTTTAGGGATAGAAAGTAAATATTCCATTAAAGAACCAATAACATTTTTCATACTCAAGTCACCATCGAATAACCAGTTTAATTTTTCTGTATAATGTGGGTTACTTAGGAAATCACTAACCCAAGTATTTCCCTGGTGATGAATTATTATGTCTTCTTTTAAGTAATCGTCTAGATTTAGAGTACACATTTCATGTAGTTCTTGTTCACTTTGTAGGGGAGCTATTATTCTTTCAGTGAACTTTTTATTAGGTAGTTGTGATGGGTCCCAGTTAAGACCATCAGGAGCGTTAAAATAATTATTTAGATAATGGTAGTTACAAATAAATTTTCTTTTGGTTAATAATGAAGTTAGAAAGGCTATATGTATGCCCCTTAATTTATTTCCAAGACCAGTTACGTCCCCCTTCCTATAAATAAAATATTTATCCGGAGATACCTCAGATAATAATTTTTTTATTTTTTCTTTAATTTTCATTTTATATTGGTTTTATGTATGTATATGGCGGTGGTACAACATCCTTATTAGTACTATGAGCAGCTTCACCAACCAAAGTTTCGGAATAATTTCTTTTTTGTGTAGTGTGTAAATGAATTGTTTTTATTGTAGTACAAGGATTTTCTAAAACATACCCACTATTTTCAAATTCCCAAGCAATTCTATTATCACAACCTAACTTACCTAAGTTAAAATTACTATTAGATAAAGTTCTCATTTCTCCTCTCCAAATCCAGGTATCTTGACAATCACTACGAGGAATAGCAATCATAGGTGTTCCATTATTATATTCCCACCTTAATAAACATAAAATTTTGTTATCTAAATTAAGTTTAAATAAATTAAATAGAGTATCGTCTACATATATGTCGGTATTAATTAATATGTTAATATCATCATCTTTCGTTTTTTCATTTATTATATTAAAAAAATCTTTAAAAGTAGGTCTATTAGAAGAAAGTATGGTGACTTTAGAATGTTTAAGATGATTTGTATCACTTGTTTCACTTAAGATAATAACTTCATCCACATAACTATTATTTATATTAGCGTTAATAGCTGTATCCAACTCCAGTTGGCGGTTGTCATCTTTGTCAATATAGTATGATGTAATTAATCTAATCATTATGTGAAACAATTAAATCCACCATTATTTAATGGTGTGTAAGTGTTTTTAGGTGCTGTAGTAAACCCATTTTTAGTCATAATTCTATCTCTTAATTCCTTAATATTTTGATTTGCGTGTGTAGATACGGTACCATCACTTTCGTGGTGGATGTAAACAAATAAAGGTTTAGGTATACGTTTACCTACATAACCATTTTTCATCATACGTATCCACAAATCATAATCCTCCCAACCCTTAAGTGATTCATCAAAACCACCTACAACATCAAAAGCTTTTCTAGTAAATAACGAACAATTTACAATAAAAGGCCCCTGTAATAATCTTTCTTTAGACCATTCAGGTCTTTGTTCAGTTCCCTTCATTTGGCCTTCGTGTATAGTATCACAATAAACAGGACTTATATTTTCCGATGACCTTATAGTATCAACAGCCTCCTCAATGTAGGTCGGCAAAATCATATCGTCGGAATCAAGTGGTAATATGTATTCCCCCTTAGAAGACTTAACACCCGTATTTCTCGCTTTAGAAGGACCACCATTTTCTTGACGTATAATAGTGGTATGGGGTATGTCTAGTGTGTCCAGTTTAAGTTTTGTGTGAATATCAGTTGAGCCGTCATCCACAATTATAATTTCTATGTTTTTATAGGTCTGTCTAAATACAGAATCTAACGTCCTACCTAAAGAATACCCATAATTATAAACAGGAATAATTAGTGAAACCAAAGGGAGGTCCTTATTTAATTTAAATGGTTTATAGGTTACACTTTCCATTAACGGCAGTATACCATCTAACGTACTAATAAATTTTCTTCTATTATTTTCCCATTCAGCATTAGTCTGACCAATTGATAGGTGGGTGACATCTATATTTGAAATTGTACCTATTTTAGTTTTATTTAAATAATTCTTAACGCAAAAATCAATTTCGTAGAAATGAAATCCTTTTATTTCCTCGTCGAATCTTCTAGCTAGTTTATTTTTATCTACAGCAAAAAATAACCCGTCTACTAGTACCGAATTTATAATCCCATCCCCAAAACGAGGACAATAAGTTGACAACCATCGTTTACCTTGGTGTTCATGCCATACTTGCCCCACCATTTCTGATTGAATTTCCCACCATTTTCCCGACATAGGCATATATCGAGTACCAGCCACACCTAAAATTCCATAATCACTTTTTTTAAAATGTTTTAGGAGTCGCCTACCCCAGTTAGAAGTGTCAAATTTTAAATCGTCATGACAAAAAACCACAATATCATTTTTAGATTCGTCCAACCCCTTATTATATAATTCTGTTAAAGAATGGGTTCCAGGGTTTTCATAGCATAAAATTTCCACATTATGAACTCCAGACGATTTTTTTAATATTTCTATATATTCTGGAGATTCTTTTTTGGTACTCAATACTATTGATAATGACATTGTTAAGTTTTATTTAGTTTTGTAATTCTTTTATTGATATGAATTTAACACCCCTATCTATTAAATCTTGATTCCCCTCCTTTATCTCTTTGATAAAATTCCAAGCCATTACGATAATAACATCAGGTAACTTTTCATTTAATTTTTCTCTTGAGTAAATTGGTATTTTTACACCCGGTAAAATCTTATTGTGTTTTAATGGATTGTCGTCAACTATATAATCTATGTCATCAGATGTTATCCCATAATAATTTAATGATGTTGTAGCTTTTGCGGGAGAACCATAACCAACCAACATCAACCCATCATCTTTAAGTTTTTTAATATTTTTTATCACATTTGTTTTAGCCTGCTTAACTCTATCAGCAAAATCTAAATATGTTTTATACTCTGTCACACCAAACTCTTCCTCCCTCTTCAAAAACTCACCCACACTTACATCGGGTATATAATTTTTATGTTTAACATATGCTCTAATTGAGCCTCCATGTGTATCAATATGTTCCACCTTACTTATTTTATACCCTAATCTATTAAAGAAATTATTTAATGATGTTACACTCCAATAATTTACATGTTCGTGGTATATGTTATCAAATGTTAAATCATTTATTGTGTCTACAAGGTACTGTACCTCAACTATAAAACACCCACCTTCTTTTAACAAATTAAAAGCACATTTAGCTATTTCTTCTAACCCATCCGAATGTGCAAACACATTGGAAGCTGTAATTATGTCCGCTTTATCATACATCATATATGTCAGTATACTATCTACACAATCATGATTAAAATATTGGTTTATTGTGTTAATACCTTGTTCACTAGCTATTTTTGCGATATTTTTTGCGGGCTCAACACCTAGAACCTGTACACCTTTTTCCATTAAGGGTTTTAGAGCAATACCGTCATTTGAACCTATATCAATAACTAAAGAGTCTGATGTTAAATTAAACTCTTTAATATAGTTTTCCGCCGCAACCTCAAAATGATTTCTAAAACTTTTAGCTGTAGAAGAAACGTATAAATAATGGTTAAACATTTTCTCAGCAGGTACTACATAGGATAATTGACAATTATGACTCTCAGGACAATACATCATCTCTAAAGGGTATAATTTATCTTCATCATCTTCTGAATTTAATAAGTTATTTGCTAATGGTGACATCCCTAAAGATATTACTGGTTTTAAGTTACCACTATTACTCGCTCTACAAGTGGTAGAATAATTTTCTAATAATTCTTTTCTGAAATCCTCATCAACCAACTGGTAAGGTATAGTGTGAGTAATACCATAATTTTCATGTTCACGTTCACCTCTTACTAGGTTTAAGAAAATAGAGTCTTCTGTAAATACCATAGTATGAGCAACATTTGGTTTAATAATTGCGATATCACCTTCTCTTATTATCTGTGTTTTAATCTGTGCTTTTGGGTCTGTTAAATCTTTTAGTACACTAATATACTTACCTTTAACTAAAAGACATTTTTGCTCTTGTATAGGGTGGTAATGATTAGCTCTAACAGTACCAGCTTTAGACTCAATATAACCAATTAAGTTAATAGGTTCAGTTAACTCATAGTTACTAATTTTACCTCTATTATCTATATATTCCTTACCACCTTGTACAGTATATTCTAATTCTGGTCTAATATCTTTTTTAGACCAATTTGTTATCATTTCAGATAAACACTCCTTCAAATTATAATTGAACTCAAAACCAGTTTCTAGTAATTTTTTATTTGATATGGTATAACCCAGATTAGGTATTTCATCTTCCGTTTCTATTAAAGTAAGAGCTGGGTTAATTTCTTTGCATATCTCAGCTACCTCTTTAACAGTCATATTATCTTTAGATAAATGAAAAGTTTCTCTACTAACATCATCTCTTTCAGCCATAAATTTGAAACATCTAGCAACATCAATTAATGGTACAAGACTTTTTAACTGAACCCCACCTGAGAATAATTTAATAGTCCCATTTTGAGAAGCAATTTTTGAAAATAAATTAGGCATAATACCCATACGCATAGTATCTGTTGAATAACCATATACTGACGCTAATCTTAAAATCACATAATTTTTGTCTGAGTTGTTTAGGTCCACTTCTGTTTGTACCTTACCAGTCGCGTACGTAAGTTCTGCACATGTAGGTTCATCTTCTATTACATCATATTTAGTTTCTTTAAACCCCTCATATACCACATGTGTAGACGGGAACATTATTTTACAATTATCCGGAACACAATCCAGTACAACCCTAGAACCAGTAACACCAACCTCAGTTATACGTTCACTCTGTCCGTTCTCTTCTGATTTTGTATAAGCTACATCTGTAATACCAGCTAAATGATAAACTATATCTGACCCCTCCAGAACATCACACATGAATTTTTTATCTAATATATCACCCTGTATAAAATTAAATCCCCAATCTCTCAATTGTTTGACTCTTTCAGATACAAATCTATTATCTACTACGGTGATATTTTTATACCACGCTTCTCCGGAATATAATTTACATAATTCTGTGCCTATATACCCTAACCCTCCTGTTATAACTATTTTTTCCATTTATTTTTTATTTTATTCCTGTAGAGCCAAATCCACCATCACCTCTATCACTTGTACTTAATGTTGATAACTTAATCAGGTTTGCCCACCTTCCCGATATAACTGGAGATACAACAGCTTGAGCTACCCTATCACCATGTTTAACCAAGAAATCTTTATCACCAAGATTAATTAGTATTATTTTAATTTCTCCAGTGTACCCCCTATCTACTGTTCCTGGTGTGTTTAAGACTGTTATGCCATGTTTTGCAGCTAATCCAGACCTTGGTCTCACTTGAATCTCCATACTCTCAGGTAGTTCGAAATGAAGTCCTGTGGGTACTAATTTTATTTTACCCACACCAACAGTCATATCCCCATCAGGTAAATTAGCTCTAAGGTCCATACCACTATCGTCTAAATGTTTATAAGACAGTTCCTCATTATCACTATTATTGGTGTATTTAATTTTAATCTTTAGATTTTCTCTAACAGCATTTAAACTTTCCTTCTCTATTTTTTCTAAAACTTCTTGGTCCACGCCTAAACTACGTAACATAACCTCCTCTGTAGATTTATGACTTTTATTTTCAGCCATTGCTTTGACGCGTTTCCAGGTATTTTCTAAACTCATATTAGTTATTATAGTATTTAGGGGTTAATTCTGGATGTAGAATATCTTCATACGGGGCTTTAACCACAGATATAACTTCAGAGTCTCTAGTATCCTCCGATAAGTAATGAGATAATCTCTTATTAGCTTCAAATACAGATTCCGACTCTACAATATATTTAAATTTTTTAACTTTTGGGGTGCCTTCATTGTCTAAAACACCAGTTTCGAATGCTACGATTGCTTGATAGTACATATTTTTATCCTTTAAAATTGCATGATGTGTGAGTTCCATCACACATCGGTTGATTATTACTTTGTCCACATCTACACAACGCGTACTGTTCTGTCACTTCTATTTTTTCACCACCTTTTGTTACGGTGGTCTCTCCTTTTACCAAAATTGGCCCATTTTCAATAATGTTAATTTCTACTTTTTTCATTTTATTTTATTATTTTACGTTTATTCCACAAAGTAACTGGGTCATTCTCTGAACGCCCACTTACCCATTTATTATTTTTTAACTTATTCATATTAGTGAATAATTCTTTATTTTGATTAGGGGTACATAAGTATTTAATGTATTTAATCACTATAAAAATAACTGCTATTATCCATATACATTGTAAGGTAAATTCTATCACGTTCATGTTAGTCTATTATTTCTACCGAGAACTTGTCCCCTTGTTGGACTTGTTCTATAATCTCTAGTCCTTCTGTTACTTTTCCAAAGCATGTA
>TARA_R110000823_G_scaffold238693_1_pt1 | contig 17622 bp, 10 predicted proteins | sample TARA_R110000823 | Tara Oceans TARA_R110000823 (sample SAMEA4397722) | marine metagenome | biome: Polar Biome; feature: [DCM] deep chlorophyll maximum layer (ENVO:01000326); material: water (ENVO:00002006), including particulate matter (ENVO:01000060) such as... | depth 20 m | reverse complement strand
CCTTATCAGTTGCGTTTACTAGTGAAGGTGCCGGACCTCTCCATGCATTACCTGTTCCTGATAATCCTGAAGTTGTGTTTGGATGGTCATCATCATATAACCCATTACCATCATTAACTACATCCTTTAAATTAACTGTTATTCCATTTACTACAACAGTCTCTCCATCATTCCACAGCATATTTTTTATTTGCTTTGCACGACCATTGTTTGTTCCATCTAAAGGTACTTTATACCATGTATGGCCTGAAGTTGTATCACTACTTGCAGCTGATGGTTGTGGTTGTATTGAAGATACTGTATCATTAATACTATAAATTGTAGAAATAGATCCACTACCACCGTTTCCTAATTGGTCTCCTATATTTGTAAAAGGTAATCTAGCTACATCTAACCACCTTTCATGAGAAGAAACCATATGGTAAACGTTTCCTGTGAAATTACTTCCTTGTTCTCCTACCCAGTTTTCTACAGTTTGCATTACATTTAAAGCTGTAGATTTATTCATTGATGTACCATCATAAAAACAATATATATCTGCATCTACAGGACATAATTCTTGAAATGTTTGGGTTAAAGAATCTGGATCAATGGGGAATTTTAAAGCATTTACATCTATGTTTTGTAGATTATTTCCTTGATCCGAATAGTGTTCTAAGAAATCTACTAATCCTGAATTTCCTGATCCTGGAGTAGGAAAAGAACCATCACTTGTTGAAGGATTAGTTATTAATGTTTTATCACCACATGATCCTTCTTGTGGAATTATTATTAATTCACTTGTTAAATCTGAATAAAAAGTAGAATTTTCATTAATTTCTACACCATGACCATCTATATTTAATTGTGTTAAAAAAGTATTATAATTAATATATAATGTTGTATCTAAAGGTAATATACTAGGATCTTTTTTAAATCCTGTAATTCTTCTAATAGGAAGACCATTTGATCCAGTACATTCGCTTTCTACAAAAGTACCAAAAGGTAAAGATTCTGTAGATTCAAAATAATGTTCGTCTATATTATTACCATAAAAACCATTATCATATGTAGTAAAATAATCTATAAATTCTGCTGATGAAGCAAAAGTTCCATCAATATGATTTGAATTTATTACCATACCTGGACAAGCTGAATCTCCTAATGTTATTGTTGATTCTTCTAGTTTTTCACATAAATCTGTACATTCGTTAAATAAATATCCTTCAGGACATTCATTTGTTTGTGTATTAAATTCTCCTCCACTAGGAATAGTTGTACATAAACATCCCGTTAAGCCCTCAAATTGAGTAAATGTTAATTTTCCTGGATTTAAACTGTTCATTCCAAAACCAAGTGACATGTTATTAGTATCTGCTGACATGTTAGGATAATATCCATCTGTTATTCCTTGAGCATTAACAAATTTAGATGGATGCATACTTCTATATTGAGCTATTGCAGTATCATTAGTCATTATGTCATTCCAAGAACAATTTGTATATGTTGCAGGATCATTATTATGTCTATCGTGGGTTGTGTTATTTAAAGAAGGATAATTACTTGTTATACTTATCCCATTTATATAACCAAAATCTATATAAACTACCTGTATTGTTTGAGGAACACTATCTATCGTGTAAGTAATAATTTCTGTACAGGCATCTGGACCTATTCTAGATGCAATATTACCATTAGGGTCTGCAACTGCTGCTTTAAGGGTTGTAAAATTAACAGTATTCCAATAAGTACGACCTGTAATTGTATTATCGTAGTTTGGGTCTCTTGTTATAAAACTCCAAGCGTCATATTCATTAGCAAAAACACCCCCATCTACTAAAAGTCCTTGGTTATTTTGTTTTTGAACTAAAGTTTTATCACTGCATGTATCTGTGTTTGCATTACCTAATTCATCTTCACTACTAAATATTATATTATTTTTATATAAATCTTCTAAATCAGTATAAACATTACCATTAAGTGTAACACCATTATCTTCTATATTTTGAAAATCTTGATCGGAATTAAAAGTACCTGTTGGAAAAGGTCCTACTATATCACATCCAAAAGATGCTATACTTTCATCATTTTTTCCTTCTAAAACTATTGTATTATTTCCTGCTGTTAGATTTACTTTATAAACCCACCAATAATTAAAATTACTTGTGTCACTTGTGTTTTTTTCAATTAATGTCTCTCCATTAACAGCAAATCTAATTCTATTATCTCCTCCTAATCCTATTAAATAATCCCCATCTGAGGGCACATTTATACATCTTGAAAAACCAATCCATTCATTTAAGGGATTCATAATAATATTAGTTCCTGACCAAGCATTTGTTCCATCCCAAACTCCAATATTATTTAATCTTCCTTCATTAGGACTCGTACTTCCAAAGTAAGTATTTGTTGAAGGGATGTTATAAAAAGTAGAAGTTGTTGTATCTGAATGAAATTTTACTCCAAATTTTCCATAATTTACATCTTGTGCACCTTGTCCTAAAGGTATACTTGTATTAACTGTAGGAGATGTTGTAAGTACTGTAGTTGAAGTTGTAGAAGATAATCCTGTGTTTGTATAATCTAAACACCCACAAGAAGATGAAGCAGGAAAAATTGTAACTATATCTGGAGTTATTAATTCAGTCCATATAGTATCTGTGTTTATTCCTGGTATTGATGGGTTTGTAAGACCTTCATTGTTTGCTGCTTCAATAAAATCAGTGTATCTTACAAAACAAATATCTGAGAAAGATACTGATGGATCTTGCTCCCAAGGATTGTTTGGATTACAATGTACTTCTATAAAATTAACTATTTCATTTGAAGTTAAACCATTAATACCATACCCGGAAGAATTTGGAGTCCCCCAGCAGTTATTTCCAGGTTTATTAGTTATGTCTTCAGGATTTAATGCATCACATTCCCACACAAGACAATGTGCAGCACTATCCCCAAGTGTTGGCAAGTAAATTCGATTAGAAAAGACTTGATCCCATGTATAACTACCATATATTGGGTCTGTTGCTGTAATAATAGGTGATTCAAATGAATTACCATTAAATTGCCACTGTCCCGCTCCTGTTGTAAAATCTTGGTCACCATAATACCAATTTGGATATAATCCTGTTGAAGTATTTACAGGATCATTAAGATTATTTAATTGGTTGTCTATAGTCAGATTTCCTGTAGTACCTGTTGTTAAATAAGTTTTAAGTTGTAATGCAGTAATTTGAACTGTGTCCGTAAATATCCAATTTGGTCTACATTGAAATCCTGCAGCCCCACTATTTTGATTAACATGCCAATGACCTGACGGGGAAGCACCAGATACTGGTTGAGTACTCATCTTACTTATGGTGAATATAGCGTTTGGTCCATTGTTTATAGGATTACTGTCTCCACCTCCTATAATTTTATTAGCACATTCAGGATCTGCTTTAAAACATTCTAAAACAAATAAACCATAATCGTTCTGACCCGTACATTGTTTTTCATTAAGGTATAAAGGAGTAGCAGAAGGGTTTTGGGCCTCATACATAAAAGCAGATATATCTTTATCACAATATCCATTTGTACAAGTTGTTACATATGTTATAAATTCATCTTCATCTTGAAAGGCTCCATTATTTATTAAAGTTCCTGTTCCGTCATATTTTTTACCGTTTTCTATTAAAGTTTTACTTGAACATGAATCAGTACCTGGTATTGTTACTGTAGTTGAGAATGAATTGTTTTGTCCTCCTCCTCCTGTAAAAGCTTTTGTTGTTAAAAATTCCACAAGTGGGAATTGTTGAGGATTACCACAAGCAGGAGTAAAATTATCTTCAAATAAAGTACCTTTTATTTCTGTATTACCATCTATCCCCGCTAGGTGTTGAGTTATTGTTATTATTAGATCTAGTTCATATTTCTCATGACTTTCATCATATAAATCCGCAGGTATAGAAAGAGAAGCACTAAATAAAGGATGCATATCTATAGCTCCTGTTAAACTTTGTGCTGTTTCTAATCCGTTTGGTTCAATCATAAAATCATATCCTGAATCAAATACATGAGTTGACCCATCTGTAGAAGTTAATTCTACTGTTTTAGGATAGGGGGGAGAAAAAAGACTAGGTTCTGTACCTATAGAAAATATTATTTTTCCATTTGCTTGTTCTAATTTACTATTTACTAATCCAGTAAATAAAGAAGATGTTGATGCCCATGGGGCTTTTATAAAATATCCTTCTGTTCCTGAGTCTCCTTTTAAAGCATGAGAAAATTTTTCATAATTAAATGTTTTATAAGTAGTAGAATCTGTTGTAGGTCCTCCATATTCTTTTACATTTAATATAGTTTCTGGAATACCATAACAATTCATAAGGGCTTTAATACCCCTTTCAGTTCCTTTAGTTTTTAAAAGATAAGGTAAATTATGATATAATCGTTTCCAAATTTCTTTTGTTATATCCCCTTTAGGCATTGAACTACCCCCATTATCACATGTTACAATAGAGGCAGTCACCATTGTTTGACCTTGAGGAGCTTCGTAAGTTCCAAATGATCCTTGTTTTGTTTTACTAGTCCCTATTATATATTCAAATAATTCTTCATTTTCAAATTGATCAAATGCTTCTAAACCCAAACTACTTAGGGCGGTGTATACTAAATCTTTTGATATACCTTCTGTGGGGGAGTTATGTGCATTTCTAATTTGACCTATATGATCTATGTATAGCCATATTTGATCAAAATAATGACCTACCATATTAACAAATGTTAAATAAGAGGCATTTTCTTCTCTCATTGAAATGTGTTCAGGTATTGTTCTTAATAAATTATGTTTATTATCTCTATCAAACCTAGAGGCAGATAATACTTGACCACCATAATCTATGTTTAATTCTTGAGTACTACCAAACCATTCTGTAGCATTTGATGATGTAGTTGAATATAAATTATAAGGTTTTAAAAATATATTACAATCATTTAACCCTACTTGTAAATATACAGATTCTGGTAATAAAGTAGAACCTGTTACTTGCATTGTGCCTATACCAAAATCAGGTACTTTAGGCCAAGCATAAGGGTGAAATTCATAATATAAGAATCTTTCATAATTATCAAAAGCACTAATTAAATCTGCTTTTTTTCTTTCTATTAAATTTTTATTACTAGAAACAGTAGAAGACAAAGCTATATTACCTGTTATTGTATTTATTTCACTTAATTGAGCATCATATAATTCTAATAATTCTAATTTATATTTAAAGTTTTTTAATCTTTCTTCAGCACTACCAAAATGGGTAAAATTTTCAAAATGATATCCTGTTTCTAAAGAGCCAGTACCTGTTTGAGTAAAATCTATAGATAGTTCTGCGCTTTGACTTAAGGTACCTAATACATTATATAAAGAAGAAGAAGTAGTTCCTTCTAAAAAATTATTATATGTTTTAAATTGAGAAGGAATAGAATCATTTAAACGAGTATCTATTCTAAAATTAGGTCCTTTTAAAGGTATACCAATTTCTAATTCTTCTGGTGCCCCTAAATCTATAACATATTCAAGGGGATCAATTATTTCTTCAGCTATTTTTAATTTGTCTCCTACCTCTATATTTTGAGGTAAAGGTTCATATAATTTGATTAAAACGCAGTCATTTATGTTGTCATAAGCTACGTTGATCCCTAATATATTTTGGTTCATTCCAAAATTAAGAACAAAATCCTTATTAAAAAGAGAACCTTCTAACTCACTAATAAAGGATAGTGTTTTTAGTTTAATATCTCCTTTAGTTTCAGAATCGATTTTTAATTCTGTTCTAGAAGGGGATATTTCTCTTATAGAAAAAGGTTTACTAGTTGGGGGATCAGCAGGGTAGAATTTTGTTCTTTGAATGTTATATACTACAGAATATTGTCCTGATCTATATCCTTTATTGTTTAATGATGCATAAGGATCTACTAATAATGTTGTAGTTAGATTATTTTCACCTAAACTATTATTATCAGGTAATTTATATCCTTTAAAATCTTCTTCTTGATCAAGAAGAGTTCCTGACATATCATATATATAAAAATCAACATAATCTTCTCGTTTACCAAACTGTCTAGCTATCGTCCTTGATGCTATATTTTTATTGTCTGATCCTTTTATTTTTGATACTCTATTTATGTTTGTATTTTTCATCAACTATTATGCAAATTTATGTATTAATTTACCATGCCACGTTCTTGATCTTATCCCCATAGTACCTGGCATAGGAACCCACTCAAAGTTATTTTTACTCCAATAATGTCTAGAAACCGGTCTAGTGTGGGGGTTAACCACAGCTGCTCCAAATCCTGGTTTAAAGTTTTCCCATATTTTATATTTTCCGTTTTCTAATTTTGGTGTTTCATTTTTATTTTTAATATATTTTAATGACCAATAATAACCCCCTCCTGGAGATTTTGTTCCTAATTTCATTATACGTGCTGCTTCATTAAGAGATTGATTTTTAATTACATTATTAGGATTAGGTGTAAATCCAGCTGGTGGTAATTTTGGTATATCTTCCATCATGGATGAAGGAATTCCTCCCATTCCTTGAGCTGCTAACATTCCACTAATATCGCCTTTTTTAGTAGAACTCTTAGAAGGATTACTTTGAGGATTACTTGCACTAATTTTTTCTTTAGGTTTATTCATATCTATAAACCTTTTAATTCTATTATTTTTATGTCTTAATTGACGAAGTTCATCATCTGAAAATTGTGTTCTTTTTGATTTTTCATCTATTATTGATTTAAGTGCGGATGTATTTATTTCTATGTTTTTTAAATCTCCATCTGGATCTACTGCTTCTAATATATCAGTATAACGTAATATTTTTCTTCTTAAATGATGTAGTTCTTTTTTAACTTCATTAAATTTCTCTCCTGCTTCATTTCTGTCACTAGCATCTGATACATTTTCAGAATCATGTTTATATCTATAGTATAATTCTTGTACATATTCTTCTTTAGCTAATAATTGACGTGTTTCTCTATCTAAAGCAGCTATATAATCACTTGGAGTATCATAATTTGTAGGATCAGCAATAAAATCATCTGGATCTAATTTAACTCTTTTCTTTTCTTCTTCTTTATTTCTTTGTTCTTCATCACCATATAAATCTTCAGATGAAAATTTAGGTCCTGTTTCTAAACCTTTTACAACATCTTCAGTAATTAATATATATACTTCTTCGTCTGCTTTATCTGGTGCATGTCCATTAACTCTTTTAAGTATTAAATATGTTTCATAAGATGTAATTGCCCTTTTAACCCCTTTATCCATATAATATATTGTAGGGTTATCTGCTACTTTAAGGAAAGAACCATTTGTAAATATTGGGTGTTCTTTATCTAGTTTATCCTGTTCTGTTAGTTTCTTTTCTAGATCTACTATTTGTGAAGTTAATTCTGTTATTTCTACGTCTCTTTCATCTACAAAATCTCCTACAAATTCTGAGCTTTGTTTAATTATAGTAATATGGGAATTTTCTCCCGATTTAGGGATTTCATAAAATATTTCTTGATATGAATCAAAAAATTCTTTTACATCTAATTTATCTTCTTTAGGGGTAAATAATTCATCAAAATCTTTAGAGATTTTATCTGCGAAACCTTTTTTTCCATAGATTCTTTTAGTAAGTATAATAGGATGTTTAACACTTACTATTTTATGTTTGTGTTCAATTCCTGACTGGTTTCCCTCTAAAATAAAACCACCAGGATATTCTCCATAATATTGATGGTTATGTAATACTCCATTAAATAAAACTTCTTCAATCTCAACAGAATTATCTTCATAAACTACAAACTTATGATAGTGGTTTTTTACTAATGAAGTTTGTCCTCTAAATTTTATTATTTTAATAAGGGATTCTTCACCTGTTTGTATTAATTTTGGATCTATTCTTCCCATTATCTAACTACTTTAAAATAATAATCTTCATCAAATATTTGAATACCATCATTATTATCAGACCTAAACATTAGTTTATAATAACGTTCAGGTTGTAATCCTTCCATAAATAAATCAAAATACATTCCTTCACCATCGGCGCTTAATTTAGTATATGATGTATCAAAAGGAATTATTACTTCATCTGTTTCTGCATCTCTTACACTATAATAACTTGTAGCTGGTAAATATTGTGTATCTAAATAATTTGAACTTGATACAAAAGTTCTATCTGGGTATCTTTTTCTTGTTGTTAATCTAAAGCGTTGTTTTGATTTTCTTTGAAATTCTCCTTTATTATTATATAAACTTAAAAATATATCCCCCTTAGATAAAGTAGTACCACTATGAGAATAGATTGAATCATCCCATTTAAATGTTAATTTAGGAGGATAAATTGTATGTGTGTCTGTAGAAAAATATTGTAATTCACCAAAACTAGCTGAAGGATTATCTTCAGTAATTTTTGGTTTTTTAATTATAAATCCTTCATTTTTTATTCCTGTTGGGTAAAGAGCACCTTGGTAAAAACTTGCAGAAAAATATTTTACTATTTGGGTTACATCAAAGTTTAAATCTAGATTATCTTCATTAAAAAATGAATTTTCAGCTATAAAATTACTTCCTGTATACCAAGATCCTCCTCCAGATATATTTGTAAAATTATGACTAGATCCTGTAATTCCTGTTGCAAAACTTGAAGTAGCCCAAATAGCTGATGCTGCTGAACCTGTGTCTGTTCTCATTTGCCAAGTTACTCCATTGGAAGAAGTAGGATTATTTCTAAATCTACCTGTTCCTTCATCCCAGTTGTCAGAAACAGCATAAGCTTCAATTATATGATCTGTGTGTAAAGATTTATGTTCAGCAGAAAATATTTCTAAATTAGATTGCCATGTAGATATTCCTGATAGTTTGTTTTCTAGGATATCTTTAATTTCTGTGCTTTTAAATTTAATTAAAAATCTAGAGGGAAAATATGTTTCCCCTACTGAAGACTTTTCTTCAAGTAATTCTAGAATTTCATCCCTACCTGTATTTAAACCTACTCTATTAGGGTGACTATATATTGTAGCGTCTTTTTCGGGATATATAAAATAATATGCCATATTAATATTGTGTTATTTTTCCTTTAATATCTGTGTTGGGGTGTCTTAGTTCAAATATACTTGGATCTAGTGAAGGATATATTATTCCTTTTATAGTAGCATCATCCATATCATATTTGTAAGGAGAATATCCTAAATCTCTTCCTGCTATATTTTCTAATTTTACATTAGGGACTGATTGTACTCCTATTATTTCTCCAATAGTATTATATATGTCTGATATTATTATTGGTTGGTTTATTTGCCATCTTTCTATATCAAAATATTTTTGTACTGCTGTTATGCAATTAAGTAATACTTCTTGGTTATTAAAGTTTTTAAAAGTTACTATTTCAAATTCTAGTGTAAAATTAATATGAAAAGCATTTTTAATATTAATAGCATCAGTTAGCATTCTGTGTTGTTCTAAATATGTTTGTAAGTTTTGTTTAGTAGCTCTATTTAATGTAGATATTTTTTTATTTCTATCATATCCTAAAGTATATAAATTTAATGCCATAGGATTAGGTATTCTATTAGGGCTTGAAACTAATGGAGAGATCTGATCATCTTGGGTTATGTAAGCTTTAGCAACTCTACCAAATTTAGCGGGCATAGATAATGTTCTAATTAAATAATCATCTTTAGTCACTGTTCTGTTTTGAGCAGAAAAATTGGCCATAGCATTTAATCTTATATCTTCTATTGAATCTCCTGATCCTCCTCCTGTTGCAGGTTGAATGTTATTAACTGCTATTGAGTCTTTACAATACTGTACTATAGAAGGTAATAAGTTTGGTTGTACTTTTACTTTTAGAGTTCCAGGAGCATCTATACTTTTTGCAGATACGTTAGATTTTATACCAAATGAATTTACTCTGTAAGTTACTGTTAATGTAGTGTTTGTAGGTACTACTCCATAAGTTCCTGTATATAAAAAGTTAGAAGGATCATAAGCATATTCTAATTGATTTCTTCCATCTTTAATACCTAAACCTATATTATCTGGATTAGGTATTATTCTTTCATCTATAATACTATTTTCTCCTGCCCCAAATTGCATTTCTAAAACATTATTTGATTTTAGTCTTGTTACAAACCTTCTAGGTACTTTTTTTAGTTTTACTAAATAGGGAGTAGATTCATTAAATCCATGTAGTTCTGGGTCATTACTAGCTATATTTTCTATATCTTCATAAACAGTGTCTTGGGCTAAATAGGGAACTTCATGATATCTATTACCATCTATATCTACTACTGATTCTATTTCAATTATATTTAGATCTTCTAATTCTAAAGTTAAAAATTTTTCATATCCTGATAGTTCAAATGTTTTTGTTTTTACTTCTCCCGAAAAGGCTTTTGCTTTCTTTTTTAAAAGATAATATTCTGGTTTATTATTACTAGAATTTATAGAATAAACAGAAGTTTCTAAAGGTTCAAATTCACTATCTAATTTAAAATTAATATCTTTTTCAATTATAAAACTTGGACCTTCATTTGACTTAAAAGAAGAACCTTCTTCAAGTGTAAGACTATATTGTGTATCTGGTAAATAATCATTATTGGGATTTGCAGGTATTAATTGAAATACTTCTAATTCTGTAGTTGATGTGTTTGTTGCTTTAGGTCTATACCCCAAAGAATAAGCTAAATTATATAAGTTTTCTTTTTCTTGAGCTAATAATAAGAAATTTTCTTGTAATTGTGTTTGTTGGTAATATGATAAAACATCTCCTACATAAGCGGCCATTTCCATAAACATAGTTCCTGGAGAAGATTCACTAAAATCATTATAAGTATCAGGAAAGTATATTTGAGCAAATTCCTGTAGTTGAGTTTTAAAATCATCATATGTTTTATTTAGATATTTTATATCTTTTCCTCTTTCTGCGTTTGATGTTTTTGAATATGCCATTTTATGAGAAGTTTATTTCTATTGCGTCTATTGATCTATCTGATAATAATTTATAATATATCGATATTTGTAAAGTATGTAATTCTGGAGTTGTTTCAGGATTTTCTCTTTTAATAAATATATCAGATATTTCTATTTCGGGTATGTAAATAGAAGCCTGATCTATCATTTTTGTTTTTAAGTTTTCTTTATCAACATATTGTTCAAATAAAAGACTTCTTACACCCACCCCAAAATTAGGTTCCATTAATCTTTCTCCAGGATCTGTAAGTAATAGATTTATTAAGTTGCTTTTTACTTGATCTTTAGTAGCATAAGAAGAATTAAATACTCCAGGACCATTAAAGGGTAAAGTAACACCTATTGCTACTCTATCATTTTGAGGTAAATCTATTGGATTTATTTTTATATTTCTTCTTTCTAAAATAGCCATTTATTATCTTCCTTTTTTAGCAATAATTGCTTTCATTAAACCACTATAATCTTTTGTTACTGCATTTGCTACTGATTCTGGCATTCCTGATGTATCCATAGGTAATGGGGCTCCTGATGCAAAAGGTTGTGCCATATTTACGGGGGCATTAGCCGTTTCTGTGTTTGTACTTCCTTGTGCGGTTTCGTTTAACAAATCATTTAACGCTGAATTATTTGTAAAATTCTGTGTTAGGCGAGATTTTACCGGAGTACTGCCCATTATTTTTTCTCTTAAAGAATTTTTTGTAGTTTTAGGTGATTTTACTATTCTTTCAGTGTGTTCTACTATTGTTGGTTTTAATTCATCACGTAAGTCTTCCTTAAGTGATTTAATTTCTCTACGTAACGAATAATCGATTTCTTCTCTAACTACTTTTCTAATTAGATTTTCAAAAGTTTTTGCTTTCATATTAATTGTTGTTTGTTATAAATATAAATTTGGTTTGTTTTTTATTATTTATTTTAAATTAGCTATTTGGTTGGGGTCCTTTAGGATTTATTTTTAAATTTTTTCTTAAAATACTATTTTTTTTATTTCCTCTTACTAAATCTGGAAATTCTAAAAATTCATCATTAGGGTCTATTATACGTGTTTCTAAATGTTCTTTTGTAGAATTTAAAGGATACTCTAATCCCATTGTATCATCTTGAGAATCTAAACCTGCATTAAATCTTTCATATCCTATTGTTTCAAAACGAGCATTTCTAATATAACGAATAAATTCATTATCCCCTGTATTACTGTATTTTGCTAATAGTTCTTCAGGGGACATTTTATCTAATAATCCTGCTAGTGATTCTAATGTTGCTCCCTTATCATTACTAAGATTAGTAAGTCCTAATCCTGATTGATTACCTCCATTTCCATTACCATTACCCCCAGTTCCATCTCCTTTATTATTATCATTTGCCCCCGAACTATTATCACCACTTTGGGCACATGACATTAAAGCAAACATATATAATATTTCTAATATTCCTATTATTCCCTCTAATAATCCTAATAATGTAGCTAGTGCTGCTGCTATTTTAGCTAGTAATTTAGCTATGGGATTAATATATTTTTTTAGCATTTTTTTAATAAATTCCTTTGCTCTTCCTACAGCTTGTACCCATTTTTTAATACTATAGTCTGCTTTTGTTATTAATCTAGACAATAAGTCTATAAAACCCCCCGTTCCTGTTCCTCCTAAAAATTTAACTACTATTTTTGCTATTTTTATAATTATCTTTAAAACTTTTAATATAACATTTAATATACTAATAATAGCATCTAATATAGATATTAATCCGTTTAACATAGCTAATACTGCGGCTAATGCTGCTACTCCCGCTGCTGCTTTTCCCAGTATACCTTTTATTTTATTTAATGTATTTTTTAGTTTATTATACTTTGCCTCTAATCTTTTTTTATCAGCGGGAGAACATCCTGTTGATTTTACTTTTTCCATTACTTGATCTTCAGTAGGGATTTTATCTTTATATTGCATTATTTTTTGCATTCCCTTTTCTTTAGCCTTAGATTTAAGACCATGTAATCTAGATTTTATTGTTGTTGATATTTTACCTAATATTGCTTCCATAATTAAATTGTAAATACTCTTTTACTTGATATTTGACTTGTGTCTTCTTTAAATTCAAAATCTTTATCTGGATCAAATTTATATCCTATTCTATGTGCTAATTTTACAAGATGATCTTTTCTGTAGGTTTTTAAAGCACCTACTAACACAGGGGAGGGAACATCCCCTGCTGAATCTATATTTTCGGGACCATCAAATATATCACATAATGCATCTATTGCTGCTAATAAATCTTTTAGCCAAGTTTCTGTTGTTTCTCCTAATAAAACGGGTTCTGTTGGTAATTTATTATTCTTTTTTAACCCTAAAATTATTTTAGGTGTATTAATAATAAAATAACTTTTATCATCAGAACTCGTGTCAAAATGAATACTTCCATTACAACTAAAAGACATATGTTCTTTTGCAAATAAAAGAATACTATCTTTTTTAGATTGCATAACAACTCTATCCGTATTAATAATTACTTGATTACCTTGATACGCAAAAGGTTGTTGTGGTTTCTTTACTATTTTTACTCCGCTGTTTGCCATTTTTTATTTATTAATTGATGGATCTGCTGCTTTTACTTCATTTTCACATTCCCTACATTTGTCTGTAAATACATCTTTATCAGAGTCTCCTGTGGTTTCATCATTTTCAGAGCTTACTCCCATCATAAAAACCTTTAATCCTGGGTTTGCTTTTAATTCCATATACATAGCAGCATATTCATTACAGTCCATTTCGTTTATGTTTTCTTGAAAACTTTTATTTTCTTGAGCTACATTATCTTCATTAACATTATTATTATTACTTTCTTGTCCTGTTGGTTGTCCTGTAGGGGCTGCTAATTCTTTTCTTATAGGACCATCAAAATCTGTCATTTTTATACCATATAATTGTTCTAAATAATCTGAATTTCCAATACCTTTAGGAGCATATGCCCCTCCCCTTAAAGCTCCTGTATTAACAATACCTAAAGCATATCCCCCTCCACGAGAAGGAATACCATCTTTTAGATTTTTTCTTATTTTAAAAGACAACATTCTTCCTGTTCCACTATTATTTCCTGCTGATACTGCACAATTCATTTCTAAAGTGTAAAGCCATCCTTTTTCTTTATCTACATAAAGTACATATCCTACATGACCTTTACCCGCACCTTCTCCAGTCATTTTACCATCTTCTAATTTTCCTCCTGCTCCCCAAGCAAATATAGCACCTTGAAAAGTCGATAATTTATCTAACATAGCATCTGTTTTAGCTCCTAACCCATATTCTCCCACAGGTGAATTTACTTCACTACATCCTACTCTTTTAGAATGTTTTCTAAAACAAAAAACAATTAAATCTGAGCCTGTTTTACGGGCAGTTCCGTAAACTGTTTTTTGAGAATTAACTGTTCTATATATTTGGTTATCTGCTTTACTACTTAACTCTCCTATCCATCCTTGTTTTTTTGCTAATTCTCTATAAGCATATGCTAAACCTGCAGCACAAAAAGGCTGTAATTGTATACCTCCTACACCTTTACCTTCCTTTACCTTAGTATCTGGATCCTCTCTAACATAATCAGCTGAATTTAAAAGTTTTTTCCTACCATAACCAGGTCCGCCAAATTGTTGAGACATTAAATCTGTAAAAAGAGTAGTCCACTTTTTATCATAAGAATAATCTGCTCCTCTATATGTCCATCTTGGAGAACCTTCTCCACCTTCACCTATAGATCCATAAGTTCCTTTTTTAGGATTTTTAAAGATAGGACCAACAGCAGGATTAAAACTTAATAACATTCCTAGAATGTTGTCTACTGATACTGAACTAATAGGTATTCCTTTTGAATCACCATCTTGATTACTAGTATCATCACCTCCCTCATCCTTTATTCCGTCATCATTTCCGTTTTCTTTATCAATTTCAAAAGCTTCTTCAGGGGGTAGATCAGTGTCTTCAAAAAAGTCACCATCATTTGCGTTAAAATTATCTTGTTGTAATATTAATTTTAATACATCTCCTATTTCATCTAATTCATCTGGATCTGGCATAATTTTATTTTTTTAATAAGGGTTTTCCATAGTATACCCATCGTCCCATTCTTCATAAGCTTCATCAATACCATATTTTATACTATCAATATCAGTACTACTACCATCACTACTAAGAGAACCAAGTTGTACAAATTCTTCAGCAGATCCTGCGGGCCAAGGAGGTGATTTTTCTTTCATATCATAATACCACGTATATATTCCATCACGTCTTCCTTGTGTAAATTCTATTATAAATTCTTTTCCACGAGGAGCATAGGTTTCTTCATCAGTAGTTTCAGGTCCAAAATCCGCTGTTTTTGGGTCATCTTGAATATCTGGGATTTCTTCTTCGGTTTCAGTACTTGAAGTGTCTGAAGGGGTTGAGGGTGTTGGGAGAGGATCTTCACTTATTGTGTCATCTCTAGGTGATACTTGTCCTTCTGAATTTACATCTACTGGAACTTCTTCCTCTCCATGATGTACAGGATGTCCTTCTTTTTTAGTTTCTACAGTTATATCCCCTTCTTGTGCTTCTACAAGTCCTATTTTAATAGTATCACTTATAGGTTCATCATTAGAATTTGGTTCTTTTGATAATTCTTCATCTGAAGCTTCATTAAATTCATTATCATTTTCTGGTGGTTTTTCTAATTCTATTACTTCAGCTTCATTTGCTTTTGTAATATTATCAAAATCATTTTTTGCTTTACCTACATCTAATTCATCATGTTTAGCCATCCAAGATTGCCAATGAGTTGAGACTATTTCTAAGTTAGGTAAAACTTGGTTTGAAGTAAGATAAATAGATGAATGATCTGTATTTATATTCTCTAAAGTATGTTCCCATCCCCTATCATCCTCTTCAAGATGTTGTCCATTACGAATAATAGTTATAGGATCTCCTGTTTCTCCTTTTGTTGAATATGATGTTTTTTCTCTAGCTTCTTTAGCAGTTCCCCCAAATCTAATTGAATTTCCAAAACGACCTTCCATAATAGTATCACCTTCAAAAGGTAATAATGGTTGAAGATTTAAATTTTCATTAAAATAATCTCCTAAAGGAACTTCAATTGGGTTGTTTTCCGGATCTCTAACTAATGCTCCTTCTGCTGTGGAAAGATTTCCTTTTTTATTTCCTTCAGCATGATATTGCATGTCAGGTAAAGCATTATTATGGGGGTGATTCCAAATATTTATATTAGGAAAATAATATTTTGTTATAGATTGTGTTTCTCCATAAATAACATTAGAGGGGGCATTTAATATTAATACTATTTCATTCTTTAAAGGATATTGTTTTAAAAAATGAAATAAAGGTCTAGCTTTATCTTTAACTTTAGTAATATCTGCTGAATCTTTTTCATATATTTTACTATAAAAAATAGTTCCAATAGCATCATATCCTCCATTTTTTTTAGCTTCTGGGTGATTAATATCTAAAATTACATCTATTACCCTTACAGCTTGTAGATATTGACTAGCTTGGTACCTGTTTGTTCCTTGATTTTTAAATTTTTTATTTTCTAAAGATTGTGCCACTTTATTCTTTTTCTAATTGAGGTGCTATTATTTCTTTTGGCTTTTCAACTGTTTTTGCTATTTCTTCAGCTACATCCATTAATTGGTCCATTTCTTCATTAGTTAATAATCCACCATCTCCTGAACTAGCTCCTCCTGTAGATAAACGTTGTACAATAGCCGCCATCTTAATTAGTTGATCGTCATTTTTAACACTAATTTCCATATATTCTTTAATTAAGGGAACTACAACTGTAGCGTCTCCTAAGGATTGGACTAAAGGACGTAATTCAGCAATTAAAGAAGCAAGTTGGGTTGCTTTTTTCTTTTGATTACCATGAATTTCTTTTAATAAATCTCCAAAAGATTTATCATCAAATATTATTTGGTTTAATGAATCCATATTATTTTATTATAAATATGGAAGTTTTAGACTTTTACATACCCTGTTGTACTATACTGAGTATATAATTCTTTATATATTTTTTTCATTATTTTTGTGACTTTAGTTATAACAGGAGTTTCTACTTCAGTCATTTCTCTTATGTAAATATAAAGTGCTTTTTTATTAAATATTTCTAAATTTTCTCTACGTTTAAAAAGTACATTTATGGCATCTGCTACTTTTCTATCTTTATCCTTTTTAAATATAGTAAATAAATGTTTATCTATATATTCTGTATAGTAATCTATAAAGTCTTTAATTTCTTGTTTACGTTGATCTCTTCCTAATGAATGTAAAACTCCATCATCTTCATCAGCTGCTAGAACGTCTACTTTTTGTTTTTTCTTCTTGTAATTGTTATTATTATAAAGAATAAGGTAATTCTTACCCACAATTGAAAAATAACTAAATGCTTTTGAGCCTTTTTCAGGTTTAAAATAATCTAATTTTTCTAAAAGAAAACAAATTACTTCATGTTTTAAATCTTCTAAATCATCTACTTCTGTATAATAGAATTTAAATGTGTGGATTAAATTTTCAGCTAATTTATAGAAGGGATACCAAATTCTATCTTTAAATATGGTATCTCTTTCATCTTGATTAGAGGTAGCTAAATATTCAGCTATAGCTGCA
>TARA_R110000823_G_scaffold192941_1_pt1 | contig 17654 bp, 17 predicted proteins | sample TARA_R110000823 | Tara Oceans TARA_R110000823 (sample SAMEA4397722) | marine metagenome | biome: Polar Biome; feature: [DCM] deep chlorophyll maximum layer (ENVO:01000326); material: water (ENVO:00002006), including particulate matter (ENVO:01000060) such as... | depth 20 m | reverse complement strand
TGAGTTTGGTATGCAGAACCCAAGGGTATGGGGGGAGGTTGTAAGACCAGCACTATCTGACAGAGAGGGTGCGGCTATATTTCTAGGTACACCGGCAGGGCATAATCATTTTTTTGATTTACTGCAAACTGCCAAGTCAGAGGTAGAGAACGGTTCTGACCAGTGGTATCACAAGACCGTCAAGGCTAGTGAAAGTGGCTTGGTAAAGGATATAGAGTTAGAAGCTGCCCAAGCGCAGATGACACCAGAACAATATGAACAGGAATACGAGTGTTCGTTTACTGCTGCTATTATTGGCGCTTACTATGCAAAGTTACTTGTTGATGCTGATGATAACGGCAGGGTGACGAGAGCGCCATACGACCCTATGTACCCTGTGCATACTGCTTGGGATTTGGGAATAAACGATTCTACAGCTATCTGGTTTGCCCAAATTTTCCGAGGCGGTGCGGTTAATGTTATTGATTATTACGAGAGTAGCGGCGTTGGCTTAGACCATTACGCAGATATTCTTAATCAGAAGGATTACAATTACGGCGACCATTTAGCCCCGCATGACATTCAAGTAAGAGAATTAGGCAGCGGCAAGTCTAGGCTAGAGACAGCTTATACTTTAGGCATTAAGTTTAGGGTCATACCAAAGATGAAAGTAGCAGATGGCATTAACGCCGCAAGGATGTTGATACCTAAATGTTATTTTGATAAGGATAAATGCCATGATGGTATTGAGTATTTACGGCAGTACAGGCAGGAGTGGGATGATAGGCGCAAAGTTTTTAGAGACCATCCGTTGCATGATTTTACGTCACATGCGGCAGATGCGTTTCGGTATCTCGCTGTGGGTCTCGAAAATAGAAGTAACTTTACGAAACCTCCGCAGCAAATAGCACAGATGGAGTATAACCCATTCACGTTATGAGCAAGTCTATAGATGTAGATGCAATTAAGTATTTACTTGATTGGAGTGATTATCACGGCTGGTGGGGCGTTGAAGAAGTTGAACGCTGCATTAGACCGCCGATGACACTTGGTCAGTATATAGTTCTAAGAGATAACTCTGACATGCCAATATGTTTTGCGACCTGGGCGTTTCCTAATTATGGACAGATTGTTGAGTATACTGACAGCTTAGAGTTTCCAATGGAAGGTTATGACGGTGGCGGCACAGTTCCGTGGATAATTGACTTTATTGCGATAGGCGGCAAGAGAAACATAGCTATAGGTTTCCGAAACTTAAAAAGTGTGTTATCTAATAAAGGCTATAAAAATGCGTACTGGCTGCGCACTGAGACACAAAAATTAGGCTTTCATGCACTAAGGAGTTGAAAATGGGCGGTGGATTACCAAGCGGAACACCAGGTAAAAAACAAATTGATAAAGCAACTAAAGCTACGAGGAAGGTTGCTACGGAAGTTTTTGAAGAAACTATTGAAAAGCCAGTCAAGAAGATTGGCAAGGAAACTTTTGACGTTGTTGCTGGCACTACAGATGAAGAACGCCGCGCTATGCTGGGAGGTGCGCCAACGCCGGAACCAGAAGTTACGCCAGAGGTTACACCAGAAACTGTGCCTGATGAAACCTTGATGGCATCTAAAGAACGCCGCCGTTCTGCTGGCAAAAGGTCTGGTGGTGCTGGTACAATTTTAGAAGAATATGGCGTAAAATATTCTAAACCTAGTTCTAAGTCAGTCACAGGAGTTAGTGTATAATGTCTTTTTTAAAGCCAAAGGTTTATGTGCCACCCGCAGAATCAGCACCGCCACCACCAGCACAAGCCGATGAAGAAGATACTGTACGCACAGCAGCCTTGTCTGAAGAAGCTATCAAGAAAGCCCGTCAAAGAAAAGGTGTTGGGTCTACTATAGTTGCTGGGTCTGGCATGGCTGGCGGCGGTACAACTCCCACATCTACTGGCGGCACACCTACATTATTGGGGTAATCTATGCAAGATTTCATTAAGTCACTGGTAAAACGGTACGATTCACTAAAGACCCGTAGGGATAATTGGGATACGCATTATCAGGAACTTGCTGATTACATGCTGCCCCGCAAAGCTGATATTGTTCGCAAGCGTTCCAGAGGCGAAAAGCGGATGGAAATGATATTCGATGGCACTGCATTGCAGGCTGTCGATTTATTATCAGCTAGTCTCCACGGCATGCTGACCAGTGGTGCAACTCCCTGGTTCCACCTAGACTTAAAAGATGCAGACATAGGCCGTGACGATGAGGTGCGCGAGTGGTTGCAAGACACCAGCATGCGCATGATGAGGGCGTTTAGCCACTCTAACTTTGAAACTGAAATCCATGAGATGTATGTAGACCTTGTTGTTTTTGGCACAGGCTGCATGTTTGTCGAGATGGATGACCGTGACTTACGGTTTAGTACCCGCCACATATCCGAGTTCTATGTTCAAGAGAACCAGTTTGGCATTGTAGATACAGTCTTTAGGATGTACAGGCTACCAGCCCGTCAAGCTGTACAAAGATTTGGCATTGATAATGTTGGTGACTACATTGCCAAGAAGTTTAAAGAAAAACCAGATGACGAAATAGATTTGCTGCATGCTGTTGTGCCGCGTATTAACCGTGACCCTAACAAGCGTGACAATAAAAACATGCCGTTTGCGTCATTCTACATTGACATGCAAACAAAGATGCTGCTTTCCGAAAGTGGCTTCCAAGAGTTCCCGTACATTGTTCCACGATTTTTGAAGGCGACTGGTGAAACAATGGGGCGTTCCCCAGCGATGACTGCGTTGCCTGATGTTAAGATGTTGAATCTTATGTCTAAAACAATCATCCAAGCTGCTCAGAAACAGATAGACCCTCCCCTTCTTGTTCCTGATGATGGATTCCTCTTGCCCATCAGAACGCAGCCTGGGGGATTGAATTTCTTTAGAAGCGGCACTAGAGAGATGATTACGCCGTTAAACACAGGCGCAAACATTCCTATTGGTCTAAGCATGGAAGAACAACGGCGTACAGCTATTCGTTCAGCGTTCTATGTTGACCAGCTTCTTAGTGGTGGTTCACCAAATATGACGGCTACTGAGGTTGTTCAGCGACAAGAAGAACGCATGAGAGTGATTGGCCCTGTGCTGGGAAGATTGATGAATGAGATGCTTCGGCCTCTTATTGACCGTGTATTTGCGCTAATGCTGCGCAGTGACATGCTTCAACAGCCGCCAGAGATGCTTCAAGGGCGTGATGTAGACATTGAATATGTATCACCACTAGCCCGTGCGCAGAAATCAAGTAGCCTTAACAGCACTATGAAGGCGCTAGAAATACTGATGCCGTTGTCGCAGTCCATACCAGTAGCAGACCATATTGATGCTGATGGGTTGGTTAAGCATGTAACTGAAGCATTAGGCGTACCAAAGACAGCATTGCGGTCAGAGCGTGAGGTGCAACAGGTTCGTGAGGAACGCGCAGCACAGCAACAGCAACAAATGGAAATGATGCAAGAACAGCAAGATGTGCAAAACGTAGGACAGCTTGCCCAAGCATCTAGGATGGTTAGTAAGTGACACCAGAAATAGAAAAGATAAAATTCCTTTACAGACAGACGTTTACCGCAGATGGCGCAAACAAAGTCTTAGAGGACTTAGAGGCAAGGTGTAACTATCGTGCCTCTAGTTATGTAGCTGGCGATGCCAATGCTACAGCATTTGAGGAAGGGAAACGTGCTGTTATCCTTCATATCTATAACATGATGAAAGAGGAATAAATGTCAGAAGAAACTGTCGAACAGGTAGCCCAGCCAGAAACTGCGACTGTCATGGAGACACCAGCAGAAGTAGCATCAGGTGGGTCTGGTAACGAGTTTTTAGAATTGATACCAGAAGAATTGCGTGGACACCCTAGCATTTCACCTATTAAAGATGTCGGAAACCTAGCCCGTTCTTATGTGAACGCGCAAAAACTAATCGGCGCGGATAAGATACCGATGCCAGTAAACCCTACAGATGAGGACTTAGATAGGATTTACAGCCGATTGGGAACACCAGAAGCAGCTACAGGATATGAACTTCCTGTTGACGGAAACATAATTACAGAAGAAGTTGCATCTAATTACGCAGATATTGCGCATAAGTTGCGTCTTACACCTGACCAAGCCAAGGGTGTACTTGATTACTACAAAAGCACTGTAGAGCAATCAGGCGCGGCTACAATGGAACAAGTTGAGATTTCCCGTGAAAACACTGAGTCAGTTTTAAAGCAAGAGTGGGGCCGTGCTTATGACCAAAAAGTACAAGCTGCTTCTGGCGCTGCACAAGAGTTTGCTAACCCAGAGATGTTTAACATCACTTTACAAGACGGTTCAAAGTTAGGGGATAACCCTGAGTTTATAAAAGCATTTGCTAAAATTGCTGACTTCCGTCAAAGTGTGACAAGTGAAGACACTGTTGCAGAAATGTCACAGTCAGGTATAATGACACCAGCTTCTGCGCAAGCAGAGGTTGACGCGATTATGAATGATAGAAGTCACGCTTATTGGGATAGGAAAAATCCTGTAGGCCGTGAACAAGCCGTAAAGAGAGTTGCGGATTTAATGAGTCAGATACATGGATGAGTTAGATTATCGTTCATTAAGGCTTGAAGTTTTAAGAACTGCGTTAGAGTTTGGTACGCAGAGAGATGTAGTAAATCCTGACCTCCTCTTTGATAAGTATTGGGAGGTGGTCATGCAGGGTAGCGGAGAAATCCGTCCTAAAGACAATCGGAAAGACGATAGCTTAATGGTAGCTAAAAAACCTAGAAGTGTCCGTAAGGGTAGCGCATCGCAATTACTGTAACTTAAACCTGTGAAAACAATGGAGACATGATATGTCATCACAAATCACCACGGGCTTTGTACAACAATATTCTGCGAACGTGCAGATGCTATCACAGCAGATGGGTTCTCGTCTTCGTGATGCGGTGCGTATTGAGAATGTTATTGGCAAAAATGCCTTTATCGACCAAATTGGTGTAGCGACAGCGCAGCTTCGTACATCAAGAAATGCCGACACTCCTCAGATTGATACCCCACACGGGCGTAGACGTTTGAGTCTTGCTGACTATGAGTATGCAGACCTTATTGACGACCAAGACAAGGTTCGTATGCTTGTTGACCCGACTTCATCATATGCCCAAGCTGCTGCGGCTGCTATGGGTCGTGCGATGGATGATGTCATCATTGCCGCTGCAACAGGCACAGCCTCAACAGGCGAAACTGGTAGTGGTTCAGCAACCCTAGATGCAACAGCCAACTCTGTTGGTTCAGCATCATCAAACGATGGATTGACCGTTGCAAAGCTAACTGAAGCAAAGCGCAAGTTAGACCTCGCAGACGTTGACCCTTCTATCCCACGTTACATTGCAGTTGGCCCAAAGCAGATTGAAGACTTGCTTGGAACAACTCAAGTGACTTCATCAGACTTCAACACCGTCAAGGCGTTGGTATCTGGAGATGTGGACACATTCATGGGCTTCCGCTTTGTCATGTCAAACCGCTTGGCTGTTTCTGCCACAGATGTTCGCACATGCTTTGTATGGGCTGAAGATGGTCTTACATTAGGTATGGGCAAAGACATTTCTGCCCGTATTGATGAGCGTGCAGATAAAGGTTACGCAACCCAGGTTTACTATTGCATGAGCATCGGTGCGGTGCGCATGGAAGAAAACAAGGTTTGCCAAATCTTCTGTGACGAAACCCCTGACTAATAGGAGCTAAAAGATGACTACTAAAAACTCAGACTTAGTAGCGAATCTTGAGGCATCCCCTCAAGTCGCTAACGATGCCCAAGAACTACACGGCGTAATCCGTGTGGCTCAAGGAAACGTAGCCTTGGCTGCTGGTGACACAGGTAATGCTGACATTGTTATGCTTGCACCAATCCCAAGCAACTCAACAGTTACATCAGTCCGTGTTGGTTCAGATGCTTTAGGCGGTAGCTGTACTTATGACGTTGGTATCTACACAGATGCCGGTGGCATTAAGGACATTGACTTCTTTGCCACTTCTGTTGCCGATGGTGCAGGATTGGCAGAGCTTCGTTACGAGGCTGCTAACCTAAACACTACAGGCCAGAAGATGTACACAATGGCTGGTGACAGTGCTGACCCAGGCGGGTTCTACTACATTGCTGCGACATTTGATGCAGCCGGTGGTAGTGCTGGTGACATGGCTTTTGTCATCGAATACGTTGTAAACTAAACAATGTGGGGGGCGGCGCTGCCGCCTCCCATACATCTTTGGAGGGGATATGATGAAGCCGTGCGGAGACTTCCGCTGGGATTTAGAAGTAGGCCAGATAGCTGAACAATGGCTGGGCGGCATACTTAGTGGAAACACTATAGAGGTAAAAAGGGATTTTGTAGCTTCACGGACGGGAAATGTGTTTGTGGAGTTTTTTTGTAGAAACAAACCAAGTGGCATAGCTACGACACAAGCAACACATTGGGCGTTTATACTTGATGATGAAACTGTGGTATTGTTACCAACAGATAAGCTAAAGACTATAGCAAGAGAAGCATATAGGAAACGTGGCCCTGTTATGGGCGGCGAAAAGAATTTAAGCAAGGGCGTACTGATTAGAGTTGAAAGGCTAGTAAACCATGCCATCAGTTGTTGATATATGTAACCAATCACTAGACTTGCTAGGCGCTGCTACTATTACAGCCCTAACAGAAAACTCTAAAGAAGCTAGGCTTTGTAACAGAAACTTTGATTTGATTCGTGATGCAGTGTTACGCGCACACCCTTGGAATGTAGCTGTAACCAGAAAATCATTACCTCAAGACAGTGATGCGCCAGCTTTCGGATTTAACTTCCAGTACACGCTGCCGACAGACCCGTATTGCTTACGGCTTTTGTCGTTCTGGGATACCAGTGTTAATAATGAGATTGCGGCTTATGACAGCAATGTTATGTACAAGATTGAAGGCCGTAAGATTTTGTCTAATGAGAATGTTTGCAAGATTATATACATAGGCCGTGAGGCTGACACAGAACAGTATGATGCTTTGCTGGCATCTACGATAGCACATCGTTTGGCTGCTGAAATTGCTTACGGAGTTACAGGCAGTTCTACTTTGGCTCAGGGTATGCAGGGATTGTACGAGCAAAGATTACGAGAGGCCAAATCAATAGACGCTATGGAAGGATACCCAGAACAGCCAATCGCAGACACCTTTACTAACTTTAGGTTGTAACATGGCCCGTGTATCCAGCATCATCACCAACTTTCGCGCTGGTGAAATATCACCAAAGCTAGAAGGCCGTATTGATTTACAGAAATACAACGAGGCTGCGCAAACGCTAAACAATATGTTGGTGTATCCATCGGGCGGCGTGACGCGCAGACCAGGCACATTCTTTGCTGGGCGTTCTAAAGACGGTGGCAAGGTTCGTTTGATGGACTTTGAGTTCAGTGATGAGCAAGCGTATGTTTTGGAAATGGGTGAAAACTATATCCGTTTCTACAAGGATGGCGGCTTACTTACTGAGGCCACAAAAACAATTACAGCAATTACCAAAGCTAACCCAGCAGTTGTGACATCTAACGGTCATGGCTTCTCCAATGGAGACAGGGTGTTTATCAAGTCAGTTGCTGGCATGACTGAACTAAACAACCGAGAGTTTACTGTAGCCAGCACTGCTACAAATACGTTTGCATTGTCAGGTGTAAACAGCACTGGCTTTACTGCTTACAGCAGCGGCGGCACTGCTGGTAAGATTGTAGAGGTTACTACGACTTACAGCGCCACAGAGGTATTTGAATTAAATCATACGCAATCTGCTGATGTTGTTTACCTAGCGCATAAAAGCCATGAGCCAGCAAAGCTGACAAGGACAACAGCAACTAGCTTTACAATAGCCGACATTGATTTTGTTGATGGGCCATACCTTGATGAGAACATTACTGATACTACAATTTACATTTCGGCAAACACAGGAAGTGTGACAGTTACTGCATCAGCAGACCTGTTTGCAGCTACTGATGTGGGCAGGCTTATAAGGGTGCGAGAAGTTATAGAGGTTGCCCACGATGTGTGGGAGGCAAGTACAAGTTACGCTCAAAATGCTTTAGTAAGATTTGGCAACAATGTTTATAAAAAAACAGACAGCGGTTCAGATACAAGTGGCTCAACGCCTCCTGTTCATCTGTCTGGCTCAGAGACATACGGCGCTATAACTTGGGCATACCAGCATAGTGGTTCTGCTTATCTAAAGATAACAGGATTTACAAGCGCAACAGCAGTTACAGCTACCTTTAAAAATGATGAAGGAGTTATCCCAGCTAGTGTTGTAGGTTCTAGTAACACAACAACTAACTGGTCATTAGGCGCATTTGATGGAGACCAAGGTTTCCCACGGGCTGTTGGCTTCTATGAACAACGATTATACTTTGCTGGCACTACAGGCCAGCCACAGACGGTATTTGGCAGCGTATCAGCAGACTTTGAAAACCACACACCAGGCATATTAGATGATAGTGCAGTAAACCTGACGATTGCATCTGATAAGGTAAACGTCATACGGCATCTGTTGCCTGCGCGTTTTTTGCAAATCCTGACTACAAGTTCTGAGTTTACGCTGTCCGGTGGCACAGGGGCTACACCTGTAACGCCTCTGAATGTGAACGTACTGCGAGAAACGACATTTGGCACATCTGATATTAGGCCAGTTAGGGCTGGTAACAGCACTATTCTTGTTCAAAAAGGCCAAGAAAAAGTAAAAGAGATTACTTTTGATTTAGATACCGATGGGTTACTAGGCATCGACTTGACTATTCTAGCTGACCACATTCCTCGCGGTGGTCTCACTGATATGGTGTGGCAGCAAGAACCAGAGTTAATATTATGGTTTGTGCATAGTGACGGGCGTTTAGTTGGTCTTACCTATGACCGTGCAAATGCTGCTGTTGGATGGCACGACCATCATATCGGCGGCACTAGCGCACATGCTACAATTACAGTCAGTGACTATGCTAACATTGCTACAGGCACTACGCTTGTATTGACAAAATCCAATGGTGAGACTGTAACATTTACGTCTGAAGCTGCTGGTGCGTCATCGCCAGCTTCAGCATTAGGCTTTAGACCTCACTCAAGCAACAACACCACAGCGGATAATATATTTACTGCCGTTAATGCACATGCTGACTTTATTGTGGCTAACCCAGCAGCCGCTGTTGTTACGATAGTGGAAGCATCGCCAACAGCCGGTGGAGTTCTTACAATTAAAAGTTCAGATACAGCTAGGCTAACGACTACAAATGAGGCCCGTGCTATAGTTGAAAGCATTACCGCAATTCCTAGCGGGGCAGAAGACCAAGTGTATGTTTCTGTAAAGCGTGTAATTGATGGCAGCACAGTACGCCATATTGAGTTTATCAAGACTATTGAGTTTGGCGATGATGTAACTAATGCGTTCTTTGTAGACAGTGGCCTTACCTACGACAGCACAGCTACCAGCACAATTACAGGCTTGAACCACTTAGAGGGTGAAGTTGTGTCTATTCTTGCTGATGGCGCAACCCACCCAGACAGAACGGTATCTGCTGGTGCAATTACTTTAGACCGCACAGCATCAAAGGTGCATGTAGGCTATGGATACGCTTCAACAGTAGAGACATTGCGACTAGAGGCTGGCGCTGATGATGGTATTGCGCAAGGCAAGATAAAGCGTATTCATGGCGTGACAGCACGGTTCTTTAACACAGTCGGTGCGGAACTAGGGCCGGATACAGATAACCTAGATAGACTGCCGTTCCGTGACAGCAGCATGTTTATGGATGAAGCTGTGCCGTTGTTCACGGGCGATAAAGAAATATACTTTCCATCTGGATACGAGACTGATGCACGGGTTGTAGTAAGGCAATCGCAGCCATTACCTATGACAGTGCTGGCAATCATGCGGAGGTCAAACACTTTCGATGCTTAGGATTGTACCATTTAACTCTAGTCTTATTAACAGCATTGAGACTGATTTTGACTTCCCAGAAAGCATGAGGGCTGCGTTTGATAACGGGCAACAAGTGATTGGCTATGCAATCATGGGCGACAAAGATGTTGTTGCTGTTGGTGGCATACATGAGATGTGGACTGGTGTTGGCGAGGGCTGGGTTGTTTTGTCCAGGCATGCACCGAAATGGAAGCTGTCACTAGCTAGGTATGCTAAGACACTGTTTAGTAGTATACTGGCAACAACGAGTTTACATCGTGTGCAAGCTAGTATTCACATGGGCGACCCAGAGGCGATTAAGTTTGCTAGATGGATGGGATTTGAAGATGAAGGTATTATGTACAAGTTTGGGCCAGACGGTAGTGACTATTACCGCATGGCAAGGGTGTTGTAATGATTGACGCGCTTTTGGGTTACAAAGGGAACCAAGCTGCTGCAAAAGCAGCCAGACAAACTGCTGAATTTAATGCACAGGTTGCAGAAAACGAAGCGGTATTACTTCAAAGACGTAAAGTTGATGAAGAAGCAAGGATGCGTCAAGGGGCTGAAAGAACAGTTGCCACACAAAGGGTCGCCACGGCTGCGTCAGGCGTACAGATGTCAGGCAGCGCGTTACAAGCTATGGCTGATTCATATTTTAACACAGAGATGGACGCATTGAATATACAGTATGCTGCCGACATAGAGCAAACAGCTAAAGCATCCGAGGCCGCAATCACACGGGCTGAAGGACGCGCACGGTCAACAGCATTAAAAGTTGCGTCATATCAATCACTATTGTCTGGTGCAGAAAAAGCCGCAACATTCGGTATGGGGTAAACTAAGCGATGCCAAAAATTCCAGTATATCAACAGCAAGTAGCCGTAGCGGCAGGCGGGTTAGGGCCACGCGCAAACTCGGCTGCATTTGAAGCCCCAGGAAAAGCAACTGCTGCGTTTGGCGAACAGCTTGGAGATGTAGCTTACAAATTAGCTGAACAAGAAAGGAAACGCGAAGATAGGCGCATATTGCAAGAGGAGTCAGAGGCCGCAAAAGAATCTGCAATGCAAAAAAATATGGAAGACCGAAGCACAACCTTTGGTGACGCTAAGAATAATATGGCGGCGCACAAGGCCGACTATCTAAAAAACCTAGAAAACAAAGGTTATAGTAAACGTAGGTTAGGATTAGTAAAATCCGAGATAGACTCACAATTTTCTATAGCATCGCTAAATGCCCAGAAAAACGCATTTAATAGAGGCACACAGTTAAGCACTGAAGCTGATAATAAGTCTCTCGACAGTCATAGACAGACTATGCGTACCGCTGCACCTGGGTCTGCCCCATACATGCTTGCTGAGGCAAACGCTGCTAAAATATTTGATGCAGCTAAGACGGAAAACAGAAAGTTAAGTTATAGCCCACAATCATTTACGCAAAATGTAAAGGTTGATACGTTTAACCTAAAGTTAGAGTCAGCCCAAACACCAGCGGAACTAGATGCTGCTTATCAGACATTAAAGGGTGATACATCTTTAAATCCGAGTGTGCTTATCAAAGCCAAGAGTAGTATAGCTACTGCTAAAAGCAACTTAGGAACAAAGTTGTATAAGTCTACATCAGAGACTGTTATGGAAGCTGATATGTCTTCAGCCGAAGCTCAACAACTTATAGATGGTTATAAGGCTGGTGAAGACTTTAGTATCACTAGACAGAACGGAGACACAATCTCGTTTAATGCAAAAGAAATGCCCGTAGGCAGACGCAATCAGCTTATATCTGAAGCGGAAAAGATTAAAAAAGGTTTCCAAATTGAACTGCGTTCTGCAAACACAGCTTCTATTGTGGACGGATATGAGACTGCGGGCAAAGATGGCGCATTAGCTATAGCCTTGGATGTGTACAAAACGACTGAGGATGTCGAAGATGCAAATGCGTCTGTGTTGGCAACCGCAAGAACAATGGATGCACAGGCCAAAATCGCGTTAGCAGAAGGTAACTTTGAACAAGCCAAACTGTTGTCTGAAACAGCAAACGCATTAGTTACTGAAAGTTTTGGTGGAAACCCATCTCTTATAGAAAGCGCAGATACATCAACTTCCGCAAATTCTATATCAAAGTCTGTAGCGGCTACAGGCATAACTCTTGTTCAAGAACAACAAAAACAAATCAAATTCGATGCGGGAGTAAAGGCATTTGCGGCTGGTGAGTTGGATAACTACGCAGGCGCTTATACTGCTGATGAAGAAGAAGCTATGATGAATCAAGGTTTGTCTGGGAAAAGTTTGCCGGAACAGCTTGACTTGTTGTCTCGCAACAATATGACATCCCCAACAATCAAAAGTATAATTGATGGCGCAATGAAAGAGGGATTATCACCATCTTTTGACCCATCTTCAGACGTTAATCCTGTGCTACAGGGGCTAGAGGCTTATAGACAGGTTAAAGCAAGAGGTAAGGGCATACTTGCAGACCACGCCACAGAACCAAACCAAGCATATTTTGATTCCGTCATGGCATTAGAGGCAGTCGGAGTTGAAACTGTTGACGCAATAAACCGTGTCACAAGAGGTTTTAACAGTGACATAGATGTAGATGCACCCTACAAACAGGTTAAAAATGAGGTAGATAATTTATTAAATTCCGGTGTTACTACAATGTTTGGGACTGTAATATTTGGTGAGAAAGTAAATAATCGTCCAGCAATCCATCAGCGTTTAGAAGACCTAACTAAAACTTACATGCGAATGGGGACTATGGATGCAAAAAGTGCGGTTCAGGCTGCGTCTAAAAGCATAAAAGAAACCCATATAAACTTGCGTGGGCAGCTTATACCTCGCCGTAAAAGCTATCCTAAAGATATAAAAACTATGGTTGATTTAGTGGCAAAACATTTTTTTGACAAAAACCAAGCACTGCCAGAAGCAGACAAAGGGAAAATCACCGATTTGCAGATTGACGATATTGCTGTGATACCGACCAGCGGTCGCTCGGATGAATGGCTTGTTATCCATAATGGCCTTTTTGCTGTATACGCTGGTGAGGGTTTGTATACAATTGAGGATTTGCAAGGGTTGTATGACGCTGACACAAGTGTTCAGACAGCAAAGTTGATACAGGAAAATCTTGAGAAGCGCGGCCTTACAGAACCACAAAAATTGCAGACAGAAGTGCAAAGATTACGCCGTGAGGCTCGCGAACTGACAGGGCTAAACCTTTCCAACATAAGGAAAGAACAAGGCGAAGAAGCGGCAGCCGCTGCTATTGCAAAACGCAAGTCACTGTTAGAAGAAGCTGACAAATTGCAAAAGTCTGGTGTTGAACTAGGAAGGTTATCAAGTGGTTCTTGACCCTAATCAAATACAAGTAGACCGCCCTATTAGCTTGCTAGAAGAACAGGCTGCCGAGCGTGTTTACGAAGAAGAAAAAGAAAAGGTCACGTTTGGTCAAGCTGTTGATGCAGCATTTGCTGAAGAAAATACTATGTCTTGGATATTCAATGGTTTAGAAGACCATGAACCAGACATAGAGTTTGACCTTACCCCAGAGTTGATTGAACAGTACACAGAAGGCGTTCCAGAAGACCGCAAGGATTACGTTGCAGATGCGGTTAGTTTACCTCACTTGCAGAAATTACATGACCGTGCCAAAGAGTCTCTTAAAAATCAAGACACTCTTGCCAAGTATGGATGGGGCGGTCTTGGTTTACAGGTGGCGGCGGCAACACTAGATGTGCCAGCCATTACAGCAACCATAGCAACAGAAGGCATAGCAGCCCCGCTGATATGGGGAGGCAAGGCAACTAGATTAGCTAGAACATTCCGTGCAGCAACCGCCAGTTCTGCATCGGCGGCAGCAATCGAAGCGTACCTTGTGTCGCAAAACAATATGAAAGACCCATACGATATATTGTATGCGGCAGGCGGCGGCTTCTTGCTAGGCGGCGCTGTTGCTGGGGCTAAAGGTGTGTTTGGTAAAGCATCTAAAGAACGCTATCAACAAGCCGCCATGAATACGATGAAGTATGCAGATGACGCGCAATCAGCAGATGTTAATCAAGCCATGATTGACCGTGGTATTAATACCGGCGTAGGTGCGGCAGAAAACCCTGCATCGCGTCCTATGCAAGAAATGGACATTCGCCGTGGCATCCAAGAAAGAATTGATGATGCAGATGCGGAACCATATGCTGCAATGGGTATTATAAGATTTGACGTAGTTGGGCAGTTAAAAAGCAGTACAATTGGCATAACCCGAAAAATCGCTGGAATACTTGGCGAGGACGCTGTTGAGCCTGGTGAATTTACTGCCGACCTTATCAAGACTGTTGGCACAAAGGTTACATCAAATAAATTCTATCAGGGATACGAAGCTGGGTATGATGGTTGGGCAAAGTCTAGCGGTGTTACCTGGGGTGGACGCAAACTAGAGTCTAGGCGTGGTGAGTTTGGTAAGTTGGTGTCTGATGAGATTGAATCACCAGGCACATCTACAGACCCTAATGTGATTGCAGCCGCCCAAAACACTAGCAGGCTGTTCCGTGATATGCTGCAAGAAGCTAAACGTGCTGGCGTAAAGGGTTTTGATGACATTCCAGAAGACCTGACGTACTTCACGCACCTTTGGGATGGGCATAGATTACTTAAAGCAGAAACAGACTTTGGCACAAAGGGAGTTCAGCAACTTCTAAAGCAGAGCCTGTTGTCTGCCAATCGCACTATGGATGACGACCTGGCTGAAGCCATCGCCAAGGGTATGTTTAATAAAATTGTTAAGAACGAAGTCGGCATGGATGCGGGTCTGGCTAGGATATTTAGCACCTCTAACAAAGAAGCCTTGCGCGATATTTTACTAGAAGAAGAACTGCTTGACGAAGTTAGGGTTGACCGCCTTTTAAGCCAGTTGGACATGGACAGGGAAGGTGTGCCAGCAAGAGCCAAGCGCCGCTTAAAGTTTGACATGAGTTCTACTGTAGAGGCTAACGGAAAAACACTACATATCAAAGAGTTAATGGAACGCGACACCGAGGCTGTAGTAAACAGCTACATTAATTCTATGCAAGGCAAGATTGCTTTGGCTAAAAAGGGCATATTCTCTGACGGTGACTTTGAAGCAATAAAAAAAGACATCTTAGAGGAAGGTAAGAAGCTAGGGGGAGAAGGCAGAAAGCAAGCTGACAAAGACATTGAGAAGTTAAATGTTTTGTATGCCTTGGTTTCTGGCAGAACTTCACCTTTGATTGGCGACCCGTCTAGCACTGCAAATAGAATAGTGCGCCTGATGATGGACTATAACTTTATCCGTGTTATGAACCAGGTTGGATTTGCTCAAATATCAGAACTAGGAAATGCTGTGTCGATTGATGGCACTGTAGCTTTGATGAGAGTTGTGCCAGACATGGGTGCAATGATACGGCGCACCGCCAGCGGCGAGTTAGAAGATTCAGTTGCTAGAGATGTTGAGGCATTTGTTGGGTCTGGTGTTGACCGAGTTATTCAACAGTCCATGAACAAGCACAGCATTGAAGATATGTATGGTTTAGGAAAAGGCGACAAGATTGATAGTGCTATAAATTTTATGCACAAACTAAAGCGTTTTACTGCTGATATATCCGGTCTTGCGCCTGTTACGGTTGCGCTTGAAAGGGCTGCGGCAAAGGTTGCTGTCCAGTCATTAGTAGATGTTGCGTCTGGTGTTAAAAAACTGCGCATGAAAAAGCTAGGCAAATCTACGTTAGAACAAGATATAGCGGCGCGGTTAAAGTCATTTGGCTTAGATGAGGCTATGTGGCCTCGCGTAGTAGAACAAATACAAAAAAACGCAGTTACAAACCCGTCTATATTTTTGCGCACCCGCAAAGTTAAAGCAATTAACATGTCAGAATGGAAAGACATAGAGGCTAGAGATTCGTTTGCTTATGCAGTGGCTAGATGGACACGGCAAAGCATCCAGCAGAACGATGTTGGTAATTTGAATATTCACATGACTAGCACTATGGGTAAAATATTTACTCAGTTCCGTGCATTTATGCTGGTGTCACACTCAAAGCAATTTTTGCATAATATTAAACGAAACGACTTTGCCGCGTATCAAGCGATGATGTGGTCAACATTTTATGGGGCTATGGCGTACACAGCCCAAACCCATGTCAATGCAATCGGCAGGGATGACAAGGCTGAATTCTTAAAAGAAAGATTAAGCGCAGAAGAAATAGGCAAGATGGCGTTTGCCCGTAGTTCTTGGGCAGCATTGTTCCCTTCAGGGCTAGATTATCTGGCTTTGGCAGCTGGCTATGAACCAATGTTTTCCTACAAGCGAAGCACAGGTCTTGCTACAGGTTTCTTATCTGGTGCGCCAATTATTAATCAGCTAGATACTATGGGCAAAACAATTCAAGGCGGTTCAAGGTCATTACTTAATCCAGACTACCAATGGTCACGCGGTCAGCAACGCGCACTAAATTCTTTGTTGCCGTTTCAAAATGCTATAGGAATTAAGAATATACTTAATCAAATGGTAGAAGGTTTACCGGAACAAGCTAAGATTGAGTAAACTTTAAAAATAAGGTATATATACTCTAGGAGTTTGAAATGACAGTTAGTAGCACCACAACCAAAAACAGCTATAGCGGTGATGGCAGCACTACCGAATTTGCTTATGGTTTCAAGATATTTGATGATGACGATATTACGGTTATCATCCGTACTAACGCGACTGGTGCTGAGACAGCTAAAACAAAGACCACGCATTACACTGTATCAGGTGTTGGCAGTGCAAGTGGTGGTAATGTTACTTTTACATCTGGTAATGTGCCTACATCAGCACAAACTGTTGTTTTAATTAGAAATACAGCCCGTACCCAGCTAACAGATTATGTAGCAAATGACCCGTTTCCAGCCGAAAGCCATGAGGATGCGTTAGATAAACTGACGCTAATTACTCAGGAACTTGAAGAAGAAATTGGACGGTCATTAAAGGTGTCGCAAACAAACGTGATTGCCACATCAGAGTTTACTGATGATGCTACTGCCCGTGCAAATAAAATACTTGGTTTTGATGGTTCTGGTAACTTGCAAGTCACTGAGGGCAAGGTAGACACAATTTCATCGTCTGTATCAGCCGTGAGTGCTGGTGGAACGCCGACAGCAAGCGCAACCTATACTGCAAGCAGCGGTGCATTGGCGCTGGCCTTTGGGCTTGTAACAGGTAACACAGGGGCTACTGGTAACACAGGGTCAACTGGTGCTGCTGGGTCTAACGCTGGTTTAGCTTTGACCTTTAGCAATAGTACATCTGATGCAGACCCAGGTGGGGGCAAGTTAGCTTTCAACAACGGCACAATCAGTTCTGCAACTGTAATATTTATTGATGATAATGATGACAATGGTGTGGACATTAGCACCTTTGTTCAGTCTTTTGATGATGTTGTAAACTCTGTTGCAAGGGGTATGTTGCTTGTTACCAAAGAAGGTACAGCTTCCACTTATGCTTTGTTTAAGGTCACAGGGGCTGTTACTGATGCTTCTGGATACAGCAAAGTTGCAGTTACCCACGTTGTTTCAAATGGTACGTTCAGCAACGATGACGGTATAACTGTTCAATTTAGCTACAGTGGTGTAGATTCGGTAACGAATGATGATGTCACTGCATTAGCGATAGCTCTCGGATAGGAGAAAATAGATGGCTAATACTTTCAAGGTTGTATCGCATGATGTGAT
>TARA_R110000823_G_scaffold98992_2_pt1 | contig 17715 bp, 4 predicted proteins | sample TARA_R110000823 | Tara Oceans TARA_R110000823 (sample SAMEA4397722) | marine metagenome | biome: Polar Biome; feature: [DCM] deep chlorophyll maximum layer (ENVO:01000326); material: water (ENVO:00002006), including particulate matter (ENVO:01000060) such as... | depth 20 m | reverse complement strand
GAGAAAGAGGAGGAAGATAAAACACCTATAGTTAAAGCTAAAGATACAAAACCTTTTCCTGCAGAAGATGAAGACCCTGTATATGATGAAGATCAGATTGCAGAACGTATCAAAGAAGATGAAGCTACAGTAGTTGAAGTATGTGATGAATCTAAAGACATAAAAATACATGTTGAAACAGATGAAGAATATCAAAAGCGTGTAGCAGAGATTGAAGGTGAAATTACTGATGAAGAGGCTGAAGAATTAATTGCAGGTCAAAATGCAATTGATAAACAACAAGTTTCTGAAGCCAATGTAGAGTTTATAAAACAATCTATAGAAGAAAAAGCTAATTTTGATTTAGATTTTACAACAATCGTTGAAAATGATAAAGATGTAAATTCAGATGATGTAGATTTTGATTTTGCTTAATAAATAGTGTGCATAAAAAGAGGGGGAGTAGCTTAGGCTATTCCCCTTTTTTTTTAATTATAAAACAAATCAAATTGTATAGTACCTATAAGTATAAAAAAGCTATATGTTGAATAATTATCTTTTTCTGTAGCAGCAATATACTCCCAACCTATTGCAAATCTATCATGAGGCCAATGAAAGCTAAACTGCAAAGTCCAATCTATTATTTTATTATTAAACATATACTCTTATAAAGTTAAACTTTCATAAATTTTAACAGCTTCTCTTGGTTTAATATTATAACCAGGAAAACCAATTAATCTTACAAAATAGGCCCATGCCTTATTATCACCCTTTTCCCATACACCTTGTTTTCTTTTATATCCTTCTGTAATATTCCAAGGCATAATTTGATTACCAAATTTTAGTGTTCTAGATACTGTAGATAATGCAGCAGAAGGAGATTTTGCAGTTCTGTAAGCATCTCCAAAATATATATACTGAGCTGTTTCAGATCTCATTCTTACAGCTTCATACAATAAAAAGTTAAAAGCATAATTATCTTTTAAATCTTCATCATCATCAGCCATTGAAGATAATATAAAAATTAAACCTGCTAATGATACTATTAAAGAAAGTTCAGTTGTAGCTCTTTTTATATTTGCTTTTTCTCTTGGTGAATAAGTAGACCACTCTTTACCAATTTTAGATTTATAAGTAAATAAATCTTTCATAAAACGATTAAAAAAAGTACTATAAAAACCTTCTGTAGCACTTCCTAGTTCTTCATCATATCTATATCTTGCAAATCTTCTCATATAACCTGGCAACATGTGTTTTCTATACATCATTGCAAGTCTACCTACAGAGTATCTTTGAATAGTTCCTTTATCAAAGCTATTATATACACCATGCATTTTTTTATTTAAAGCATGAGTTCTATCTTGAAAACTTCTTCTATCCTTTTCTGTAAAATCTCTATATTCTTTACTACCATCTTTATTTTCTGTAATAAATTCAACCTTATCAAAAGCTTCTGTTACACCATACTTTTCATGAGCTTCGTATAAAGTTATTTCTTCTTTAGATTGTTTGTCTCTAACAGTAGTAGCATCCATTAATGCTATCATTCCTGAAACTTGAAGAGCATACTCTCCAAAGTATTGATTAAAAAATAAAGTATCTGTTCTAAAAAGTTTATTAGCAACACCAGCTGTAACTAATCTACCATAGCTATCTGTAAAATCTCCTTGTATAGGATCATAAAGTTCTACTAACTTACCCATAAAACTAGTTGGAGTAGGTTTACCAAAATCTCCTAAAACTCCAGGAATATTTTTTGCATAAATCATTTTTCCAAATCTTAAATTTTTTGCATTAAAAAATTCAGCTGACTTAGCTTCAATAACTAATTGTATATTACCTTGTAAATTATTTGCAACACCTTTTAATAAATCAGCTGCAATACTTGTTAAAGCAGAAAAACCTGTAACTGTGTTAGTTAATTTTGTAGCAGAAATATTTCCTATTAATTCTTGCTTTTGCATTTCTCCATACACAACCATATCAAGAAAAGCATCAAGATGTTTTTTAGAAAAACTATCACCGTTTTGTTTTAAATATTCAGTTAATCCAAATTTATTAGCAAAAGCATCAATTTTTCTTTTTCCATATTGATTAAACTCAGGGACTTTTCTATTTTTTATTATAGATTTAACTAATGACATTTCACCAGAAACTTCATTTAAAGCTTCATATTTATTTGCCATTTGATTAAATAACAAAACTGTTTTTGCTAAGTCAAAACTTTGATCTGCTATATCTATAGGATTTACATAAAAAACAGGTAAGAATTTTTGACCTTCTGTATCTATACCAAGTTGACCAAAATCTGTATCATAAGACTGAACATTAAATGCTTCCTTTACATTAGTTTTAACTAAATTTACTACTCCTTTATCTAAAAGCCTTTCTAAATCAGATTTAGCAATAGAGGGAACTCTAGCACCTGGTCGTTGTGAAGTAGGAATATTATCTTGAGCAGCATAGTATGTATCAGTAAGTTTTTTATGATACTCTCCCATTGGATTTATAGGCTCATCCTTAGAGTTATACATTGCTTTCCATTTAGCACTTAAAAATGTATCAATAGGTTCAGATTGTGCCCATCTTCTTTCTTTACTATTTAACCATTCATTGTATTCTTCTTGAGTAATGATATTAGCATCTACTTGCCTTTTCATTTTAGCATCTAACTCATCTTTTTCTTTTTCACTTTTTTGTTTAGATATACCTTCAAAAAAGTTATTTTTTTTTGTAACCCATGCTGAATAAGTTCTTCCTTCATCAGCTGTTAGTTTAGAACCTTTTTTTTCTTTAGTTAAAGGTTCTGGATTATTTTTAAACCACTCTTTAGAAACCTCACTTCGTTTTTTCATGTCAAATTTAGTGACAAAATGAACTTCTTCTCTGTATATATAATCTCCGTTACTGTCTTTATTATTTGTTCTTTCTTGTACTATTTCATAAATACCTTCATTAAATTTTTGAGGATTATCTTGTGAAGTACTATTAACTTTATTATACTTTATAAAAGCATCCGCTATTTCTTGTTTTGCTACTATATCTTTAAGCCTAGCTTTTTCTATTTGATCTTTAATCTTTTTAGCAAATAAAGCTAGCACTGTATCAGGTGAAGTAATCATAGGGCCAATCATAAAATCGAGAACTCCATCTTCACGGCTAGCTTGTCTTAGTGTACTTATTAAACCTTCTCTTGTTATTGCAACACTTGATATTCGTTCTAATATAGTATTTTGTCTTTGTATTCTTTTATTTTTAGTTTTTTCAGATATCTCACCTTTTTCAAATAACTCTTCAGTTCTTTTTATTCTAGATTGTGCTAATTCAAGATCTTGAGTAGTATCTGCTACATATGAAGATCTAGCTGTAAGTAACCAATCAGCTATTAAAGGAATTCCTTCTACATTAATTCTTCGTTTAAGACTTGCTCTATTAGCTAATATAATTTTTAGCTTTTCTTTTATTGATATATCTTCTTCAGTTTCTGAATCTAAATTTTTATCTGTTTCAACATTAGGAGTAGTTGGTAAATCTTCAAATAAATCTACTATATCTTGATTATCTATTATTTCTCCTAATAAATCTGCAGAACCATTAACCTGATCATTAATTACAGTTAATTTTTCAATTAAATTTGAAGTGTTTGTAGTACTTTTAGAATCTGCAATCAGTTGCTCCATATTTTTAGTTAGAGATACTGATTTAAGATAAGCTTCGTTAATATATTCATTAATAGAAGCAACTTCATCTAGTGCTTCCATATTATTAATAAGGTCTCTTATTTTATTTTCTTGAACTGTATTATCTTTAGTTTTTACTAATTTTAATAATCTAATTCTTCTTTCTAAATGGACTTTAGTTCTATCAACAAGTTTTCCTAAATCAGTTTTTTCAGATGTTTCAGAATCTTCTTCAGTATTAAATTCTTTTTTATCTTCATCAGTAACTTCATCAGATGTATCTTCTTGATTAATACTATTAATATTACTATAACCTTTTTTAACCCACAATTCCATTGCAAGTTTATCGTTATTTTGAGCTTCGGAAAGAACTTGTTTCCACTCTTTAGTATTTTTATTAGGACAAGTTGCCATTTAACATATAATTTTTAAAAAATCTGCAAGTTGTTCATCAAATTCAAATTGAGTTTCTGCAGTTTCTAAGTTATTAATAATTTGATCTAAGTTGTATCCTTGTAAACCTAAAGTTGTTTGCCAATAGTCATTATCATAATTAGCTCTAATGTCCATTATTTCAGCATTTGCGTTTTCTTTATTAACAGGAGTTGTAGGTATAGGTTGTTCTGCACCTGAACGTAAATTAATGTTTCTTAAAAAAGGTTCTCCTGTTTCAGTATCTATCAATGTATATAGATTATTTCCTACTCTTTGCCAAAAATGATCTCCTTCTAAAAAGCTATTGGGTTGAACACCTAAATTTTCATTAACTAAATTAGTATAAGTAGCTATACTTTGTTCTATATCTGGTACATACTCAGCTTCAGTAGCAGGAGTTATTTTAACTTCAGTTACAGTTGGTCCACGTTTAGACTGTAATTCAAAAATATTAGGATATTCTTCACTTAATTTCTCAACTATTTTTAAATTAGGTTCATAAATTTCTCTAAGTGTTAACTGTCTTTCAATAGGCCCTCTATTATTAGTTCCTTGTACAACATAAAAATTTCCATTATAAAGTGTCACCACTCCTTGTAATAAAACTTTTATTGCATCAATGTTTAATACAGGATTAAGTTTTAAAGCATCTAAAATCTCTTTTTGTTTTTGAGACTTTCTAATATCTCCAAAATATGTTTTAACTTCTTTTAAATTAGGAATATAAAACTCTTCGGCATTATCAAGTTTTTTATTTAAAATATTACCTCTAACAAAAGAAGCAGCTAAAAAATCTCCATATCTTTCCGCAAGATCTTTATAATTTTTATTAGATTTATTTATACAGCTCATCTTAAATACATTTTAATTCTTCAATATACTCATTAATATTATTATAACCATGAGACATATTAGTATAAAAATTTTGAGCTTCATCCATTGAAGGCATCTTAGGATTATCTAATTGTTCTTTAGTTAAGTTATTATAAAAACTTTCTAATGCAAGATCTATTTCAAATAAAGACGGAGTAGTAACCTCAGATACAACTTCAACCTCATTAGTTTGTTTTACAATAATGTTATCTGTAATACTTTGATTTAAAGGTAAACCTCTTTTTTCTAGTTCAGTCTGTAATTTAAGAACTCTTGCTGTACCAAATCCTGGATCAGCATTATCAAATTCTTCATTTTCTAATGCATCCTTATATCTGCTATATAAGATATCATCAGATACTGAATCTAAAGATGATTCTACAGGTGTAGATTCTGCCCCTTTTAAAAATTCAGAAGGAGATACTAAAAGATTTTTATAATCATTCGTATCTAATATTGATTGAGTAACTGTATCAAAAACATTATTTACTTGAGTTGAAGCAGCTTGAAACTCTTTCATAGACATTTTAGAACGATCTTTTCCAAATAAAGCATTTTGGAAATTTATAGTTGGTTCAGCTAGTATATCTACAAAATCATTTGGGTCTAAAGCTTTAATAAAATTTAATCCTGACTTTCCTGTACCTTGTTGATACATGGCCATTAATGAAAAGTTTTTAAATAAATCACTAATGTTTCTATTTTTATTTTCTTTATCAATAGTTTTATTTACAGTTACATCACCTAATTGTTTTAACTGCTTATAGTAATCTAAAGCTGTATCATTATCAATTAACTTTTTATTATCTAAATCTAAAAGATTAAATCCTTTTGATGCTAAGAAATATGATGGAGTTAAATGTTGTAACACAGGATAATTTTCTACAATGCCAACATTTTTAGGATCATTTATAAATTCTAATATATCTTTAGTATAAGAATATTTAATAGGGCCAAAACCTGCATCACCCATTATGTAACCTCTATTAAATGAAGTAGCTAAAGCCCGTTTAGAAATCTTTTGTTCAAACTCAGTGTCATCTTTAAACTCTTTATAAGTTTCTCTAAAATATTCTCTTTCTATAACATACCTTAAATAAGAATCTTCTGTAGGAAATGGACTATTTTCAAATGTATCTAGAGTTGATCCTAAATCTTGGAATATATTATTTTTATAGTCAGCTTTAATTTGTTTAAGATCAATATCCACACTTGCTTCTTCAAACTTAACTACACTATTAGCAAGTTCTTTAACATTGACTTGTCTTCCTCTTATTGTTTCTGGTAAACTTACAGGTAATCCTTTTGAATCAGTATAGTTAGACATTACATTTTGATATATGTAATCTATAACCCCATTGTTAAAAGCTTTAGTAAATGCATCTCTACCTTCAATTCCTTTTCCAAATCTTGTTCGAGCTTTAATTGAATTTTGTTTAAATAAGCTAGCTTCTGTTTTTTGTAATTCTGGATTTAATCTTAAAGTAAATGCAGGTTCTACAATATCCTTAAAGATATTAGTTTTATACATAGAAGATATTACAGAATTATCTACATAATTTTCAATAGTTTTTAAATCAATTTTACTATCAAGCTTTATTCCATCTATAAATGCTTTTCTATCTATAACACTTGAATAAGTATCAAGAATACCTGTATCAGGGTTAAAGTTAATTTCAAAATTTTCCATTCCACTAGATTGCCTTTCTATATTAAGGAATTCAAACATAAGGGCAAGAGCTTTAACTTCAGAACTATCTTTCTTTAAACTTTCAGCAGTTGGAAATTTACCTTTACCATAAGCTTTATTCCAAAAATATTCTCCTAAATGGTAGGATTTATAATATAAATAAGGGTTTCTAGAATTTTCAGATAATCTTGAAAATATATTTTCACCGTTTAAATTTATTCGTTCAATTTTTGTTTTTGTAAGTTTTTGCTTTTTACTAAATTCTTCAAATTCTTTTAAATTTTTAAATTTAAATAAATTATTTACATCACTTATAGAAACTTCAATAGATTCTACATTTGGATTCTTTAAAGCTATAAATGCATCTTCTATACTTTTATTATTATAATATTTAATAGCTTCTGGATACTCATTAACTCTATTTGATATTAAATCATCAACAACTTCAGCTTTACTTAAAGTTGACTCTCCGAATTCAAGATTTAATTCTGCTACTGTACCTTTTGATGAAGCTAAATTTTTAAAATAATCTTGAATAATAGGTTGTTTTATAAATGCAACAACTTGTGGAAGAGATACACCACTTTCAATTAACCTGTTCATAACAGATAATGATTCTTTAGTTATACCAGCTTGTACTGGGAATGGATCATTAGCTCTATCTAAAACACCTTGTAAACCATGAGAAAATATTTCAGAAATACTTACACCATCAACATTATTTACAGTAGATATAGAAATATTTCCTTCTGAAGTTTTATTATAAGGAAATCTTATTTTCATTTTTCTAGGTAAAACATCTTTTTCAAAAAATACTTTAGGCATTTTAGCACCAACAGATTTATTTAAAATATGTTGTTTATTCTTTTTAGCTAATATACCTAACGGTATACTACCTCCCATTAACAACTCATGTTGTTTAATGTCATATTCAGCTTCAAAGAATTTACTAGGATTTTCTGAAATACTACTATGTACTTTATCGTATGTTTTAGAATCTACTGTTGCTTGATCTTTCATTAAATAAGTACTGCTAGGTTTAGTTAAGCCTGCGTAGTTTTCAGGTAATCTTAATATGTCAACACTAGTTCTAATTAATTCATTTTGAGCAAAAGCTTTTTGTTGAGCTACAATTTTTGCAATACTTTTCTTTTCTTTTCTAAGTCTGCTAACTTCAGATTTAAAATTAGGAATATCTTCTACTAAAGAACCGTTTGCATTTATAGAAGGAAATGCAAAGAATAGTTTATCTACATCAAAATCAGATCCTGCTTTAGCTACAATTTCAGTTGGAACAACTGCTGTACTACCTGCTGAAGCACCAATAAAATGCCAAACTTCAAAAGCTTCAATTAAATTAGTATCATCTGTAGGTATTCTAGGCCCTGTTATAGTAACTTTATCACTATTTTCTTTTAACCAATCAGTATCTTTTATAGCTTTATTTAATCTATCTAAAGTTTCAATAGGTTCATTATTGTAATCTAAATTTAATAAATTAACAAAGTCTCCATTAAATGGAATAGCAACTTTAGCTAGATCTGTTTTTAAACGTTTTCCAGTTTTAGGATCTATTGCACCTCTTCTATAAAAAGGTAAGTTATTAGTACCTAATTTTTCTTTAATTAACTGATCATTTTTCTTTAAAGCTAATTCTTTTTCAAATTCAGTACTCCACACCCCATTGTAAAAAGTAGAAGGAACTTGAACATCAGATTCACCTTTTACTTTTTGAGAAGATAAAGCTTTAGAAATTCTATTTATTAAAATTTGTTCAATTATTTGAGCTTCTGGATGTATAGAAAAATCCATTTTTAATTCACCTGAAGGTCTTACATCTATAATATTTTGAAGTTGAATAGGTGAACCTTTTGAATCTAGTTCTGTTCTAACAAGTCGGGCCAATCTTTCTAATCCATTTTTACCATAAGAAACATATTTACCGTTTACTTTTTCAAAACCTATTTCATCAAGAAGTTGTGTTTCTAATACATCAGTGTGATTGTTTACAGCATCAACATACTCTTTAGCAACTTTTGGATCTATATCTTCTTTAAGTATACCCATATCATAAAGCTGACTTATTGTTACAACTCTAGCTTGTGTAGGTAACGTAATTTGATTTTTTAATTTATCAGCTACTTCAGTAACATCTTTTAAATAACTTAAATGAATCTTATTATTAGCAATAGGAGCTTTTGTATTATCTATTTCTACGTATTTATCTTTAAAATAAGAATCATTTTCTTTTCTAAAGATATTATCAGCAGAACCATCAGTAGTTAAATAAGCTGCTTTTGAACCAGAACTAAACGTAACCATTTGTCTATCTAACTGTAACATCTTTAAATGTAAGTTATACAACTCTGTGCCAGGTTTAGCTATAGAAGGAATAATAGGAGCAACTGCAAATTTATACATTGCTGTAGTAGCTATTCCATTATTCATTAAAGGTCCGTAATAATGTAGTTTATAAACAGGAAAGAACCTACTTACTTTATTTGGATCAATTGGATTTCCTGCAACAATATCATTATATAAATTTTCTTGTTCAGTACTCCATTTATTACCAAGTTTTTTAAGTACTCTATATGCATCAAAAGTTAAATATGCTGCACCATCAGCTTCTTCCATTTTTTCATATGGTGCTGAATCTAACTTAACTCTTGTTAATATTTCTTCTTTTGTATATAATCCTGTATTTTCATATGATTCAGTCCAAGCTGCTTGCATTTCTTTTAAATAAACAGAAGATCTTTTTGGATCTGCAATAACACCTGTATTAAGTGTTCCATCAAATTTAAAATTATCTATTTCTTGTTGTTCAGCATAAGTTTTATCTTGAAATACATTATTTATAAAATCTTGTGAACCTATATCATATAAAAATCCATTACCGTCAGATGTAGATCCAGGTGCTCTTTTTGTAAAATCTTTAAATTGAGCTACATCACCATTAACAAGATTAGACATTTCTAATTTATTAATAAAGTCATTGTAAGTATATGCTTTAGCTAAAGTTTTTGAATCATACTTCTTAAATTCAGAGTTTAAATTCATTGAAGAACCTAAAGCATTTTCTATAAATTCACTTTTTGCGTTAAAATAGTCAGAAACATTTTTTTGTATTTTACCATATAGTTCTGTATCATTTAATATAATATCAGAAATATTTGTAATACTAAAATCCTTTGCTCTTTTATAAAGTTCTTCTTTTACACTAGAATCTATTAAAGAATCCATTGCCATAAATTGTAACCCAACTTCTTTACCATTTACAATTCTATTATAACCTTTAGTTTCTTTTAATACAGAAGGATTTTTTTCAAAGTATTGTATTCTATCAAATTCAGAGGCAATATAATCAACTATGAAAGCATTTAATGCAACACGGTCTCCTTTATTATCTTCAAACATATCAATGTCAATCCATAAATTTTTATCAGTTCCTGTTCTTACATTATTAAATTCTTTTCCTTTTTGCATTTTAATTCCAAATGCACTTTTTTTATCAGCATGTCTTATAAACTCTCCAACCCCTTCTGATAATAACATATTAAAAGATTGAAATAGTTTATCAGATGATATTAAATCACCTGTATTTATACCTACACTACTTTCATCACTTCTTACTTCTGTTCCAGCAAGTAAAACATATTGTAATTCTTTTGTTGTATCTCTTTTACTACCATTAGGAAAAAGTGTATTTAGTATTTTACTTCTTCCTGCTAAAGGATTAAAAGGCATACCTTTTATAGTATTACCTAAATGAGGATTTAAAAAAGATAAGGGCCCATTTGGTACATAAGCATCTTCTAAATTAGAAAGACTATTAATACCATTTAATAATGAAGCTGTAGAACTATGATTAGCAACTGATTGTGCTGTATTACCATCTGGTAGTTTAATACTATCTCCAGGAGTATCAAAGCCAAAAGAAGATTGAAGATTTCCTAAATTTGTTACAATTGAATTTGCTCTTAACGTACTAGTGTTTTTAAAACTAGGTAATAGATCTATATTGGCTTCAATTAATTTATCATTTCTAAGTGAACCTACAGGATTTCTAGAAAAAGTTGTAATAAATTTTCTTTCTATTGTTGTTTGCTCAGTGCTAGGTTTAATTAATATTGAGTTTATATTCTTAATTAAAGTAACTAAGTTGTTTATATCTGAAGAAGAATCTTTTGTATTTAAAGCTTCTAGTAATTTTTTAGTATTATCTAATTTAAATCCTAAAACATTTAAAAACTGTAATCTATTACCAGGACTTAATGTGCCAGACGGCTTAATAAAATCATTATAAACTTTTTGAATATTAAGTTGAGGTTCTTGATCAACAGGTCTCAACATATAATTATTTTTTGAGACTTTAAATCTACTTTCAAAATTTAATAAAATTCTATTTAAACTTATAGTAGATTCATTTGTTGTAAATACAAAGTCACCACCCCCTTGAACATTTGGATCTGAGGCTGCTGTCAATTGCCAAAACTTTACAGAAGGTCTAGAAAATGTATGCCAAAAAGAAGAACTTATATCAAATGCATAAGTACTTGTTATACCATTAGGACTAGGAAGTTTATAATTAATCAACTGTTCTAACTCAGGAAAGTTTTTAGCCTCTTCTTTAATGATATTATACATCTCTTCTCTAGATTGTACTCCACCTATAGTTTTAGATAACGTATTCCAAACTTTTCTAAAATCAGCAGTTTCTTTAAACCCTAACTTATTATTTACAGTTTTACCGTTTTCAATTTTATTTAAACTTTTTAAAATAAAAATTACTTCTTTGGAAGCTAAGTCATATAAAGATTTTTTAAAGTTATTAAAATCAGGATCTAAACTTTCTGCAGTTTCTGCAGGAACACCTTCTTCATTAACTTCTTCTTCATTAACTACATCTTCACTTAAATAATTAATTTTTTTAATTTCAAAACTAGAATGATTAATATGGTAAGCAATTACACCAGTAGGTTTAGTACCATTAATAACATAATTAGGATCTCCAAATTGATCTATAGCGGTTTGTAATATTCTAATATTATCTAAAAGATTTTCTTGTTTTTGTGTTAATGTAGAATCTTCAATATCAGTTTTAGCTTCAAAGCCTGTATACTCTTTGGCATTACCTTTTATATAATTATCATATTGTATTTTAGCATCAGAAGCTCTTGATACTACAATAATTTGAGCAGGTACATCTACCTCACCACTTGTATCTTTAATAGTACTGTGAGTAAAATAATCACCTACTATTTTTATACCTTTCCATTCTTCACCTTTTACTCTATCACCTGCTTTAAAATCAGAATTAAATTCTTTAAAATTATCTATTTGAGATTTTAATAAAACATATTTATTTATACCACTTTTAGTTTTTAAAACAGCTACTGAAGAATCTTTTAAATCTTCAAAAGTTTTAAATTCAGTTATGCTACTAGTGTCAGTTGAGTCTGTAAAATCTTTATTTAATTCACCTAATCTTATTTCTAGTTTATCTTTAACTATTGAATATAATTGAGCTCTATTTTCATCTTCTAATAATGCTGATAAATTTAAACCTTGTAGTTTAGATGTATAACCTACTAAATCATCTCCTTTATAGTCTTTAAGACGTGCTTTATATTCATCATCTATAATGTTTGATATAATAGAATCTATTGAACCTGAAACAAGATCAGAATCTTGCGTACTTAAAGCAGTTCTTTTAACATTTTCTTTGTTTATCTTATCTACAAATTGAACTCCTCTATCTAATTCAGAAAACATTGCATTATCTATAGAAGCATTATACTTATTTAAAAACTCGTCTTTACCAAAGTTTAAATTTTCAAATAATTCATTTACAGCAGAAACAGACATTACATTTATTTGAACATCTTTTCTGTTAGGTTTAAATTTTCCAAAAAGACTCTTTAATAAATTTAAAATTTTTCTAAACAGATTATTTCTCTTAGGTGAATTCTTTTTAACATATTCTTTTTTCATATATGTTCTAAAGTCTTCAGCAAGCATTTCCTCTATCTGAAGATAACTCATGTCTACATAAGGCTGTTTACCTTCTTCATTAGTAAAGTTTAAAACCTCATTATATAAATCTATTTTTTCTTCTTTGGATAAATACAATTGTGTAAAAGCATGAAAAGATTCATGGTAAACATCTACCATTGTTCCTTTACTATTATTTACATTTATAGTTCCTTTAATATTAGGATTCATTAAATTAGACCCACTAATTACAAAACTTGCAAATGCATCTGAGTTAACTAAATTTGTTGCTTGTTCTAAAGAAATATCTTTTTGAAGTTTTTTTCCTAATGGGCTATTATTCCAAAAATCAGTTGCTCTTTTAATATCTTGCTTACTTACAGCGTCTGCATTAAGAGAGCCTTTTCTAAATAATGTAAGATTGCTACTATTAGATTTAGTAGTATCAACTGTTGTAGCTTTTTTAATTACAATCTCTTTATTTTTTAATGAGTTTACTTTTAATGGTAAAGATTCTTTATTTATATTTTCTAAATAACTTTCAGTTACATTAAGTTCTTTTTGAAAGAAAGTATCTTTTAAATTAAAATTTTGTACACCAGGATTATTTCTATCCCCTAATACAATTAAATTTGAATCTTTAATAAAGTCTACTGTTTGTGTAACTACGGTAGCACCCTCATTTGTTAATTGTTTTATTCTATTTTTAACAGCAGGATCAAGATTACTTTTTTTGAATCCTGTTTTAGAAAATGCAAATATATACTCAGCATTTGATTCATTTTCAAGTTTTGCTCTAAAAACATCTCCTGTACTAAATTGAATAGTAGGTATTAAATCTACCATTATATTATCTGTAAATTCTACAGTATCTTTAAAAGATTCTGATGAATATAAACCAGGTGTAGAATAAACAAGTTTGCCTTTGTATTGTTTTTTTAATCTTTTAACATTATCTACATCAGTCTCTAATAATAAATCATCTAGATATTCATCTTCTTCTAGTTGATTAAATCTTTCATTAACAGGAAGATCTTGTGTAATATTTCTTAAATTTAAATCAGATGGTTTCTCAAACAACATTTGTTTATTATAAGAACCTACTTCAGAAGAAGCAATGTATACTATTGGATCTAATGATTTAATAAAATCAATATAATCTATATCACTTTTAATATTTCCATCTTTAAATGATTTAAATGAAAAAGGATCTTTAAGAAGTTCTGCATTATAGTTTATAAAAATAGAATTACCATCAGGGTAAGTTTTTGATAAAGCTTCGTTAAACTCACTTTTGTATTTTTCTTTTTTATTAAGATTTACTTCTGTGTCATAAAGAGTATCTCTTGTTTCAAATACTTTACCGTTTTTATCTATTTTAATTTCAAATAAAGTGTTTCTACCATATTTCTTATTAGAAACAGTTTTATCATATACATTTATAAATATATCACCTGCTATAACATCTTCAGTTATAGCATGTCTACTAGAAGCCTCTGTATAGATTTGATTAGGTATAAACTGCTTATAAAAATTTACTTTGTCTTTAAAAGGAATATCTGTAGAAAATAAAACAGTTTGAATTTGTTTAGCTAAATCTTCAGGCATTCGAGCTCTATCAATTTGATAAGATGTACCATCTACATCTATAACTGATTTACCTTTACTTATTTTTCCTTCAGAAACAGTTAGAGTTCTAATATTATTAAGAACAGTATTGTCTATTATATCATTAGCAATTAAAGTACTTACTGAAGTTTGTTTTGTAGTCTTACTAATATCTACACCTTCTGTTACTCCAATAAGATCTAAAGTTATATCTTCTTTTAACGCTGCATTTTTAAGATTATAATATTCTTTAAATTCTAAATTAACTTGATCTAAACTTTTTTCAAAGCTCATTCCTGTTTCTTCTGAACGTATTTTTGCAATTTCACTTGCATTTAAAACTTGTTCTTTTTTATTATAGATATCTCTAATAGAATAAGTATTTCCACTTTTTCTTATACTTCTCATTAATTGAAAAGCATATTTCCCATTTGGACTTTCTGAAGAAACAACATCACCATTTGAATCAAAAGATAAAGGATTTCCTTGCTCATCAGTAATTAATACAATTACTCTATCTTGAATTTGATCTACACCTGCTTGAGGTGCTCCTTGAGTATTAGGATTTTGAATATCTAAAGATCTTGCAATTTCTTTTTGTGTAGTACTATCAAGTTTTTTTGGATCAAATGTACCATTAACAAATCCTGATAGATTTGTAGCCTTTAAACGTATGTTTATACCTTGGTATTGTGGGTAATTAAGTACTGTATCCTCTAATGCAGCATTATTAGAAATAGCACTAATAATATCATTAATATTTTTTCTCTCCTTATCTGCTGTTTCTTTTTCAAACTCTTTAGTTCCAGGTTTAAATGCAGGTAGGGTTGTTGATAAAACATTTATAGCTTTATATCTAGGTACTGTGTTATAATCAAATTTACTACTATCATCATTTGAAACAACTCCTTCAGCTTCTTGTCTTAATTTTCTAGCTAAAGCAAGGTTTGTTTTATTTTGTTCAAGAGTATTGTATACATTTTTAAGAACTGTATTTGGATTTGACCATTTTGCTTTTAATGTACTTATCTTATCATAACCTTCAATCTGATCAAGATTTTCAGTAAAATTATTTAAAACAACTTGTTCAATTATAGTAGGGGTAAATGCTAAAAATTGAGAAGCTTGCTCTTTACCAGCTGTATTAGAAATTCTTTTATATAGATAATTCATATAATCATCTACAATGAAAGGTTTATCAATTTTTAGTTTTTCATTTATAGATTGTTTAGTTAAACTATAAAGAAATTCAATTTGTTTTGAACTAAGAGCACAAGTTATCATTATTTACAATTTTGAAATATATCACTATCTTTAGAGGTGTCAAAATAATCTACTTTTGATTCATCTAATTCTTTCTGTCTTTTTGTATCTTCTAAAAAATTCTTAAGGACATCATTAGTTTCTTTAATTTGAACTTCAGCTTCTCCTTCTTTAGGCCCTTCTTCAGTACCAAAATCAATTTTAGTTTGAAATTCATTAGAAGTTAATGGAACTTCTTCTTTAGAAGATGTAGTTTTTTCTATTTTAGTAACACCAATAGTTTTATTTTCCCCATCTATAAATTCAATTCTTATTTGATCTCCAGTATTATATCTAGAATCTAAAGGTTCCTTAAAGGTATAAACTTTATTTGAATCTATAGGTACTTCAGACTCTAAAATTGCAGAAGCTTTTTGATCTAATAATTCTTCTAATTCAGCATATTCTTCTTGACTAATTTGTTCATCATTATACTGATCATTAAGATCTTGATATATAGGTTTAGTGTCTATATTATCATTATCATTTATTTTATCAATTATTGTATCTATCTCTGCAGTAGCGGGCAATGATTCAGATTGATTAACAGGTTCTAAAACCTCAGTAGTTTGTTTAACATCTGCATCAGTTCTTTTTCTTGCAAAAGAATCATTATCAAAAGTTATAGAATCATCAAGTACAACATTAGCTGTATCTTTATTTGCAATTGAACCCGTGTTATTAAATGATACTATTGATCCATCAGGTTCAACAATCATATCATAAGTTTTATCTGTTCTAAGATTTTGAGCTAATATAGCATAATTACCATCATCAGTTAAATATACAGAATCAACTAAAATAGTTTGTTGAGCTTTTTCTTCACCGTAAGCATTTATTTCAGGATCATATTTATTCCCAATTTCTGCTGCAAATACTTTTCCTGTTATATTATCTATAGTATCTTCAATAAGATCTTTTCTTTCGTAATTTAATTTATCATAATTATATAACTGATCAATTCTAAAGTTAACATTATTAATTGTTTTAGCTTTAGCTTGAGCATCAGTTATACTTGGAGAAGTTGATACTATCTTCTTTTCAATCTTTATTATTTTATTATCATTATTAATATATTCTGTAACTAACTGCTTTCCCTCTTCAATTGTATTTTTTCTTGCTGCAGTTCGTCTTGCATTTAAAAATTCTTCAAAAAATTTATCTTCATCATTTTCGGGAGATTTTATAGATGCCCTTAAACTAGATTTAACATTTCTTACTTCATTCAGTTCTTGCTCAAGTTCCGTAATAACAGTATCATCAACTATTGATTTACGTTTTTCAGCTGCAATAGAATCAATTAAATCTTGCTCTTTTCCTGTTGTGTCAATAACTTCATTAATGTCAAGTTCTCCTTCAACACCTTTTGTACTGCTTCTAGGTATAAGCTTATCAATAGCAGTTACTTTTAATGATTTACCTTTTACTTTTATAGTAGCAGTGTTATCTGTTTTCATAAACATATTGTCATCAATAATGTTTACAATAGGTTTTTGATTTTGAAAATCTCTTTTTGGAATTTCATTAAACTCTACAATAAAACCATCATCATCTGCTTCAACACTTAATGGTAATATTAAAGTTTCAATATTTTCACCACCACTATTATTATAATATAAATTAGAATATGCTCTTTGCTGCATGCTATTTTGAAAGAACTTTTTATAATTATAACTTGATTCTCCTTTAGTTAAGTAAGTAGCCCATTTAGTATTAACACCTGTTTTTAAATCTACAATATATTTTTTACCAGTTTTATCTACTATAATTAAATCTAAAGCACCTGCAACATTTGCAATTTTTTCTCCATCTTTATTTTTCAAGTTGCTATCAGCAAGTTGTAAATCCTTTGAAAAAATATAAATATCTCCAGAGTTTACTTTTTCTTTTAGTTTAGTTAAATGACCTGATTCTCCAAATAAACCTATATAAGCATTTTGACTTATTCTATCTTTATAATCATCATACTTAAGATCTGTTTGAGGATCAAAGAAATCTCTAACCATATCATCTAAAGTATTACCTCTGACTCTTCCTGCCTCATATGTTATTCTAGGAATAATATCATTGATACTTGTAGTTAAAACATCTTCTGTTACATCAGCTAATCCTACAAGTTCTTTTCTTAGATTTGTATATGTTGATTGATTAATG
>TARA_R110000823_G_C15952304_1_pt1 | contig 17781 bp, 20 predicted proteins | sample TARA_R110000823 | Tara Oceans TARA_R110000823 (sample SAMEA4397722) | marine metagenome | biome: Polar Biome; feature: [DCM] deep chlorophyll maximum layer (ENVO:01000326); material: water (ENVO:00002006), including particulate matter (ENVO:01000060) such as... | depth 20 m | reverse complement strand
TCATTTCTTAGTATATACCTTCTTCTGTTGTTTCTTTTTATAGTCGTTTAGTTCTTGCTTGCCACCTTCTATGGCCTTACGAACTTCAATTCCAGCCTGCTCTTTGATATTATAACACTTTTTTGTTGCCTGTAAAACCTTGGATAAGTTTTTCTTTATATTCTTAGAATCGCATTTAGGGCAATAAACATCTTTTTCAGCATAAGAGTGTCTAATATTCACACTCACCTTACACTCTAAACAATCATAAGAATAGAGAGGCATTATTTTGTCTCAAACACCTGAGTTTTTACACTTGGTGGATTTGATACAATAATATCACCAGTATCGTCTAGCTGTAGATCCCAATTAGCCAAAAGTTCAGTAATATCTGTTTCCTCGGCAAGACATTTTTGAAGCGTCATTAGCAGAGCGCCAACAGCTTGGTTCGATAATTTCATTATGTTACTCCTTATAAGTAAGTTGATTGTTCTTTCTTATCATAGAAAGATTGTAATAAGTTCTTAATTGTTTTTAGTGAGGATTCTTCGACCTCAATGTCATAAAATATTTCTTCTTCTAACTTTTCATATGACAGGTCATTATATTTTTCCTGCTTATGATAAGAATGATATTCCTTATAAGCTGTCGCCAAATCGTGGAGAGCAATACGATAACATTTGTCGTTAAAAATATATTTCCCTCTTTCATCAAGTGAAGATATTATCTTTTGTGCTACATGATCTACAGGAACAAAATATCGAATCATATTTCTTTCGCTAACTGATATTGGTTTTAATTGAGATCTTTGTTTTTCCCAAATATCCAAAACACTACCTGTTGAGAAAAAGAAATTTACACCTTGAAATACTGAGAAGTTGTATTCTAATAACATCTTTTCTGTGAAATGTTTTGTCATACCATACACACAAGAAGGATTCGTTGCTTTATCTGTACTAATACCTATTATATTTTCAATATTGTTGCTTAGGGATGCTTCAATTATATTTTTAGTTCCAATAATATTAACTTCTATAGCTCTAGTGGGATTTTCTTCGCAGATCCTTACATGCTTCATCGCTGCTGCATGAATAACATATTCAATATTGTGGACTCTCATAACGTGAGATAGCTTCAACTTACTAGTCGAGATATCCATATTGTAAACTTTTAGATTGTTATGTTTGTTGAAGAAATTTATTTCTTGTGTTTTTGATTCAGAATTTGTTACCCCAACTACAAAATGACCCTTATTTAATAACTGCGAGGTTAGTTCTCTTCCCAAGAAACCAGCCGCACCTGTTACTAGTATATTCATTAACAATCTCCTTAAGATTATTATAGCCTATTTGTGAAAAGTTATTAAACCATTATCAATAAAAGTTGAAACAATTTGCTCTTCTAGCGAGTTATCATGACATGGCGATGTCTCTAGATGATTATTTACCTCTTCGTAATAGTGTATTTTATCATTGTTTTCTTTGTAAAAACCAAAACCAAAACATGATACATTCTTGAAAAATTTCATAGCCATCAAAATAGCTATGTAGCCATTCGTACTATGAATACCCCCTAAAGATTTGTTACCCATGTTATAGAAGGAGTGATCCATAAAAACAACTTTATTATTTTTACTTTCTATTTTATCTATCTCGTTTTTATAAGCCTGCTCAAAGACACCAAACTTTACCACTATAGTCTCCTCGCTCAGTTCATATAAATAAGCTGGATCAAAGCCCGTTAAGATGCTTCTCATGTGTTTTATATGGTGTGAGCCCTCTACGTTACCTAAATCTTTCAAAGAGGTAAAGAAGTGAGAATTCATTATTCTTATGTCTGTTCTGGAACCAACATGGTTTTCATACCCCACAAGAGGGGTTTGGTTACATCTCACAATTACATCATGGTTGTCAATGAGGTTGCCGTATTCTGAGTCTAATAACGCACCACTATTTCCAACCACGGCACAACTAAGGTTTTTATAAGCCTCAAGCCACAAATCGTCTTGATCTGTAAATGATGTTAATTGAAGTTGGTCTTTAATAGTTTTTGGGAGTGTCATAAGTTTAATTCCTTGCGCAATGTCATATATTGTTTATTGGTGAGTATATCAGCACCATATTTATATACCCCCTGGTCATACCATGGTACATCTAAAAAGTGACTCGGAAGACGCAAATGTAAATAATCGGTGTTTATTAGCTCAGTTTGATTGACAATATTGCCGTCTAGGGCGTACAAACGGTTTATATAATTAATAAATACTGGTATTGTTTTTTCAGAACACATGTTATTTCTTATAGATTCCGTGTCCACAGTTAATAGTTTTTGATCGGTTTTTTTAACCGCATTTTCTAAAGCTGTTGCTAAATTTCCATAGTCATCAAATTGGACTGAGTTTAAGTCATTTAGGTAATCACGACCACCGCCGCTCAAGCCCGAGTAGCACACCACTGGCAAACCACAAGCCAGAGCTTCATGTATAACCCGAGACTCTCCCTCAATATCTGACAGTAAAGTAAATACTTTGCTCGACTTATAAAAATGAGCGATAGCAGATAAGGAAATTCCCTGTCCACTGTACTCAGGTGATAGTTTTATAAATGTAAAAAGGTCTCGTTCTTTAGCAGAAAAATTATTCTCATAATAATCCATTATTTGAGGCCATGACGATGGGTTATTTATTTCATCATATTCACTAGGGACTACTAATAACACTTTCAGAAACTTTTGCTGGTTATAAAGTTCCCTGATCGCTCGCATAAAGACGTCTAACCTTTTTAGAGGCATGTTTCTAGAAATATTAAGGATATCCCAGATTTTTTCGCCCCCAGTAGACTTAAAGAAATTAGGTAAGAAATTTCTACTATTCATTGGTATCTGAACACGAGGAGCAGACATTTCTGATGCTGTTTGACCTGGAGACGCCATAGCAAAAGATATGCGGTTGTCAACATTATGAAAAGTGCGGGGAATAGATCCATGATGAATGCCAATGTGGTAATTATCAACAATATCCTGATGTAAAAGAGGTATCCCTTTAGAGACATCATCATGCCAGCGCACTGCTTCTAATTCCTTGTGGGTATAAATCAATATACCCTTAGTATTTGTTTTCTTTTTAAATATATGAGCCATTATCTTAACCTCGATTGTGACATACTACAAACTTTCTTTCTAATCCAGTTTTTTTAAGTTCTCCAGAGGCGTGCCAGCAATCAGTATTGAAGATAAATAACGTTCCAGCAGCAGCCTCTAAATCCACCAAGTTGTCTAGTGAGTACTGACTTTCTCTAAAAGGTGAATGGCAGTCTAATATAGATTCGCCATTAAACATAGTTGGTTTCAAATTGGATCTAAATATAGCACCCTCAAGGTGACTCCCTAAAATAACTCGTGTCGCACCATTTTCTGCTGTGGTATCTGTTAAATAAGTGGAGAATTTGATCGCCTGGTAAGGGTCAAAATGAACTCCCGCATTATGATTTATGCCATCAACCCAATCCTTATCTCTAGTTCTTGTATCGTGTGTAGCAAAAATTTGAAGGGCCTTCTTATTAATTGGTCCATAAAAAGAATCAATAATTTCAGACATCATCAAGTTTCCTGCTAGGTGAGCCGTCAATGAAGGGAATAACGGGTAAGCCGTTTGTGATATCCTCATCACTTTGCCCATTTGGGAAGACTCTTTTGTTACAATCTTTGAGGACAGATGAAATTGAGCCTCATCCTTGTCATCAAGTAAATTAAAATGAGGTGTCAACTCTAGATCAATATCTTTTATTACCTCGGGAGTAAAAAAATCGTTTATCTGAACCACTCCATATTCTTGTAGGATTGACAATATCTCTCCCGCTGAAGATTTAGGGGGTAACTGTATTTTTTCTAAACTCATATTTTGTTTTCTCTGATGTTCATATAGTAGGATGCCTTGTCTAGATCCTCTGGGTCATCGATGTCAATTGATTCTTCCTCTGGGATGATTGTAAACCTAATCGTGCCATTTAATAAGGCTCCAGTTTCTAGAAAAGATTTAGTAGATGAAATATAAAAAGCCCCACTTTCATAATATAAAGGTTCCATATCTTGTGTACGTGGCTTTTCACCTAATCTATAGTTTATAGGGACACAACTACTGTTCCATATAAATTTTCTAACCTCACACACAGACATAACGGAGTTGTCTGGTCCTTTAATTGAAATACCTTCCATAATACTTTCAGTAGAAACTAATGGAGAAGTAGCCTGTAACAAAATAAAATCATCAAAATTTGCTGGTATATTTTTTAAAAGATGTTTAATAGCCTCTTCTACTTTTGATGTATCTGTCGCTAACTCTTTTGGTCTAATGACAACTTTGGCTCCTGAACTTCTTGCCTCTTGTGCTATTTCCTCATTATCAGTGGTGACATAGACATCAGAAGTTATCATCAAAGATTTTTGGATAGCAAGGGACAATAAGCTATTTTTTCCTATCTTCTTTAAATTTTTTTGAGGTATTCTCTTTGAACCACCTCTTGCTGGTATAATAATGGCGAAAGACATTTTTTAACCCATATTAAATTTCTTCTGTACTAGATCATTAATCGAGAGACTTGTAAGGTGTTTGTCAATTTGTTCCGCAGCCGTACCATTGCCGTACAAGTCAGTGCCATTTTTATAACGACCATGCTGTAACTGTTTTTGAACAGTAGCAATGATCTCCGACTCGTCATGAGGAATATCAATAACGTTTAAGGATCTCTCTCGATCGTCCTGGCGGGAGCCAATATTAACGACAGGAGTTCCGAAAACCTGCGCTTCTCTAATGCCACTACTTGAATTTCCCACCAAACAAGAAGCATTCTTCAACAAATTCAGATAGGAATCAAAGCTCATGTTTTTATAACAATCTTTAATAACACTACTTTCCTGGTGCTTGTTTTGATGTTTGCGAATAGCTCGCACAATTCTCTCAGATCCAGCATCTGGATTAGGATAGACTAACAGAGTTTGAATTCCTATTTTTTGTAAAGCGTTCAAAGTCGTTGCCATATCCTTTCCAGCATCTTCGTAACGTGTGGTCACTGAATGCTGGATCAAGATAAAGTAATCTTCCTGTGGGTTTAGCGTTATCCCTTTTAAATCTGGTAGGTTTTTTATATCTTTGCGGGCTACACTATCAATGCTTACAATGTGGTCAATGGCGGGACATCCAACATTAAAAACATATTCTGGGTCTTCTCCTAGTTGGATAATAATATCTTTACTCTGTTCAGTAGAAGGAAAATGAATGTGAGAAAGTTTAGTAATAGCATGACGGATTGTTTCATCTATTGTGCCGCTTAATTCGCCACCTTGAATGTGTGCTATAGGTAGATTTCCTACAGAAGCACAGACAGCGGCAGCTAAAATTTCGTAACGATCCGCACAAAGAAGAACTAAGTCAGGTTCCATTTTTTCTAACACAGAAGATAACTCAATAATTGACAGCCCCATGGATCTTGTCATGCTAAATGGAGAATCTCCTTCGACAGGGGCAGCGCAGCGATGAGAGACCTTGAAACCATCCTCTAAAATGTTTGTAATAGAATTTCCACTATCGCCACTAACATGAGCACCAAAGGCAACTATCTTTAATTCTACGCTTTCATTGTCTCGTAACCTAGCAAGCACGCTTTTCAATTTGGTATAGTCAGATCGGTATCCTGTGATTACACATATCTTTCTCCTCTTATTTGATTTCATTTTTAAGTCTCCACTCCTCACCATCTTTTTCCCATATATGATCTGATCTGAATTTGTTAATAGTTTCCCAGAATTCATCTTCAGAAGTGTCGATATATTTTAGAAAATCTTCAAAATACTTTGATGGAAATTCATGGTCAAACTTTTTAACTAAGTGTACAGCCTCTTCTCGGGTTATTTTATCATTACGAACTTCTTGAGACGCATCATATGTTGCCCGACCAATACCAAATTTAATCAAGGTGGTGTAATAATGGAATGGATCAATTTTATCGTCTATACTGCTGTACTTAGAATAAGAGCCTTGCGTCCGCTCGGTATTAGCTTTAAATCCTGTATTCTCAGAAGCATAGTAATAACATTCTTGTGGATCCCACTGGAGATAATATCCTAGATAATGTACTTCTACGCCACTGTCCAACAAGTCTTTCTTGTTAGGTGGTATGTAAGGGGCGAAGTCTCCTAAAGTGTGGTCTGTAGTTTTAATAACATCCCTCATTGTTACTCCGCCGAAATTCATATTTAAAGGATCTTCTACTGAAAAGAAATCCATGTTCATTAGGGCATTAAGGTTATCTGAATTGTTATTCCCGTATTCTGCCTGATTTTCACCATACATTACTAATTTAACACCATATTTCTTAGCCATAGCCGGACCAATGATTCTCTGTCCGATAATAAATGGCTGAAAAGGGTGGAGCAAATTATGAAACGCCAGTTTTGTAAGGTGCCTATGTAGCTTTCCATTAGGAGTAAACAAAATATTATCTAAACCCCCTTCATGCATCCAATTTTGAAAATTTTCAAATCCAATACCAGTATATAAATGTGGAGCCCAAGTAACAGTTAAGGGATTCATTCCATATTTGTACTTTAACATGTGAGAAGTAAAGGCACTATCTTTACCTCCTGAGCCAGGTATAATTATATCATATGAACCATCTTTACTTCTGTGTTTATCAAGGAGTATTCTTAGATTATCTTCCCTCTTCTGCCAGTCAATATCTTTTGTCTTTGTATCAAGAAAACGACAAGCAGAACAGACACCCTCTTTATCAAAATGTATTGTTGGTTTTTTGTCTGTATTTTTATGTCTGAATTCAATTACAGAGCTAGGTCTCTGGTTAGAAATAACACACCTGATACAAAACTCTACCTTTTCAGGTAAACCATATGGAGTATTCATTTTGTTCCCCTTTTGCTTATGGTATCACAGTGTTTATCAAGTGTTTAATTAATGACAAACCCGTAGTGCTGCTTTTTTCTGGATGGAATTGAAAGCCAATAACATTCCCTCTTTTTACTGCTGCACAAAGACTCGTTCCACCGTATTCGCAAGTAGCTAAGACGTCTTCTGATCTGACAGGATGCGCCGAGAAACTATGGCAAAAGAAATAATCCACATTAAAACTGTTATCCATTTCTCGATCTGTAAACGTTGTTGTCTCCCAACCAATATGAGGTATTGGAACTTTGTTAGGAGTTTTTATTTTCTTAACCACTCCCTCGATAAGACCTAAACCTTGTTCACCTTCAAATTCTTCACTAGAATCCATTAAAAGCTGCATACCTAAACAGATTCCTATTACAGTTTTTCCTCTTGAGGCATGAGATCTAATAATATTTTCAAGATTTTTCTGTCTCAAATTTGTTATTCCCGAGACAAAAGAGCCCACACCAGGTAACACCAATATATCAGATTTATTTATTTCTTCATGATCTGCTGTTAATATAACATCAGCACCACATGCTTTAAAAGCACTCGCAACGCTCTTTATGTTTCCAACTCCGTAATCTACAATAGAAATTGAAACTGTCATTCCCTTATCCTTAATCCGCACTTTTTCATTGTATTTTTTATATCGCAGATTCTTTGCTTATTATAATGTAAGACAGAACCAAACGCTAGGGCGTCAAGGTTCCCTACTTTACACGCCGACTCTATGTGTTTAAGATTCCCGCAGCCGCCAGAATATATTACAGGTATAGATAAAGTTGTGTTCAATTCATTGATTAACTTACAGTCAAACCCTGTTTGGGTCCCGTCCTTATCTACTGAGGTTATAAATATTTCACCTGCTCCAAGGTCTTGAAGTTTGTATGCCCATTCAATTACATTTTTATTTGTTTTTTCCCGACCATTGTCATAATAAGCTTCCCACCAACCATCTTGATATTTTGCTTCTATTGAGCCCACCATACATTGACTACCAAAAACCTTAGCACCCTCTGTAATAAAGTCAGGGTTATGTATGGCACGAGTATTTATAGCAACCTTATCAGCGCCAGCTTCTAATGATTTATATATATCGTCTAAGCAACGTATTCCGCCGCCCACAGTTATAGGAATAAAAACTTCTTGAGATGCTTGATCAATTATATCATAGAGGTTGTTTCTATCATATAGAGAAGCAACCGCATCCATAAATATAATCTCATCAGCGCCTTGGGTATAGTATTTTCGAGCAAACTGGTTGGGGTCTCCTAGCTTCCTTAATCCGTCAAATTGGATTCCCTTAATCACATTCTCGTTCTTTATATCAATACGAGATATAACCCTAGTCTTACTCATCCCTCAGGTCTTCCCAAGTTAGCTGGGAATCTTTGACTATGAAAGACTGTGAAACTCGCCCCAATAGAGATTTAAAGTCTTTGGCTAGGATTTGTCCTGTCCCAGGTCGCTTTACCCAAATATTATCGTAGGATAAAATCTCGCCAGGGGATATATTATTTATAGCTACTACAGATGCGTAAGCAAAATCAATTGTTGGCTGCTCTTCGGAAAGAATGGATTTAGACCCATGCCTTGCTGAGTGAATAGCTTCTGACCCCTTAATTAGATCTGATAATTCAAGAGGGTCTATTGAGATAAAAATATCGGGACCCTCCCACTCTTTACTAGATGTAAAATGTTTTTCGAGAATAGATGCCCCCAAAGCAGTAGCACCAAAACATGTGTAGTTACCCAAAGAATGATCGCTTAACCCAACGACAGAGTTAGGGAACTCTTTTTTCAATTCTATAATTGCTTCTAATCTCACTTTATTATAAGGAGTTGGATACATCGAAGTACAATGAAGAAGAGCATATGGGATATCATTTTCTTCTAAAATTTTTACTGCCGGAGTAATTGTAGAAATATCATTCATGCCTGTGCTTAATATGACAGGCTTTCCGAAAGAAGCTATATGCTCAATTAGTGGATAATTATTACACTCACCCGAACCTATCTTATATGCTACTACGCCCATTTCTTCTAGTTGATTAGCGGCGGCTCTGGAAAATGGTGTTGACATATAAATCATCCCCAAATCTTCAACTAACTTTTTTAGAGATAAAGTATCTTTTTTACTAAGAGCACACCTTTCCATAATTTCATAAATTGACTCATCAGCATTGGCAGGAATTATGTTTTGTGCTTCTGGGACCATCTCATCTTCAATAATATGGCACTGGAATTTTACGCACTCTGCTCCGGCCTTGTGGGCATCCATGACCATTTGTTTGGCTTTTTCAATATCACCTTCGTGATTAATACCTATCTCTGCTATTACAAAAGGTGGATTATCAGGTCCTATAGTTCTATTTCCTATTTTCACTTTTTCAAAACACCCTTCTTGACAACCAAAGTTCCCTCTAATAACATAGCATCAAGACCTGAATTATCAAAAACGTGGAAAGCATCCTTAGGCGTCATAGCTATAGGTAAACCGTGGAGATTAAATGAAGTATTTAACAATCCACCAACACCAGTTCTTTGTTCAAAACTTTTAATAATGTCATAGTATCTAGGATTTCGATCACGCACCAGTCGCTGAGGACGACCGGATAGATCTGCCGGGTGTATTGCTGCCTTTAAATGATCTTGTGCCAGAGTTTTTGTTTCAAAACCTATTGTCATATACGGAGAATGAAGATTCTTTTCATTGTAAAAATAATCATCAAAACGCTCATCTAAGACTACCGGCGCAAAAGGCATCCAAAAGTCACGATTCTTAATTTTTCGGTTGATTCTTTTAATTGTATCGGGACTGCGTGGGTCAGCTACAATAGATCGAGCGCCTAGGGCTCTTGCTCCAAATTCCATTCGCCCCAAAAACAAAGAAACCACACACCCATCATCTAATAACTCAGCAACCTGATTAGGTGGACACTCTTCTATAATATCGTATACATCACTAATTTTATTATCACTCAAATAGTTATCTATCTCTTCTTGAGTATATGAATCCCCAAGGTAACCATCGTCCACTGGTGTTATATCAGCACTTGGCATATGTTGTGAAGCCTCATAATAACAAGCTCCAACACATAGAGACTCGTCAGCGCCGCTAGGGGGGACAAAAAGTTTCTCCAGGGTGGGTATCTTAGATATTTCCAACATAGCTTTAACATTCATAGAAACGCCGCCGCTAAAAACAACATTCCTAACGCCGGTTATTTCAATTGCGTTAGTGACCCACTTGACCAACATCTCTTCAGTGTATTTTTGTAATCCTCCAGCAATGGCGTCAAACCTAAAGTTATTCAATTTCTTTCCAAAATCAAAGAAGAAGTCTTTTGGCTTGTTTTTGACTACAAAATTTATACCCTCAACATCCATATACTCCCTAAATATGTTATATGGGTGCTGCCAGTGATATTCAGAAGCGTAGGGAGCAAGTCCCATAACCTTATATTCATCTTCGAGAGGCTTCATTTTTAAATTCAGGGTAGTGAATCTATACAAACGACCTAACAAAGCTTGATCTGTTTCTAAAAGTGTTTTACTAACTCCGTGTTCGTCAATTAACCTAAGAGTAGCACAATGATAGTCTCCGAATCCATCAGCCGTAAAACATAAGGTAGGCTCATTCCTTATAGGAGAACCATAATAAGCATACATGCTGTGACATAAATGATGTTCGACAAACACAATTGAACTTTCTGGAATTGATAGATGTTCAGCTATCAATTGTTTTCTAAGTTCTTGAAACTTTTTAATTCTATCTTCTTTAGATGCCGTCAAATCAATCTGTTCCCAAAACTCACGACCTGGATACTGATCTAAATCTATACTTTCGGGGAATACTTCAGCATAATTTAAATCCTTGCCTTCATATATTTTAGGGTACCAGTATTTGTACTGTTCTTCCATTCTTTCGGATACATCTCGACGAGTCCAATGGCTTAGAACAAGTATTGGATCTGCCTCTACAGAAGGTACCAATACCTTATCTACCTTGCCGCCTAGTGCCTCAAGACAAAATTCAACCGATTCTTTGGGATATCCTACATAATTTTTAATCTTATTAAAACGCTCTTCCGAAATGGCAGCAATTAATTTACCATTACTCATGGCGGATGCGCTTGAATTAGCATCGAAAGTTATACCGATAGTGTTCATTATAATTACCTCTTATAAATTGTACACTAAATATTAAGAAATTATAGTCTTAAACTGGTCGTAGTCTCGAATATAATTGCTCTCAGTGTATAAACAATCAGCGAATACTAAAAGACAAGTATTTTCCTCTAGGTACTCTATAGTGAGCCACTCTAATTCTTTCTGGTAATAAGTATCTCCTTGTCCTAGGGTGAACTTATCAGTGCCTCTTTTATCTTCTTTCTCAACATTAACAGAGCCGTTTAAGCAAATTAAAAAGTGTTCCTCACCTTGGTGGGCATGTCTACCTCTAGTATCATTTGCGTTGTTGTTTTTAACAAAAAAAGACCTCTTAGGTGCGAACGGCACTTGAGACATATCGAAAGGTATGAGGAAGCCCGTTGGGTTGTACTTAACTTCTAGACGCATATTCTTTTACCCTCTCGACAATGGTATTTAATTCTTTTGTATTTAACATTTCGTGGAAGGGTATTGAAACTGTGGTTTTACCCTCTAGAGAAGAGTTGGGCAGTTCGATTGGACTGTTATTATAAACATTATTTTCATGTAAGGCATTATAATGAACTCCTGTTTGAATATTAGCACTTCTCATGCTAGCCACAAAATCATCCCTGTTTTCGACGTTTAGTCGATATAAGTGATTACTTGTATTATTTATATCCAACTTCTCATTATAAAATTCTCGAATCTCGATAAGTCTCTTGTTTTTTGTGTCTAATTTATTTAAGTTGTTCAAGGCAATTTGAGATTGAACTGAATTCATATACATTTTGTAACCAGGAAATTTTATTTTTCTATCCCAATTGTCTTTAGAAAATGTCATACCGTTAAGAGTTGATTCTTTAAACCTTTGTATTTTAGACCAATCATTAGAAACTATGATCCCGCCGTCGCAAGAACCCACAGGTTTTGTTGGGTAAAAACTAAAGATCATCAGGTCTTGGTCATCTGCTTCGTTCGAAAATTGATTTCTTTCTACCTTCTGGGCTGAATCTATTACTTTATAATCATCAAATCTATGAAGAATATAAGAATCCCCAACCCACCCTGTGTTGTCTATAAAATTTACATTGTTGCCGCCAGTAATTAAACCGTTACATACAACCGGAGGGATAATAGAAGGCACATCAACTGTTAAACCTCTATTGAGAAATGTCAAAAATATAGCGTTAGTAGCACTACTAACAGAGCAGGCATATTGTGCGCCTACATACTCACAGAACTTATTCTCAAACTGCTCAACCACTTCATCATGTAATAAGTGAGAAAATTTAGAGGTGTCTATAGTATATGAAGGTATATTGAAAAGATTAATCAATGTTTTAGTCCCATATAACAAATCCACGTATAGGAAGGAGCTTCACTTAAATATGTGGGATATTCACCGCTAGTAGTATATTCAAGTAACGGTTTGGGCGATAGGTAAGTATCATCATCCCAGGCATCACCCCAGCGAGTAGTCTCTGCTTTGTATATTGGCGGCATTTCCTGATAAGTTTCCACCCTATCATCAAATCTTTGATAATCAAGGTAGGAATACTTATGATGCTCACGGCGTCCAGCGTAGTCCATTACATAATCTCGTCGGGCTAATATTTTTTTAGGAGAAAAAGTGTCACCTTGAGTGGATGGGTAGTTATCTTCATACAGGATATGCTCAATACCTAGAGAGTGGACATATTCTAATCTATTTAAGAAATTTTGATGGTCATCTAAAAATAAAACTATATCGTCTCTTTTAATTCCTTCTTTTTCTTCCATTTCTGAAAATAGGCTATTCCAATCATACGACGTCATATCTTTGTCGAGGTAAGTTGCTTCATCACTTTTGTATTGAAGGTGGCTAAAGGTGATATCAATTGAAATAATTTTTGCGTCAGGGACTGCTTGCTCAATTATCCAAGTACCTAAACCCTTCCATACACCGCTCTCAATGACCAACTTAGGTTGTAACTGTCGAAGAGCATACCATGTATTAAACAAGTGAGGTGATTTCATACCCCCCTCATTATCATTGACAGGTCTTTTTTTATAAATCTCATAAAACTTGTCTAAGGATTCTTTTACGATTGTTTGGTCGCTGTAATCAATAAAGTCTTTTGTCATTACTTATCCTTTCGAAATAAAAATGTACGGTGGTTACTTTCATATGGAAAAGACCTTGTTTCTCTTACAATACTAAAACCGTTAAACTTGAATGTATTCATCAAATCCTCATAATTCAAAATTGTCTTTACTGTAGGTAGATTACCATAAGTAATATAATTGTCAAGATGAGATTCACTATGTGTAATTTCTTGACGATGTATTAATACATCGCCTGTTGCGTGAAGCAATATCTTGTTTAATATGAGATACCAATCGGGCACCTCGCTTAAAAAACTGTTCATTAAGATAACATCGTATTGTTTAACAAATTCAAAGTTTGTTTCATTAGCATCAAAAGCAATATATTCTGCTGAAGGATTAGACTTCTGGGATACATCTTGGATAATATGTGGAAGATCCGCACCAGTGTATTCCCAATTGGGAAATGCCTTAGAGACCTCACCAGTGCCACACCCTATATCCAACAGTTTCTCTCCTTTCGACATCTTAAAACAATTATTAAGAGACTCAAAATGATCTGATTTCCCAAGAGGCTTAAAGCCAGAATTCAACATTGAATCAGGCAGTGAGTTGCTATTATACCAGGCTGTTTTCATTGGTTTTCCATCTCTTGTTTAATTCTTTCTGTAAGAATACCCATATTCTTCTCTATAGATTTAGGATGTCTCCCGTCAAAGTCAGCAGTATAGCATTCACCTCTACACTCAGGTTTAAATTCGTGTACTCCTTCAAATTGTTTTTCAATTTGATACCTTTCGAAAGGCTCTGATTTCATCCAGGGGAGATATATTCTGTTATAATAATCATCAATACATTTAGACATACTAACTTTAGCTTTATAATATTCTATCTTGTTCTTAACTTGTTTAGGGAAAACATATGAATAGTGATACATTTCTATACCAGTGGTATTATAAAGGGTTTCGCTATCTATGTGCTTTATAACAATGTGTGAATTTTCGGGATATCTTATAGTAGGTGGTCTGTGTGTCAACCAAGTGCTTCCTGGTGTGACACGAAATATTCGTAAAAAATTATCTCTATTGAGTTCGAAGCCGGTGAGGTAATTTTCAAATCCGCCATAGAAACTCTTACTGCGGACTCCTACACTCGTAGGTTCGACTTCTTTGAGGAATGTTAACATCTTTTCAATGTCTGTCTGGAGATATAATTCATCACTGTCAAGATTCCACAAATAATCGATATCGTCTCTAAGATGTGCTAAATATGCGTTACACTGCTCATCTTTTTCACCATACTGTCCTCTGACTATATGAATTTTATTCTCAGGATCAGGAAAATTATTTAAAATCTTATTTGTCTTATCGGTAGAAGTAGTTCTTCCTCTATCTTGCCAATACTTAACTGGACCTTCAGCTATTAAGATTTGAGTAGCATAAGGGTAAACCTGTTCAAGACACTCCTGTAGAACATAATCTCCCTCAAATACAATCATCCCGAAGGCTATTTTTGGTTTTTTCATGTGCTTCCTTAAGATCATTATAGTATTGATCTGCTATATGTTTAATAAAATGTCTTTGACTTTCGTTTGTTGCGGGAGCACTTATAAACCCATGGCGTGGAGCTAATTGATAAGAATTGTTTTCATAATCTGGTTTAAAATTAGAAAAGTGACAATACAACAGATCTTGAGTATAACTATTCCATGTTATCTTACCACTGCTGTAATCATGCGAAAGGAAATTCCAAGGAGCTAGGTGTCCAATGTCTGGGTCTAAAACCTTAACTTCGTCTGTGAGTTCTTCAAATACTTCAAGATATTTTTGATCTCCACAAGTACCATGAGTTATAGAATATTCATTATCATGTTTTAATAAGCAATTTTTCCACCACGTCAATACTTTATATCCTTGAAAATTGTTTTTAAAATATACGATACCCACGTTATATTTGCCATTAACTGGGCTATAGGGGCATCTGTGCTCTATTATGCCAACACTACAATCTTTTATTGATTCCCGGAGGCCGGATAAATCCCTGAAAAAATAGATGTCTGAGTCAATATATAGAATATCTTCTAGTTCCAAGTTTTCTGTACACCACCAAGTAAAATATGAAGCGAGAGCCCAAATAAATTGAAGCCGTGTTGCTTGTTCAATATTATTTGCTGTATTGATCAAAGCTTCCCTGGAAGCAGGGTTAAACTGAGCTTTTTTTAGAACAGGGTCAGACTCTAAAAGATCAGCTAGTCTGTATTTCTTTATATTAGGTTCATTACATTTATTATAAACCTCATCATCAACACATAATAAATGTAGTATATAATCACTCTGATAACGAGCCAGGGATGAATTTAAAGCTAATACCTTTTCTGTGAAATTGTCATCGGCAACGGTACAGAAGTTTTTCATATGAATCTTTTGATTCCTTTATTTTTTTCTATTATAAAACCTGTTTGGATTAGCTTTTCAAAGTCTACAGAATATCTAATGTCTTGTCCTAGGCGGTTTGTGACAAATTTAATATGAGGTTCAATATTATCGATATCATACCAGGAACAGACTTGTTGAACCACCTCTAAGTTTGTCAGATGATTATCAGCAGCAATATTAAATACTTCGTTCTTGTGCTCGTTCATTATCAGGTGATAAATAGCAGCAACATTGTCCTCAACCCGAACCCAATCTCTAATATATGACCCATTACCATGGATAGGAATCTTATTATCATTCTCTAAGCACTCAATAATTTTAGGTATTAGTTTTTCTGAATACTGCCTTGAGCCATAGTTGTTGGCACTACGAGTTATTAAGTAATCCAGACCATATGTCTTGTTGTGTGAAAAAGCAAACATTTCTCCGGCTGCTTTGCTGGCGGAATAAGGATTACTGGGTAGGAGCATATCCCTTTCATAGAATTTTTTATCCCTTGTATCACCATATACCTCGTCAGTGCTTATTTGTACGAAAAGTGGTGGGCTATAAACCTTAGCCCTAACCAATTCTAATAAATTAAATACACCTCTTGCGTTACTGTCAAAGAATACCCTAGGTGATTCGATAGAGTTGTCTACATGAGACTCCGCAGCGAAATTAACTATAACATCACATGGAGGCAAGTGGGTCATAGTAGAAATATCTTCTTGTATTAGTTGATAATTCTCATTTTTGTCCCAAGGTAACTTTTTATTAGAGGCATATGTAAGCTTATCAATATCTACAACAGTATGACCTTTTGATAGAACTAATTCTACAAAATGACTACCTATAAATCCTCGACCGCCTGTAACTACAAATTTCATTTATATTTATCCCCCCAAGAATATCTTTTGATACTTCTTAAAAATTGTAAATTCTTCTTGTTGTTTTTTCTTTTCTGTATCTTTGTTAGTAGAAATTCCTTTAGGGTTGAAATAATACAATCCCAACAATTTATTCAAACAAAAGAACTTAGAACCACCGAAGACCGCCCTGAGCCACATCTCCCAATCACCAGCACTAAAATACTGATCATCAAAAAGACCATGTTTATCGTGTAAAGATTTTCTCCACATTGGATTATTATGAGGTGAATTACCCTTGAGAAGGGTTTCCTTACCAGTGAAAGCAAATGGTGTTAACCGGCTCCAATCAGGATCAGCATCTTCAAACTTTTGGTGTGGCTGATTTGTTATATAAGAGTCAGCATAAACTAGATCCACATCGTCTTTAATATGTAAAGTTTTCGCATGATATTCTAATGAGTCAATGCTCTTACGATCATCGAGATTGGCATTGGTAAGAAATTCTCCAGTAGATAATTCAACGCCCATATTCCATACGCCATAGATCCCTGGATCTTTATCCAACTTCTTGTACACAATATTTTCTGGAAACTTTTTTAGGTACTTATTTATTACTTCTTCTTCGCTTCCTGGAGAATTAGCATTTATTAAGATTAACTCACACTTATCTTTAAAGATTGTCTGTCGAGTTATATCTTCCATAAAACCTTCAATATAATCATCCCCATTATAAACAGATGTAATGATAGAAATTTTTGGCAACAAGCTTGGATCTAAGTCCATATAATCAGGCAAAGAAAGGCTGCTCTTTAGGAAGGTTTGATATTGTTGATGTACCTTAGATATATTTTGATTTTCTCTAAGATGAGAGGATAAGTTCTCAACATCAAAATCAAGATGTGTCCCTGGTTTCCTTATAGACCTTAATGCTTTCTTAAAAGATTCCTCTTTTGGGTATGCCCACTGACACTCAGGAATAATCAAGTTTGGCATCAAATGATGAGGACGTACATTCTCTATGGTATAACCAACTTTAATAAAATGGCTTTTAATTTTCTTTTTGCTATTTTTAGTGACCACCGGGGCTCTTAAGAAATCTAAATGTCCTGACCAATTAGTGGCAATGATTGGAATTCCATTACAAGCGGCATTAAAAATTGGGATACCAAATCCTTCACCGTGGGTAGCAGTCATATAACAGTCAATATATTCCGGGTTGTACAACGAAGCCATTTCTTGTTCGGTTAAATTCCCGTGTACGAAGTAAATTTTACACTTTCGTTTGCTATTAACGGAATCCAACAGCGCCTTTATTCTATTTTTTGTTGCGTGGCGA
>TARA_R110000823_G_scaffold277831_2_pt1 | contig 18087 bp, 16 predicted proteins | sample TARA_R110000823 | Tara Oceans TARA_R110000823 (sample SAMEA4397722) | marine metagenome | biome: Polar Biome; feature: [DCM] deep chlorophyll maximum layer (ENVO:01000326); material: water (ENVO:00002006), including particulate matter (ENVO:01000060) such as... | depth 20 m | reverse complement strand
ACCTTGTTTCATGCTAATAATAATGATGGTAGGCTTGTTAGGTTTAGGCACTTGGTGGCGGGACGGCGCGGTGGTAAGACTCTATCTGCTGCTTGGGAAGTATTATTTTATTGTTTGTTTCCTGAACAGTTCCATAAAGATTTGCATGGTACGGATCGGGATGATCCTTTGTGGGTGTGGGCTTTGTCTGCATCGTATAAGGTGGGTCGTCCCTCGTATCTTACTATGCGTAAAGTCATTAATGATTCTGGTTTAATCATTGGTAAGGACGTTAAAGAGAATCGAGGTGATCTTAGGTTCGAGTTTTCTAATGGTTCGATGATTGAGTTCAAGTCGGCGGAGGATCCACAGTCTCTTCGTGGTGCAGGCTTGGATATTCTTTGGATGGATGAGGCTGCTTTCATTAAATCAGACGAAGCGTGGCTGGTTACTCGCCCTTCGCTCTCTGATAAGCGGGGTATGCTGATTACTACGACTACTCCTGATGGTAAGAACTGGTTTTATGACGAGTTCTGGGGTCCAGACGCTATGGCTGATGATCAGATTGGTCGTGTGGAGTACCGGAGTATTGATAATCCTTATTTTGCTAAGTCGGAGTGGGAGTATGTGAAGCAAAGATACCATCCTCTCTTGTTTAATCAGGAGTATTGTGCTGCTTTTGACTCTATGGCTGGACGAGACTTGTCTGGCGAGTGGCTTAAGTACTATGAGAGTGGCGATTTGAGGAATGATGAGGGACAACCGTTGAAATTGCGTCGTTATATGGGCGTGGATCCGGCTGTTAGTATGAGTGGGAGAGGCGACAGGTTCGTTATTAGCGTTGTTGGAGTATCTGACTCTAATCAAGTGTTCTTGTTAGAGCAGTACGCGGCGCGAATCCCATTTGCGGAACAATTGGAGAAAATTGAGGAGTATTATATTAATTTTAAGCCTGAACTCATCGGCATCGAGTCGAATGCTTATCAGGCCGCGCTAGTTCAGCAGGCTGAACGATTACCTTCAATGCCTCCTATTGTTCCTATCTTTGCTAAGGGTAAAAAGTTCGAACGTATCCTAGCGATGAGTCCTTTGTTTAGGATTGGTAAGATAAAAATTAAGAAGGATCATCGAGATTTTATTGATGAGTGGATTAATTATGATTCTGCCATGAGTAAACCTAAGGATGACTGTTTGGATAGTGTAGAGATTGCTTTACGTTGTGCTGGTGCTCTTCTGGGAGAGTTCGGGATGGATGATACTAAGAAGTCTAATCATCCTGATTGGATCCTTAATGATCGGCCCGGTAATAAGCGCAGCGAAGACTTTATTGACGAAACTATGGGGAGTATGTGGTAATGTTATTTGAACAAGGATCTAGTAGGGCGTACGATATGGTAACAGGCGAGCGTTTAGAGCGAGGAGAAAAGATTCTAGATACTGGAATCCTCACTAACACTTATCGTCCTGTGCGCAACATGCGAACAATGCTTATTAAGGAGTCTACAATTGTTTGGTTGGCAGAAAAAGCAGGATTCACTCTTACTCGAAGTGATGCGGGAGATACTAGCAACACAGAACATGTGGGTGGAGAAGATGCTAGTGTTGGAGGAGGAGAAACTCCGACTGGATCGCCTGCGCCTAGAGGGAGCAAGTCCCCTAAGCGGAGTACCGCTGGGCCAACTAAGAGTTGATGAGGATCAGCAAGACGCTGATTGGGCTTTAAAACAGGGCGTAATCAGCCCAGAAGAATACAATAATATACTCAACTTAGCAGGATTAAATCCTTCTGATATTGAGTTTGTCTAAGGGAGAAGATATTGAACGAGACAACGCTAGTAGAGGATAATCCTACAGGGTACGCCCCGGCGACTAGTCTCGTTAAACGCGTCGAAGAACTCCGAGACCAACGAGAACTAATGGAGCGCGTGTGGAAAATTAATCTTAGTTTCTACAAAGGCAAGCAATACGTCTTCTATAATAAGCGAACTCGACGCATCGACTCTCTCGCCACAGACGAAGGCGATAAGCCACGCTACCGTGTACGACTTGTAGCGAATCAGATCGCTCCTAATAGTATGGGATTGCTCGCGCGTCTTACGAAGAGCAAGCCGCAGTTTTTTGCTACTCCGACTAGTGCTGGGTATGAGAATCAGAAGGCTACTGAGGTGGCTGAGAATCTGTTGGATCATTGGTGGAATAAGTTTAGTCTTAGTGAGAAGCGTGAAGAGGCGATGCTTTGGAGTATTATTTGTGGTAATGGTTTTTGGAAGATTAGTTGGGATGATAAGGTTGGGTCTAGTATTAAGTTGATGCTTGATCCTGTTAATGGTGAGCCTATTATTGATCCGCTTCTTGAGCGTTTGTTTCGTGAGAATCTTCAGAGTATGAATGTTCCTGAGGATCAGTTTGAGTCTGAGGTGTTTGAGGGCGATATTCGTGTGGATGTTATTAGTCCTTTTAATGTGTTTCTTGATGATTCGGCTCAGATTTTTGAGGATTGTAAGTATGCTTTTTGTTCGCATCCTATGGGTGTGGACGAGGTGTATAGTCGGTTTGGTGTGCGTTTGAAGGCTAATGCTATTAATCGTTATCCTGATGAGTCTCTTCCGGGGTTGTATTCGTTTTCTTCTGGTCAGACTAAGGAGAATGTTCGAGAGGTTTTTTATGGTTACTTTGTTCCTACGGCTGCTAAGCCTGAGGGTAGGGTTGTTGCGTTTACTAAGTCTCCTGATATTGTGTTGTATGATGTTCCTTGGCCTTATCCGTTTAAGGAGTTGCCGCTTGTTAAGTTTCCGGGGTTGCGTATTCCGGGTCAGTTGTATGATACGAGTGTTGTTGAGCAGGCTGTGCCGTTGCAGAAGGAACTTAATCGTACGCTTAGTCAGTTGATTGAGTATAAGAATTTGACGTTGAAGCCGCAGATGTTGGCTCCGGTTGGTTCTTTGCGTCAGCGTATGACTGATGAGCCGGGTGCTATCTTTGAGTATAATCCTGTGGCTGGTAAGGTGCCTGAGGCTATTCCTATTCCGGGATTGCCGGGTTATGTTACTCAGCATCTTCAGGATATGGGTCAGCGTTTGAAGGATGTTTTTGGTTTGACGGAACTTATGCAGGGTACTGTGCCTCCTAATGTTGAGGCTGGGGTTGCTATTGATCTTCTTCAGGAGGCGGCTACGGATCGTCTTGCTCCTCAGATTCTTATGATGGAGAAGGCGTTGGAGCGGTGTGGTAATCTGATTCTTAATCTTGCTCAGAAGTATTATACTGAGCCTAGGCTTATGATGCTTAGTGGTGGTGCTGGTTCTAAGCCTCGTGTGGAGCAGTTTGAGCACGCTGATATTCTTAGTGGTGTGCAGATTCGTGTTGAGTCGGGTTCTGGTTTGCCGCGTACTCGTGCGGGTAAGCAGGCTCGAGTTTTTCAGTTGCTTAATATGGGTATGATTACTCCTAGTAAGGCTTATAAGTATTTGGATCTTGCTGATTTTAAGAATCTTCAGGCTCAGTTTCAGGCTGATGAGGATCAGGCTATGCGTGAGCATGATAAGTTGATTGAGGGTATGATTATTAATGTGAGTGCTGCTAATGTTGCTCAGGCTGAGATGATGAATCAGATGCAGAATCCAGAGTTTGATCCTGAGACTGGTGCTCCTATGGAGATGGATCCTGTTATGTTGCAGCAGAGTATGGATGCTGGGTTGCAGCCGTTGACGTTTGAGAATAAGGCTACGCATTTGGAAACGCATGGTGCGTATATGAAGTCTCAAGAGTTCGAGTTGCTTCCGCCTGATATTCAGGCTAGGTTTGCTAAGCATTTTGAGTTGACGCAGCAGGCGCTTAGTGCTGAGTCTAATCCTCCTGCTGAGCCGCCTCGTGTGTCGCTTCAGTTGCGTGGTGCTGTTGGGCCTACGGTTGGTTCGAAGATGCTTAATCAGGCTGGTGTGGAGAATGTTACGCCTGAAGAGTTGCTTGAGCCGCCGCTTGATACTGTGGTTATTGATAATAAGGATAAGCCGAATGCTAATGAGGGAGTTGCTATGGATCAATCTAAGATTCAGCAAGACTTGCTTAATAAGATTATGGAGCAGGATATGATGAATTCTCAGAAGCAGCGGTTTGATACTCTGGAGGAGGCACGAAAGGTTGGCTTCTAGAACAGGGTGGACGGATGAGGCGAAGGCACAGATTTATGTGCAGTGGGTTGCGAATGATCGTAATGTTCGTAAGACTTCGCGCGAGTTTGGTATCCCTCATGGGACGCTGCGTTATTGGACTAAGGAGTGGGAGGAGAGTGGTCCTCCTGCTGAGTTGAATGATATTATTGCAAACGATGCGTATGAGTTTGTGCATCACGCTAATCGGGTACGCGAACAGGCAATGCTTAAGTTGGAGGAACTTATTCCTCAGGCTGAATCTAAGCAGTTGTCTGCTATTGCTACTGTGGTTGGTATTATGGATGATAAGATTCGTCTTGCGTCCGGACTTGCTACGAAGCGTACGGAGAATACTTATGTGCTTCCTAGTCAGAGTGATGTTAAGGAACTTATGGGTGCGTTTGTTGAAGGGCTTGTTGGTTCGGCTATTGATCGGGCTAATGAGGTTATTGATGTTGAAGTTGTGGAGCAACCCGAGTTGGGACTCCCTAAACCCAAGGAGTAGATAGTGGATATTGATATGGAAGGCGCAGTAGATGCGCTTATTGCGGATGACGTTCCTGTTGTGGACACGCCTGTAGACGACACTCCCATTGTGGAGCAGGTTGTTGAGGAATCCTTTACTGGTCTTGATCCGACAAGTCTTCCCGAGGATCTTCAGTTGTATTACAAAAATATGCAGGCTGATTATACTAGGAAGACGCAGGAGATTGCTGAGCAGCGTAAGCAGTATCAGCAGTTAACTGAATCTGGAATTGATCCAAGTTATGCGTTGGAAGCGGTTGGCTTCTTGCAGCGGTTGGACGACGACCCGGCTTTTGCGGCGGATGTTGCTCGTCAATTAGCGCCCCAGCAAGAATCACCAATGACAGTACAGCAGCCTAGTGAAGATAGTATTCCTAATGATAGTGGAGATTATGCTAATCTTTCTCCAGATTTGCAGGCAGAGTTACAGGCTATGCGCGAGTTTCGTTCTTCCTTTAATGAGCAGCAAAGAGAACAAGAAATGTTGTCTGAGTTGCAGTTTGAGGAACAACAGATTCGTGCTCAGTATCCGCATTATAATGATACGGATATTGAGAATATTTATCAGGTTGCTCATGCTACTGATGGTAATCTTCTTGCAGCGCAAGAGGTTTATACTAGTATGGAGCAGAGTATTTTGAATAAGTATTTGCAGTCTAAGCAGATTCCACAGGGGATTACAAGTCCTAGTGGTGGTCCTGCAAGTATTCCTGGTGCGTCTTTTGCGAGCATTGATGATGCTCATAAGGCGGCTATGGAGAAGTTGCGTAATCTTCAATAATTAATTAATATTATTGGAGGTAAATTAGATGGCTGGTGCAAATCTTGTTACGCTTAGCGAGGTCCTGAAAGAGTATTACATGGGGCCGATCGTTGAGCAGTTGAATAAAGAGGTTCTTTTTCTGACTCGTTTAGAGTCGCGTTCTGAGGATCTTGTTGGTAAGCGTGCATACGTTCCGCTTGCTGCTACTCGTACTGGTGGTATTGGTGCGCGTGCAGAGAATGGTACGTTGCCTGCTGCGGGTAACTTGTCTTATGATAAGGCCGTATACGACCTGAAGTACTTGTATGGTAAGGCTTCGGTTACGGGTCCGGCGATGGCTAAGACTAAGAGTGAGGCTGGCGCGTTCTTGCAGGCTCTTAAGTCCGAGTTGGATATGCTTCGTACTGATCTTCGTAAGGATCTGGCTCGCCAGATTTACGGTAATGGTACGGGTGTTGTTGCTGGTGTTGCTAGTATTGCGGCTGCTTCTGGTGGCGTTCAGGTTATTACTCTTGACGCTTCCAGTACTGGTGGTAACGTCTTTGGTGATGGTCAGGACGCTATTGATAAGGGTCAGTTGTATGTTGGTATGGTTATTGACGTTAAGGATGGTTCTACGGCTACGGTAAGTAATGGTGCTGGTCTTGTTGTTACTGCTGTTGATGCGGCAACTCCTTCGGTTACGATCACTAACCTTCCTGCTGGTGCAGTTACTACAACGTCTACGTCGGCGTTTGTGATTGTTCGTTCTGGTGTTGCTCAGTACTCTGCTACTGCTACTCCTAGTCTTTCGAATCCGGGTACTTATGCTCTGTCGGATGAGGTTGATGGGTTGCAGCGCATTGTTTCTACGACGGCTGCTCTTGGTGGGATTGATCCTGCTACGAGTACGTTCTGGGCTGCAAATAACGTTACTCCTGCGGCTTCGGCTAATGCTTCGGGTACTCGCGCTATTGCATTCGATGATATTCAGATTGCTCTGAATAAGGTTCGAATTGCTGGTGGGTCCCCAACGGCAATGGTTACGACGTACGGTGTTCAGCGTGAAATCTACGGGCTGTTCCAGACGCAGGGTATCTATGCTGAGCAGGTTGTGACTCCTGATTATCAGGCTGGATTTAAGACGCTTATGTATAGTGGTCTTCCAGTGATTGCTGATCTTGAGTGTCCTAATGGTAAGATGTATCTTCTTGACGAGTCTACGATGAAGGTCTTTTCGGATCAGGATTTCCATTTTCTTGATGCTGATGGTCAGACGCTTCGTCAGTCTGGTGATAAGGATGCGTTCGAAGCAGTCATGGTTCGTTACATGAATGTGGGTGCGACTCGTCGTAACAATCAGGCAGTGATTCAAAACATTGCTGTTGATGGTGGACTGGATCGCGGATTCTAATAAGTATGGTTTGGGGGAGGGGCTTCGGCTCCTCTCCCATTCTTTTATAGAAGGGGGAATGTAATGAGTACTACTGCGTATAATCGGTATGCTATGCGTCGTTGGAAGCGCCGTCGAGGATTATGAGTACCCCTGCGTGGACTCGTAAAGCGGGTAAGAATCCTGAGGGTGGATTAAATCAAACTGGACGCGACTCGTATAATCGTGCGAACAACGCTAACCTTCAGGCTCCAGTTAGTGCAGCAGAGGCTAGTAATTCTCCTAAGGCTGCTAATCGTAGGAAAAGTTTTTGTGCTAGGATGATGGGTATGAAGAAGCGGAATACTTCTGCTAAGACTGCTAATGATCCTAATAGTCGTATCAATAAGGCGTTACGGAAGTGGGATTGTTAATGGATTTGTGGTTGCCTAATAATAATGATTATCGTGCGTATAAGGTTGATCGGGTTGTGCGTAAGCATGATGATCGTCTTATGTTTGGTCGCAACGAACAGACGGGTGATTGGTGTATCTTTATGGTTCTTCCGGGTGGGAGAGAACCGTTTCCTGTTATTGGTTTTCAGAAAACTATTCCAGAACCGCATGAGGCTATCGCTAAGTTGAATGCTGGTGATACTCGTAAGCATGGTGATCGGCTTCTTAATGAGGCTATTGCTGCTGATGCTGAGCGTAAGGCTTTGTTGGAGTATGCTAGTGATCAGGCTGCTAGTGAGGCGGCTGAAGCGGCTGAGCATATGATGCGTAAGCATGGTAAGAGTCCGGTTATTAAAAGTACGCGAAAGGTGGTGAGTAAGAATGGCTAATATTATTATGTCTGCTTGGTTGGATACGATGGAGGATTATGGGTTTGATGATCTTGAACGCGCTACTCTTGCTCGTCTGCTTGATGATGCTCATAAGGAGAATTGTTTGCGTGAGCCTTGGCCTTTCCTTGAGCGTCAGGAAACTATTACTCAGGCGGGTAATGATGATACGCTTACGACTAGTGCTACGCTTGGTAAGGTTCTTGCGCTTGTTAATACTACGGAGAATGTTATCCTTGTTCCTTTGCGAACAGACGTTCAATTAAAAGATTCTTTGTATGATTTAGATGCTGTTGGTGTTCCTACTAATTATTATTTTATTGCTGACCAGTTGCACTTGTGGCCTATTCCTGATGCTGCTACGACGCTTAGGATTCGTTATTTGACTGAGCCTGTTACGCTTACGAAGGATAGTGATGATACAGATATTATTTGGCCTTCTAAGCATGATAGTGTTATTTTGTATGCTGCTTTGAGTAAGGCTTATTATATTAATGATGATCCTCAGGGTGGTGCTATGCAGCAGGTTATGGAGGCGCGTCTTCAGATTGCTCGTGCTGATTTGTGGATGAAGCAGTTTGATCGTACTGATAGGGTTATTGTTCTGGATGATAATGATTATTTGTTCTAGGTTTGAAAGGGGGGTACTATGTCGTTAGAGTTTACTAGTGTGCCTCCTGTTCCTAGGGGGATGAATCTTGCTGGTCCACCACTTTTTATTGATGATGCTTATTGTCGGTGGATGCAGGATGTTCTTGTTGACCGTCCGGGTCAGATTCGTATGCGTGGTCCTATTGCTAAGTGGTATACGGGTAGTACGTTTGCTGCGGGTCAGCAGGGTATTGGTGCTGCTGAGACTGTTACTCCTTCGGGTGAGTGGCGTGGTGCTGTGTTTGCTACGGGTTCTTCTACTACTGATGGTGTGTTACCTACTAGTGCGGGTATAGTTAAAGTTTTTGATAAGGCTGCTGCTTTGGTTGGTACAATTACGCTGCCTTTTAATTTTAATACTAAGTGGAATACTACAACTAATCATTGGAATAATAATACTATTATTGATGCTAAGCCTGCTCTTGGTGGTGGTGTGTGGATTGGTGTTACGGATGAGTATGGTGTCATTACTGATACTGTTAATAGTAAGCAGGCTCTTATGCTTTGGCGTGGTGCGGGTAAGGCTACTTATAGTGAAAGCACTAAAACTTATACGCCTGATGATAAGAATATTACTGTTACTACTGGTTCTAATGTTGAGTCTGGTATGTTTGTTTTTGATACTACGGCGGATGCTAACGGTAATGGTCGTTATCTAGGTGTTGTTGCTATTGTTAATAGTAATATTGTTACGTTAGAGAAGGAGCCTTTGGTTACTAGTACTAGTGCTTCTGCTGTTACTGGGCGTACTCTTATGTTTACTAGTCTTCGCGGGTTTGTTCATCAGCATGGTCGTGGTGTGGCAACGACGGATGGTGGCGCGTTTATTACTAGTGGTCGTCTTGGTTCTGATGCTGAAGGATTGTTTGGTGCTGCTCGCGTAACGATTGGTGCGAGTGCTGGTACTCATACTGTTTATGCGTATAGGTATTCTGATCACCAGTTTATTGGTAAGGTTAAACATAATGGTACTGTTAGTAATACTCAAGTCGAGATGGAAGCCGCTACGTTTTCTACGGTTAATGCAAACTTTTTGAAGGACGATAATTATCTTATTATTCGTAATGATACTGATCTGCATCTTAGTGGTATAACTAATGATACGACTAAGTATAGTATGCTTGCTTCTCATAGGATCCACGATAGTCAGACTACTTTGATTAGTTCCGAGTTGTATACTCCTATTCCGGGTATATTTAATTCGACGTACGCTAATCGCCAGTGGTTTGCTAGTGTTGGTAACACTGCTGTTAAGAGTGATAAGTTTGTTAATCGTGTTGTCTTTAGTGGTACTGATGGTCCTGAGAATGTTAATCTTAGTCCTGACGCTTCGGATAGTATTATTATTCCGGGGCGTGAGGCTATTCGTGGTATTGCTGGTAGTGTCGCGGGGCTGCTTGTGTTTGTTGAAAGTAAGACTTATATTGTTCGTGGTAGTAATCGTCAGAATTTTAGTTTAGAAGAGTTGTATCCTGATGGTACGCTTTGTACTAGTAGTATTGTGCAGGTTGGTGGTGGTGTTATCTGGGCTGGTAAAGCGGGTATCTATTATTATGACGGTGTGACTGTTCGAAACTTTACGAACGAGATTCTTGGTGTTTTTTATACGGATGGTGTTGCTGCGTTTAATGCTACTACTGATCGTATCTACGCTTTTGTTTATAATAATTATCTTATTATTAATTTTACTAAGTGGCAGCAGAATTATTCTTTGAATCGTTGGCAGGCTATTGCCCAGTCGGGTAGTGGTGATAATGCTATTATTACTCTTGATAATGATCAGAATTATACTCGTCTTGTTCCGACTAGTTTGACGCTTAATATTTTTCTTCCTACTGGTGCTGTTGGTACGCTTAGTAATATGACTCCTCGCGGGTTTATGAATACTTCTAGTAGTTCTGATACTAAGGGTATTATGATTATGAATCAGCGAGGCCAAGCCACTACTACGAACGCTAGTGGTGATGGTACTACTGCGACTCTTACTGTTGCTTCTCATCCTTATTCGGTTGGTAATGTTATTGTAGTTGATGGTGTTGCTCCGGCTGGCTATAATGGTTCTTATACTATTACGGCTGTAACGAGTACTACTATTAGTTATCTTAATGCTACTACTGCGCCACAAACTGTTGCTGGTACTATTAACGATTATACTGGTGTGCCTAGGAGTAATACGGCTAACTTGTTGGATTTGTCTACTATCTTTACTGAAATTATTGATACGGTTACTCTTGATGCTATTACTTCTAATGATTCTAATCGTAGTAGTAGTGATATTGTTAAGGCTGGTCCAGACTTTTATATTGAAACTAAACAATACAATTTTAATGAGACTACATTGCGTAAGTGGTGGCGTAAGATTCTGTTTAGTCTTAGTATTAATAATGGTTTTATGATGACGGAACTTATTGATATTAATAATAATAGTCTTGTTGATGCTGTTACTGGGCAGACTTATGTGCAGAATACGGATGAGTCTGGTTATTTTCTTATTCCTAGTACGGCTTTGTCGTGGGGTTACTATGAGGATATAGAACTTTCGTGGTCTGATATTCAAACTACTGGCTTTACTTGGGCAGAGTATTTCGGTAATAAAACTATTCGTTACTCTAAGTGGATTGGTGTTCGACAGAATAGTCTAGGATTTAGGTTCTATGGTTTGCGTGGTTTTATTGAGAATAATACTGAAACTGTTCCAGAACTTGTTAACATAAACGATTGGGTCTTCGGCCTTAAACCATTAAGAAAGGGACGTAACTAATGTTTGGCATCCCTACCTTTGATCTTACTTCTGATAGGGGCAAGCAAGAATTTATCGAGTATATTGTTAATCTTACTCGTAAAGAAATTAATAGTTATACTCCTAGTTATAATCAGGTAGTATCTGCTGGTGCTGGTGCGAGTGGTGTTGCTGGTGGAGACCTTTCCGGTACTTATCCTGATCCTAGTTTAGTTAGTGTTGGTACTCCGGGTACTTATACTAAGGTTACTACTGATGGTAAGGGCCGTGTTACGAGTGGCACTACGCTCGATGCGGCGGATATACCTACTCATGCTGCTACGCATATTCCTGGTGGCGCAGACGTACTAGACTACTCTAAGATTATTGGGTATGGTACTTCGCTTCCTACGTTTAGTGCTTCGTTGCATCCTGCTGGTGTATTGTGGGCTGTGAATACTGTTGGTGAGCCTTACGCTTTGTATCGTAGTGATGGTTCTGCGTTCTTGAAGGTTGGTGGTGGCGGGGGTATTACTGTTAGTGATACGGCTCCTACAGGGGTTGCGGGTAACTTGTGGTATGATTCGCTTACTGGTAAGACTTATATTTATTATGATTCTTTCTGGGTTGAAGTTGGTAATACTGGTGCTGTTGATATTACTGCTGATACTATTATTCCTGCTGGTATGATTATGCCTACTGCTGGTAGTGTTGAGCCTAGTGGCTGGTTGTATTGTTATGGTCAGAATCTTAGTCGTACTACTTATGCTCGTTTGTTTACTGCGGTTGGTACGACGTATGGTGCGGGTGATGGTTCTACTACCTTTGGTATGCCTGATCTTCGTGGTCGTACTATTGCGGGTAGGGATAATATGGGTGGTTCTACGGCTAGTCGTTTGACTGCTGGGTTGTCTGGTATTACGGGTACTACGCTTGGTAATTCTGGCGGTGATGAGGCGTTGCATCTGCATACGCATACGCAGAACTCGCATAATCATGGGGGCGCAACAGGATCTACTGCTCCAGCCGTGCAGTTGAGTGACGGGCGCAATCTTGTTTATACGAACGCTGCTGCTGGTACTGGTACGTTCGGTACAGCGCCGGGTACGTCAAATCTTAGGGCTGCTCCGCATACGCATTCTATTGGCGCTAATACAGCAACAAACCAGAACGCCGGAACAGGCTCTAGTCAAAACGTACAACCTACAATAATCTTAAACTATCTAATCAAAACGTAAGGAGATAGAATGGCAATTGATTTTCCTAATAGCCCTACCTCCGGTCAACGTTTTGCTAGTGGTGGCGTAACATGGACGTATGATGGTTCTAAGTGGGACCTTACTGGTTCTACTACAGCGTTCGCTCCAGTAGGTACTATTATTTCTTATACTGGTACTTATCCGCCTAATGGTTGGCTTAAGGCTGATGGGTCTAGTGTGCTTCGTAGTTCTTATCTTACGTTGTTTGGTCTTATTGGTACTACTTTTGGTGATGGTGGTGTGCCGGGTACAACCTTTGCGCTTCCTGATTATCGTGGTACTACGGGTATTTTTATTATTCGTGTTACGGATGATAGTGTTGCGTTGACTACTTCGGCTAGTCTTATTGGTGTTCCTGTTGGTTCTTTACAATTGTTTGCTATGAGTACGGTGCCTACTGGTTGGGTTCGTGCTGATGGTTCGGCGTTTAGTCGTACGGCTTATGCGGATTTGTTTGCTAGTATTGGTACTACTTATGGTAGTGGTGATGGTTCTACTACGTTTAATGTTCCTAATATTAGTGGTAGTGGTGTTGGTTCTCCTTTGTATTATATTAAGAGTATTCTTAGTGGTGATGTGGAGCCTAGTACTGTTGCTCATGCTTCTAGTCATATTCGTACTGGTTCTGATGTTATTGATGGTGATCGGTTACAGGTTGATTATGTGCCTACTAACTATACTCGGGATGCTGCGGCTAGTGGTGCTGGTGCTGTTACGGATCTTACTGCTCATCTTAGTGGTATTAATACTGCTATTGCTATTCCAACGCCTGTTATGTTTTCTGCTTATGGGCTATCCAATTATACTATTGCTAATGGCAGTGAGTTTAGATTTACTACTATTAATACTAATGTTGGTAGTGCTTATAGTACTTCTACAGGGCGTTTTACTGCACCCGTAAATGGGTATTATATGTTTCATTACTCATTTTTAAGTACTGCAAATAATAATAATGTTGATACGAGACTTAGAATTAACCAGTCTACGCTACTTGCTGCTGCGTATTCTGGTGATGGTGTGGCAAGTTATAAGCCGGGAGGAGCATCTGCTGGTACGTTTTTAACTGCTGGACAGTACGTTTCTGTTATGGCTTTTGGTACTGCTTATTGTCATGCTGATGCTGGTCATCAAATTTTTTCTGGTCACTTAGTTAGATAGAGAGGTAATTATATGTCGTTATTTGGATCTGGACACGAAATAGTAACTAGCACCACTCGTCCTATCGCACCATTAGAAGGACAAGTAGTCTACGAAACTGATACTAATAAACTAGTTTTGTATAATGAGAATGGTTGGGAGTATGCTAATGCTGCTGGACAAGTAGCATACTTTGCGCGTTATACTGCGCCTATTGGTTGGCTCAAGGCTAATGGTCCTACTGTTAGTCGTACTGCTTATAGTGATTTGTTTAGTGCTATTGGCACTAGTTATGGTGCTGGTGATGGTAGTACTACGTTTACTCTTCCCGATTTTCGTGGAGAGTTTCTTCGTTCGTGGTCTGATGGTAGTAGTACTGATTCTGGTCGCGCTCTTCATTCTTATCAAGCACAAGATTGGAAGGGTTTTTATCAGACTAATACCGGACAGAATACTACAGGCTATAGCCATAACAATGTGTATATGGGTAAAAGTATTTACGGTTCTTATACTGGTAACTTGTTTATTGGGTACTGGGCAGCACCATCTGCGGCAATGGGAACTGCGTGGGATGGTTCAGAGATTCGTCCTCGTAACCGCGCACTATTAGCCTGCATAAAATATTAGGAGTGCTATGAATATTTATCATTACGACGCAGAAACATTAGATTATGTTGGAGAGAGTATTGCTGATCTTTCTCCGCTAGAGCCGGGTGTTTGGCTTATTCCGGCACACGCTACTACTGTTACGCCAAAGGTAAAACCTAAAGAGGGTGAAGTTCTAGTTTTTGAGAATGGTGTTTGGCTTACCAAGGTTGTAGAAGAGCCTATTGTTGAAGAAGTAGAGGATCATATGTTGCCTTATCAGCGTAGTCGTTGGGCTAACTACCCTACGCTTGGCGATCAGTTAGATGCGCTTTATCATGCTGGTGTTTTTCCAGAAGAGATGACTGCTCAAATTAAAGCAGTTAAAGATTTATATCCTAAGCCCATAGAAGGGAGTGTTGAGTGACAATTACAGGAAGTAATACAACAAACTTTGGATTCCAAAAACTAGGATCCAATGATAGTGCAGGGTACTCTACTATTAACGAGGTCGTTGACGGTATTGATACTATTCTTAATGCTAGTGATCGTCTGATTAAGGCGGCGCAGACTCCTACGGTTGCGTATGTTATTACTGGTGATGGTACTGATTGGGTTAGAGGTCTAGTGGTTACTGCTAGTATCACTGATCTTAATGTTACGACTGGTAAACTTGCTGATCTTAGTGTGACTACTGGTAAGATTGCTGCTAGTGCTGTTACGTCGGCTAAGATTGATACTAGTGTTGCGCTTCCGGGGCAGCCTACTGTTGGTACTGCTACTGGTTCTTATCCTGTTAGCGGTAGTGATTCTCGTATTGCTAGTGTTAAGTATGTTAATGATGCGGCGGCTAGTTTGACGGCTGGTACTAGTTTTGTTGTTGGCGGTGATCTTAGTGGTACTACGGGGGCTGCTACTATTGTTACTGGTGCTGTTACGTCTGCTAAGATCCTAGATAATACTATTGTCCTCGGTGATCTTGCTACAGCACTACAGGCTTTCCTTACTCCTACTGGTGCTTTAATGCCGTTTGCTGGTCTGGCTGCTTCTGCTCCGACTGGTTGGTTGATTTGTGACGGAAGTTCGTATGCGGCTAGTGGTGCGTCAGCCGGTTTGCAGAGTCTATTAAATGCTGCTGGTTGGTCTGCTCTTCCTGATCTTCGTGGTCGTACTATTGTTGGTACAGGTACGGGCGCGGGTCTTACGGCACGATCTTTGCGTGATGTTTTTGGTGCTCAATCTGCTGCTTTAACGTCGGGTAATCTTCCTGCTCATACACATACGGTTAGTCAGACTAGTACGGGCGCTTATTCTACGCGTGGTATTGTTAACTATCTTTCTACTGCTGGCGGTGGTAGTGCTGCTACTGTTTACTGGAGTAGTCAAACCGCTGGCTTGCCGGGAGATAATAATTATATTAGTACTGCTGGCAATCATACACATAGTGTAAGTGTTAGCGGAGGCGGTAATGGCACCTCTACTGGTACTGCGTTTGATACTATACAGCCAAGTATTGCACTCAACTATATCATTAAGAACTAATTATGGCTACCACTACAGCAAACGATATTCTAAACACAACACAAAACTATGGTAAAGCACAAACAGCGTTTAGTATCGCAATGGCACAAGCCTCTAATCAACGCGAACAAGCAATGATTGGATTGGGTGCAGACTTTACTACTCAGGGCGGTAACGTTATTACTCCTAATGAGGGTGGTGTTGTTCTTGGTGGTGCGGGTCTTCCTACTGGTACGGCGATTCGTACTGGGTTTGGTGAGGGTGCGTTGCCTACTGTTGCTAAGACTCAGGCTGGTGCTGTGTATCAGCAGGAGCAGGCTCTTCTTGAGAAGGGTGTTGGTGGTGGTTCTGGTGTTACTGGTCAGGCTAAACTTATTACTCAGGATCAGGGTGCGCTTGAGACTCAGGTTGCTGTGCAGGATTTTCAGGGTAAGGTTGCTGAGGCTAATGTTGCTCAGGGTGTTGCTAAGTTGGATCTTGCTACGGCTGCTGGTGATCTTGCTACTGCTCAGGAGAAGAAACTTCCTGTGGGTAAGCGTAAGCCTGCTAAGCCTGTGCCTAAGACTCCAGCACAGTTGGCTAAGATTCGTACTAAGAATTCTAGTGCTCGTGCTGCTGCTAATCAGAAGGCTATTAAAGCAGGTAAACCTATGCCTTATGGTAAGGGTGGTACTGTTAAACCTAAGAAGAGAGGCAAATAATGGCATTAACTGCCGCAGAAAAAGCGGAACTAAAACAAGTAGAACAGAAGGCGCTTGCTGCTACTAAGTTGAAGGCTCTTAATGATCAACGTGCTGCTACGCAGGCCACTAATTATGCTCGTAATCTTGCTGGTAATGTGCAGGATATTGGTAGGGCTGCTGTGGCTGGTGGTAAGTTTATTGATACTAGTGCTGCTAGTGGGTATCAGAGTCCTGTTACTGCTCAGATGACTAGTTATCTTAAGGGTACTATTAAGGATCCTTTTGCTGCTGCTCGTCAGGCTGCTATTAAGAATCGTTTGCGGATTAGCACGAAGGGTTATAGGAAAGAGTTGAATCAGGCTATTACGTCTGATTATCTTAGTGCTATTAAAGATGTTCGGACTGGTGGTAGTGCGGGTGGTTCTAGAACTTTAGGGTCTAATGATCCTGAGCCTAGTACCGGCCCTTATAAATTAGGATAAAGGGGTTTATATGGCTTTTGGTGATTCGGGTATTTTAAATACAGATACGGGGAAGACCCCTAGTGGTACTGGGGTACTGACACGCCCTGCCCCTAGGGATAGAATTAAACAGAGTCTTATTCCTCGTAATCGTGGTACTAGTAATCGTCCTGTAGCGCCTCGCGCTCCTGATCTTGATGCTAATATTAAGGATTGGGATCGTCCACGCTCGTATCAGATTATGAAGAATATTGATACGATGCTGAGTCAGACTCGTTTCTCTGCTGTTAGCGCCTTGTATGATACTAATGCGGCGGCGTTTAATTTTGATCCTACTGATGTTGCTGGTATGATTAGTAGTGGTATCCTTGCTTATGGTAAGACGGGCGAGACTGGGTATCGCGTACCTACTGTTGGTGTTAATGTTAATGCGCTTGACCAGTTCTTGCGTGATAATTATAAGCGTAATGCTAGTGGTGGCTATAAGCGTGTGAAGCAGAATCTTGCTTTGTCTGATACGTTTAAGGAGAAGGCTGCTAGTAGTACTGCTTCGTTTGATCTGGGTCGTCGAGATATTAATCCGGCTACTCCTGCTGCTCTGCTGGTTGATGCTCCTAAGAAGAGTGTTGTTGGTGGCGAAGAGTATGATTATAGTAAGATGACTGCGGAGTTTATTAAGGATGAGGATACTTACTCTACGCTTAGTGGTAAGATTATTGAGAAGATTGCTGAGGAGGGTGGCAGTAGTATTCTCCAAGATATTCAGGAGAATGGTGTTACTTCTGATAAGATTGAGGCTCTTAAGCCTTATATGTATGATTTTGATAATGTGTATGGTCAGGCTCAGATGCGTTGGATTGATGAGACTTTTCTTGGTGGTCAGGGCAGGCAGGCTGTAGCCGATGCTGCTCGTGATGCGGCTGATATGGATCAACGTAAGTACTTGTATACTGAGCGCGTTAAAGAGGCTGCACAGGTTCAGAAAGATAATAAGAAGAATATTGATGATGCTACTCTACTCTTCTTTAATACTGATCCTAGTAAGGGTCCTGTTATGCCTAAGTCTATGTGGCTTAATAATGTTACTAGTCTTCTTGTTGCCGGTACTGGTGAGACTATCAGTACTGAGGCTTTGAATGAGATTTTTTATTCTGATGTGCAGAAGGGTACTTATAAGAATCTTGATGATTCGCAGAAGATGGCTATTTATTCTAGTGTGATGGCTGCGTTGAGTGCTGGTAATTATGTTCCGCCGCTTATGCACTCTCGTGCTGAATTTTTTGAACAGGAGTTGGTTGATAAGGGTCTTATGCCTGATCAGATTAAGGCAGAGTCGGACGCTAGGGCGCAGGGTGTTGCTGATTTTCTTGGTGCTCCTATTACTAATACGGCTGCTGCTATTCCTGGTCTTGGTGGTGGGCTTATTGCTACTGGTCTTATTGGTGGTCTGACTGTTAA
>TARA_R110000823_G_scaffold78546_5_pt1 | contig 18093 bp, 19 predicted proteins | sample TARA_R110000823 | Tara Oceans TARA_R110000823 (sample SAMEA4397722) | marine metagenome | biome: Polar Biome; feature: [DCM] deep chlorophyll maximum layer (ENVO:01000326); material: water (ENVO:00002006), including particulate matter (ENVO:01000060) such as... | depth 20 m | reverse complement strand
CGGCTTTAGCTGCCATATTTGCTACCAGCTTCAGTGGCTACCCAATACTCCACGCGCTCACCCTTAAAGTGGGAGATACCCTTGGAAGAAATTGTCACACTGTAGTCGTCAGGAAGGAACTTGAAGTTATCAGTTTTAAATACAAGAGAGAATTCTTCCGTGGGCGTTTCCGCTTGAGTGGATGAAACTTCAACTGAAAATTCGTTAGTTGTGGGATTCTTTGTGTCAGTAGCAACCAAGGTAATGGAAGTGCCATCACCGCGAGCTGCGATTTCAGGCAAGCCAAGTTGATTGGCAGCATTAACAACGCTCTTCAAGGTGTCGCGGGACATATCGAACTGAACTTCTGAAGAAGGCAACTCTAAGTCTTTCTCGGGAGGGGCAGTTACCATAGAAGGATCAGTATATGTATATCGTGATTTACTTGTCCCTTCAGATATCTCAAGGCACTTCTCACCAAACTGAATATCGCCATTTTGGAATATACTATTCAAACCCAAGAACTGATTCAGCTCATAGATAGCAAACTTGACAGGAAAGGTTTCCTCAACTACACAAGAAGCCAGAATATTCTTTTGCGGAGATACTGTACGCAGGACGTTGCCTTCTTTAAACGCCAGAGAAGGGTTTATTGTAGAGAAGTTCTTTAAGACTTCAATAGTATTTTCACTCAATTTCATTTTCTTATTCCTCAATTTTAACAGTTGAATTATTTAAACGATCATGTTCATACAATGCAAGAAACCCATAATGGATTATCTTCATAACATCCTCCCGCCATTGCGCAGGCTCACCTTTCTTACCATATCTACCATTATATTTGTCAACATTACCTAAGAAGAATCCAGTCCCATGGCCACGATCAACAATCACTTCAGATGATTGAAGACCTCCTTGACCATAATGCCCACCGTATGTCTTGTCGATGTAAGCAGAGAATTCTGCTATAAGTTCAGGTTCACGAAACTTATAATCTATTTTACTCATTTCTTCATTCCCTTGATAGATTCAGCATCAGCAGTAGCTGAAACACCAAGAGCAGCTATATCTGCGAGAGAGCCACCAAACGTATATGATCCTGTATGTACTAATCTCATCCAAGGGCATAGGTATGTACTCACCCCAACTTTCTCCATATACTGACAGAACATATAATCTTCAGAGAGGTATCTCTTAGACTCAGGGTCAATTAACGCTTGAAAATACATACCGATCTCACGACTACCATCAAAGTGCTTAGTGCGGACATGATCAGGCAAGTAGGTGTAATCAGGATAGTTCAAACTGAACTTCTCAAAAGCAGATTTAGTTATCATCATGAACCCAGTACCACCTTCAAGAACCTTACAAGGTGTATCTATACGGATAGCATCGCTTCCGTCAGCTGGGTTGAACACATAATCACCAACATACTTCTCGAGGTCTTGTGGATTCTTATCAGCAAATCCTTTATCGACAGCACGCTTAATTTTTTCCCAAGCAATAGTCTTTTTAGGATATGGACCACACATAATATCTTTGGGGTCTTCTTCTTCTGGATCCATCATAGCTGCCAAAGAAAGAACATCATGAGGATCAAACCCAATATCAGAATCAATGAACATCAAGTGCGTGTAGTCACTACGCATGAACTCATCTGCGCAATAGTTACGAGCACGAGTAATCAGAGATTCATTAAACAAGTAAAAGAATTTCAAATCAATGTCATAAGCTTGACAAAGTTTAGCCAGATCTGCACAGGACTTTGCGTACATTCCATGGCACTGACCACCGTACATCGGGGTGGCCACCATAATTTTACGCTTGCGTAGTTCTTCTAATCCAATTTCCATTTCCATTCAGGTGTTTCCTCAGTTTGAAATAATAACGTATCTATGTATTATACTACTAAATCCACAGAAAGGCAAGTTTATTTTAAAAATCAATTTCACCAGTTAGTCTCTTCTAAAAGGACGAAGAGTCTTCGCTCTCTATAGAGGTCGAAATGACCTCTTCGCCTTCGACCTCTACATTCTCATCAAGCTTGGTGTAGAGATCACGGAAAGATAATTTAGTATCTTCATCAAAGCGATTGATACACATATCAATGGCGCGCATACGGTCATCAAAGATTTTATAAGCTTTGGCGATATGAACCAAGCGACGAGTCGAGATCACCTCATCAATGCCACCGTCATAGAAAGTCTTCCGGATAATATCAGCCCAGTCAACCAGCTTCTCAGAGAAGTCAGCATCAGAGATACCAAGGTCTTCAAAGACAGCATTCAGGATGCGCTTCTCGACAGCGGCAGTAGGATACTCTTGCTCACAAGTCACAGGGAACCGCTCAAGGAAAGCTTCATTAAGAACATTAGTGCCTATGAACCGACCATCATCTGAACCTTTGCCCTTGGTATTAGCAGTTGCGATAACTGTAAATCCAGCGGCAGGTTTAATATACTCACCAGTCTTCTTGATGAAATATCCTTTACCCTCAAGGATAGACTGGAGGCACATAATTTTAGCTGGGTTTCCTAGATCAATTTCATCAAGCAAAAGTACCGCACCCATTTCCATTGCCTTGATCACTGGTCCTTTGAAGAATCGAGTCTCACCTTCTACAAGGCGGAAGCCACCGATTAGATCATCTTCATCAGTCTCGATAGTGAAATTTGTACGGATCACTTCACGCTTTAATTGAGCGCAAGCCTGTTCAACCGAAAAGGTCTTGCCATTACCAGACATACCAGTAATGAAGGTCGGATAAAACATTCGAGTCTGAAGGATTTTCTTGAGATTAGCGAAGTTGCCGAACGGGACAAACAGTGGATCTTTTTCAGGAACAAGGTTCTCAGAGAACCCATTGGTGGATATATTCAAATCCGCAACAAGTTTGTTTGGCGAGAGGGCAATAGTCGCCGCAGCAAGGGCAGGGGAAGCTGCTACAGACGTTTCTCCTGTGAGTAGAGGGATAGTGTACATGCCATAACTAGATTTTTTCTTCCAAAGAAGTCCTGGGACATTATCAAAGCCCAGTTCCTTGCCAGCAGCACGTATCACAGCAGCTGGGAGAGTTTGGCCAGCACCGTGCCGATCAGACAATAATGTGGTCAGTTGAACAGCTCTTTTCGATTGTATCGCTTTTGTCGAATTCATAATATATTCCTTTCTCATTTAAGTAGCTATTATAGCGTATTTTAGAGGTCAAAGCAAGGGTTTGGCCATTTATTTAAGTTATAGTCCCTATTCGTTTAAGAAATGGTATCTATCAAATCAGACAACATTTTACGCGAACCTTTCCGAGAGTTATTAGACTTCTTGAATGCGCTTCGCAATACTGCCTTAGAAGAACCACTTTCCGCATCAATGTGGCCATTAGAAGTTTCTAAGTGACGCCCACCAGCTATAGCGAAACAACGATCATACCCAAGTACAGGAGGCATGACTACAAACTTCTGAGTCCGCATATTCTTACAAAGTTCAGTTCCCTCAGTCCAGTTGACCGTTCCTGGAAGCTGATACTTGAATTTGCTCCAGTTAGGGGACATAATCCTGTAGCCAATAGTAGTAGACTTGGTTCTGTTACGGTAAATCTTTAATAGAGTAGAAGTAGACAGACATCTGCTACCAGAAACTCTATATCGCTTTTTAGCCACTGGGTCGTTCAGGTACAACACACGAGTGCCTCGCGCGTCAAACAAGTGGTTAATTCTTGGGAAGTGAGTATAGTCTAAGTCATCAGAACTCTCAAGCTTGGCCATAACAGGGTGACTCTCACCATCAGTCAAGAAGATAGTGTTAACAATATCAACTCCTGTCTTGGCTTTGAATTTATCATGAATCTGAATAGCTGATATAATACACTCATCAAGAGGTGTACCACCAAGATTTAGAAGATACGGAGGATGCCAATTCCCCCTGAATCTGCCACGGGACTTGGAATCATAAGCATAAGCTATTGCCAACCAGATCTCAGCCATTCTGTTAAAATCCATCCGCTTCATATCACTACTGAACATTTCTAATAATCTGAAACCATCATAATAACCAGTGGTAAACGCTTCAGCATTAGTATTCTTTGAAGGGTCACGATGACTAATATCACCGCCACGATCACTGAAAGCATATACGCGGAACGGGATAGAAACTTGCCTACAGAAGAGTGCCAGATTTAGAAGCTGGTTTATGGTGGCGGTCAAATCATCAGCCATCGAACCAGACCAGTCCATATACATCAACATACCGTGATTCTTTCCGTCCATCGTGACACTCACTTTACGGAAGATATCGTCATTATAGAGGTAGCTGTTCATTTTGACGGGATCAATCACACCAGTCTTGGAAACAGTTTGCCGAGAATAAGCAGAGGCAGACTTCTTCATCTCAAACTCTTTGACCATATAGTTCACGGTCTTCTTATTCTCAAGAAGAAACTTCTTATATGTTTCAGCACCGATACCCAAGCCTCTCTTATTCTCAAGACCTTGACAGTCACTTTCATCTTTCGGGAGGTGCATATACTCATCAATGATAGTCTTATGTCCAATTATCCGACCGTCAATAGACGCGCTGCTGATATTGATAGTAGTGTAATTTGAAGAACCAGTATCGCCATGCTCATCAGCAATATTCTTTCGGAGGTTCTTATCTGTCTTAGAGGTCATATCGTCTTCTTTTTCCTCAGGCTCATTAAGTCCCTCGCCACTCTCAGAATCACAACCAGAGTCATTTTCAGTTTCTTGGCCACCTTTTGACTCGCTTTCGTCTTTCTCGACAGCTTCATCTACATCAGTCGACTCAGACTCAGATCCTTCACCGTCTTCATCTTCATCTTCATCTTGTTCCCATTCATCATAACCATCATCCTCATCTCCATCTTCATCCGAGGCTTGTTCTTGATTTTCAGGATCATTCATGAATTCTTCTAGTTCTTCAGCTTCTTCTTCTTTCTTCTTTTTACAGAAAGCAAACAAACGGTCAGAAACATCGACAACCTGCTCCCAAGTCTCAATACCTTCGATCTCGTTTATCCAGCAAAGTTCATCACGCTCAATGCGGACGCCAGCAGAGCGACCAACCTTGAAGTAAGTATTGATCCGATCAATTAGATCAAACGTATTGATAGTTTCGATATCACCACCGAAAAACCCTTCGCTCATCATTTTCTTATAAGAAGAGACGAACGAGCGTCTCAGCCCAGGATATCGCGCTTGAATCATTTTCTCGATACGAGCGTCTTCAACCACATTCAGGAATGACTTATAAGCACCGCCATTGGCGCAGACTGCTTCATGCCAGCCAGCTTCTGGAGTATAAAGGGCATGGCCGACCTCATGACCAACAAGGTGATCATAAGTGCAAGACTCCATATCGTCCCACATAGGCAGGGTCAAAACGCGGTCGCGAACGTTGAATGAAGCTGTCTTCGCGTTTCTATGAGTAACAGTCACATTCTCAGTAGCGAGTAATCTAGCCAGTATATCTTTAGAATTCAAATTCATAGTATTTCCTCAAATCAGACGCTATTATACTACTATTTGAGGGTTGAAGCAAGGGTATTTGAGGTTATTTTTATACCGATTTAGTATAAGTATATAACCAAAAAGTATAAGGAGGTGTGTCAGGAGGTGAGAGCGTTATAGAGTTTCCCCTATAACGCATCTCGGTTGGTCTAGATGGATATCGCAGTCCAAACCATCACAGCAGGTGCTAGCAAATGTATCGCTATAACTGAAATAAAGGTTATGAATGTGAATCCGATCTGTAGATAGTCATGTTTTGGCATGTTACTTCTCCAGTAAATTGTAATAGATACAACCTACTGCTTCACTTTGTGTGGCTATACTAATTATGCGTATGGCCTCACGGATGTCCCAGTAGATCCGATTTCGATCTTCCTGGATCTCCGCTCTTCAGGAACTTCCACTCTGGAATTAACCACGAGCATACCGTCCTTCAAGTCGGCACCATCAATTACCACAAATTCAGAGATCCGGAAGCTCTTCTCGAATTTGCGTGACGATATACCTTTATGAATATACTCTCGACCTATACTATCTAGCGGATCACCTTTCACCGCTAAAATACCATCACTCACTGTAACATCTAGCTCGCTCATTGAGAAACCAGCAACAGCCAGTTCAATAGCAAATGTTTCAGTGCCCGTCTTAACAATATTATGTGGGGGATAGTTATCTGTACCTGATCTCCCTGCTCCATGTATCCGTTCCAGATCATCAAACAAATGTTCGAAACCCAGGAATAATGAGCGAGGGACGTGCATACCTTTTATTGCGCTTTTAGTCATTTCGACCTCCTATTAAGTTTTAGCAAGGTAATTGTAAGGACTCCTTTATCGGACGTCCGCATTTATTTATAACAACTTTTTTTCTTTGATATAAATTTCTTAAAAGAAATCGCTTAATGTGGCTCCATCATGAATTGCCGTTCTTCTGTCTCGCAAGCGCAGCTCTGCATGACCTGTTGATTTTCTCGTGTACATTGTACAGAGATCTGGGAATAGGTTTGCTATAATTTCTACACTCTCGCGTACATATTTCTCAGTGCGGACATCCTGTAAACCACCTTCTTCTTTATAATATCTAGACTTAACAGTATAATTATCCAATCGGCACAGTAAACCATTCTTCACATACTGACGAATAGAATACTCATAATCCTCACCGTGATTTGTTACACGGGCAAGGTCATCGTCATGTTCAACAACAACCCCAAACATTGATGCTATGATATAGCAAAGTTTATCATAAACCCTATCTTTCATAAAAAACGCATTTGATGCCGCATATATACCAAAGGTCTTTGCTCCTGAGGCAGCGCACTCATCAAACCCACGCTGGATAATTTCTTTCTCAAGGTCTTGTACACGACCCAGTTTCTGTTCGCTGATTTTGACTTGAACTTCTTCAATATCATCATCAAACATCATCAAGTTGGTTCCCTCAGGATACCACTTCTCAATAAAGTTTCTCTGATGCCCGATAGTAGGAACGCCTCTCACGACTTCAATATCCTTGGCATAAGCATTACTCGCCAACGCTTCAGTATAGATGTCATACTCAGGCTCATTGTCATTAATAAAAATCTTAATTCTTTTAGGGTCAATATCATATGACTCCAGAACCTTCAGAGTCTTTTCCTGAATAGTCGTTGATCGGTGGTATGATGGTATCGCAATGCTATAATTCATAATTTGATTCCTCAAAAGAAACTTTCTAGTGATGTTTTTTGCTGTAACGCTTCTGGGTGATAATCGGCTACCATTTGACGACCACCATGCGTTTCAAGGTAAGAATACCATTCGTCAGAGTCCCACATACTTGGGCTCACACCATTCCATAGATGCCTCCAAAGAGAGTGTTCTTTATTTAATCTGCGGTGATCAACAAACTCTTTGCGGATAATCTCATAATCATACGAACCCAGACTGACCATATTTTCTCTGAAGTAACAAACCAAAGATATACGTTCCATATCAGCAAGCGTCATACCTTCTGGCGGCAACAGTTCAGTGTTTCCATGGATTCCTGCGTGGTTGTTGATTAGCAGCAGGTCGCCAGGACGAATATTAATCGCAATTCTGAACTCAGGCAACACAAGGTATCCACCAGTCCAATTCTTATCACCCTTGGCAACTACAGTCAAGTTTGAAAACCCTTCGGCCAAGTCACCAGCGTCTCTGTGACAAGCTGTACGGAAGTTCTTGTTAACAGTAATAGTGGTAAACGGTGTATCTTCACCAGCTACTCTGAATTTGGGATCAAGTTTTGCCGCAGTAGAATTTTGTATATCATATCTACTAGGAAGAAGTTCCGCAAACTTGTCTGACAGCTTTCGCATGAACGGATAACATTTAGAATACGTCTCAAAGTTCTGTTCAGTATATGCGGTTGACCTGCCATAAGGAATGCGAGGATAGCGATCAAAGAACCCTGCGATACCAGATAAAACTGTGTTGGCATATGTGGTCTCAGAAATCATTGTCTTCCTAACTAATAAAGCATCTGCGGTTGCTTCATCCGGAGACATTTCTGCCCACTGGCGCATCTTTTCTATGAAGTAGGATTCATAGTTATAGCCACTATCAGTGACCTTAGTGCGCAACCAAACAATACCTCGCGTATTAACACCATCAGGGTTTTCGTGCTTCTTTAAAATCTCAGCAATAGGATCAGAATCGAACAAATTTGTTGTTTGATTGATGTAGTGTTCCATCACATCAAATTGCATTGGTGTGACCCAATCGCGACCACCTAGTCTGCCGCGTGTAGCACCAGCAGCCTTACCTCTATTTTGAGTTGGTAAAGCAGCACCCAATAGTCCATCATAAGCACCAACTTGCTCTTCTTTGGTGAATACACCACGCCTAAACTTAAAAATGATATTCTCTTCACTATTCACTTCACCAAAAGGAATTGGCGCATAGAAGTCCATATCGGAATCCACAACAATATCATAATCAGTATCTTCCATATACTGACCAATTTTATCCTCACAGTTCAGCCATTCTGGGGCTGTGATAACTTCCACACCATTATTCATATACTATAACCTTACACTCTTCTAGTCGACGATTCGACATCATAATTCCATATAAATGATCATCAGGTGCTACTGCTGATGATAACCAAATCAATAGAAACATTTTAACATACTTCATAGTATAACTCATTACCTTGAAGTTGTCAAGCTTTGTCGGTTTCGGCGAAGACGATCAAGCTTTTTCTTTTGGTCTCTGCCCCTTGATAACGCAACAGCACCTGCTTGCGACATAAACAATTTCCCCTGCAGATGATCATATTCATGCTGAAAGGCTCTAGCTGTAAATCCGCCAAATTTGATAGTGTCAGTAACTTCAAGGTGTGTAGTGTATCTCGCCCTGATAATTGCCGGACGCTTAATTGATATGAACAGTCCAGGAAAAGTGAGACAACCTTCTTCCTCATTGACCACGCCTTCAGTATCCACAATCTTTGGGTTGAATACAGGAAAAATATTATCTGGATCGGCATGATGACCGACAACAAATACTGAGTATGGGAGTCCGCACTGTGGCGCAGAAAGACCAACACCAAGGTTGGCGATCAGCGTTTCCTTTAAGTTCTCAAACAATTCAACTGGATCTATCTGTGGATTTTCAAAATCAAACTCTTCAGTTGGATTGTGGAGTACTTTACTACCCTCCTTTACTAACTTATATATCATGGTGCTATCCTTGAAAATGACTTTACCTTCTCAAAACGAATTTGGCTGCGGAATTTATCAGTCAAAACATCGCCTTTGGTGTGTGTTATAATGAACACATTTGTGTCCGACATATCGTTCAATAGTTTTGTCAACTCATCCGTACCAGTTAGATCAAGGGAGTTATCAAAAACCTCATCCAAGATCAAAAGGTTTGTATTAGTTGAGTTCTTCAGCTTGGCGATTGCTCTCCAAGTAAGTAGTAATGCTATATCAATACGCGTCTTCTCACCTTCAGAGAAGCTGGCATATGAGAATTCATCGCGGTGACGGCTCTTAATCACTTCGCTGAACTCTTCGTCTAACTCAAAGTTGACAAAGAAGTCTAATGCTGATAGATACTTATTGACCAACTTATTTATGATAGGAACATACTGTTTGATAATCTTTGACTTAATGCCACCGTCTTTCAGCATTGACGCAGCTATCTCAAAGACCTCTCGGCTTTCGACTAATGATTTCTTCTTACCTTGGTATGCCACTAACTCATCATTCATAGAAGAAAGTTTCGATTCATCTACAGAATCAGTAGTGTCCTGATCTTCAGTTTCTTTAATTTTATTAGTGATATTGGCTATACTCTTTACATACAGATCCATCTGAGTATTACAATCTCGGATCTGACCTTGCGCGTCTTGTATCTGATGCTGCACATTATTGATTCTGTGTATCTCTTCGCTCAATGTTCCGCACTCACCATTCAGGTCGGTGATGGCGAGTTTAGTTTTATCAAGAATAGAAACTGTTTGCTTTATCTTTTGGTGCTTAATATCTAAGTCAATGATCTGCTCACAAGTTGGACAGTTATCATTCTTCTCAAAGAAGTCAACACGTTTGGATGCTTTAGCAGATTTTTCTTTCAGTTTGCGCAGTAAATCATCAACCTTTTTGCTTTTAGATTCCACTTTACTTTTAGAGGAGATAGAGTCGAGTAAGCTATCAACCTGAACAGTCAACGAGCTGTAAAGGGATTCCGCGGACTTGTGTGAGTCCTTATATCCCCCTATCTCATCTTTCAGGTCATTGATCTGTTTAGCGGCATCTTTCTTTACTTTTGTTAAGTATTGTTGCTGAATTTCAATTTTCTCTTGTATAAGATCGATGGAGTAATTGGCGTCAGATAAACCACGCTTATTATCAGATACCCTATCGCGAAGCAAGGTGTTCATTGTAGAGAATATCTGTATGTCAAGTAAATCCTCAATGACTTCCCTTCGGTCGCGTGTCGATAACTGCATGAATGGTGTGAACGAAGCATTACCAAGTATAACAATTTGCGTGAAAGACTTATAGTTCAACTTGAGTATTTGATTTTCAAGTTGTAACTGGTACTCACGAACAGATCCTGGTTGGTCGTACATCTTCCCATTTTTATATATCTCAAAGTAATATGGCTTCATTCCCCTTCTGATAAGGTACTCAGTTTTGCCAATAGAAAACTCAATCTCAACCTCAAGGTCTTTATCGTTGATACTATTCATCAACTGAGGCTTATTGATTTTCCGGAATGGTTTGCCAAAAAGCCCAAACGTCAATGCATCAAGTATAGTGGACTTACCAGCACCATTCTCCCCAGTAATAACAGTACTGGGAGATCGGTCTAGATAGATAACAGTTGGAACATTTCCTGTACTTAGGAAATTCTTCCAAGATAGTTTTTTGAATTTAACGATAGTGCGAAATCCTTATTCTATAGTCAATGCTTCATTATATAATGAACGCACCAATTTGTCAAGCTTCTTCTTTGGTGTGTTGTCGGATAGTGTATCAATGTACTTGGAAAGTATAGTGATCGTATCTTCCGCTTCATTGACGATATCCTCATCATCCTCTAAGTCGAGGTTCATATGGTCGTCTACAATTTGAATATGAATCGGATTTGACTGGTACAGCTTGTCAATGAATAGATCGAACCAATAAGGATTATCACAGTTTTGCTTAATTACTTTGACATATGAATTTTCATAACCAGAGAAGTCTGTGTCAAGCAGATCTTCCATAGTCTTATCAACTTCATTGTAAAACACTTTATTGAACATAGAGTAAGGATTACGAATAAACTCTAAACTTCGCATATCAGTGTCATAGATATGGTATCCTTTTTGGTCACCATAATCTGCCCAAGTCAGTTCATAAGGGCATCCCAGATACTCGATATTTTTAGTTGAAGATTTATGATGGAAGTGCCCAGAGCAAACTAAATCAAACTTAGAGAAGTCAGCTATTTGCATTCCGTGCTCATTCATATTCCCGCGATCCATCAGGCACCCAGCAACCTCTAAGTGACCAAACAGAACCTGAGCTGGACTACTTGCCATAGCAGCTATTGTGGAAGAGTAATTGTCATTATTAATCCAAGGCACAATAAGAATGTCATGCCCGTCCATCTTAATATCTGTAGCTTCAGAATAATATTTCACATCACCCTTGTCAAACAGCTCTCGCATAGAATTGACATCATTAGTGTTCTTGTACGGAACATCATGATTGCCAACTATCACGTGAAGATCTATACCTTCGGAGGTGCACTTGTCGATGAACATTTCTTTCATGCGACGAAGCGTGACGTAATTAATATATTTGCGGCGATCTACAATATCACCAAGATGTATGATCGTGGTAATCCCGCGCCTTTTAAGTTCAGGGAAGAACTGTTTGGTGTAGAATCTATCAAAGTAGTCTAAGAAATTAGCGTTATCGTTTCTAACGCCAAAATGCGTATCCGTGATAAGGGCAATCTTCATCGGCAAACTATCCGTTGTTTTACTGGTATGTTTAATTATACCTTAAAGTGGATTAGAAGTAAAGTTATATTTTACTTTGGATGCGACGTCTTAGATCACTAGAACTAAACCTATGGTCGCGCTTATTAAAGTGCAGATCAATTCCTCTTCTGCGGCATATATCCTTTCCGGTGAACTCTTTATCTCTATATTCGTCCCCCAGAATTCTGACATCAATACCGTACATATTGAGTATATCCTCAAGGTCTTCTTCTGTACCATACGGGATTATCTCGTCAACATAACCAACCGCTTTGAGTTGTGTGTACCTCTCAACGATTGTTTGTACGGGTGCGTTCTTCTCTGGTCTTGAAGTGGCAGGGTCAATTTGCAAAGCGCATATTAGGTAATCGCATTGCTCCTTAGCTTCACGCAGCATCTGGACATGACCCGCATGAAGCAAGTCGAAGGTAGAAGCCGTGAATCCTACTTTCATTTTCCTTCCTCAATAGTTCGCTTCTTCTTAATCTTCCTGCGCTTAGTCTCCTCAAAGTCACGAACAAACCCTTTCATATATTCTTCAGTCCACTCACTGTACTTGACATTGTCATTGAAGTTGGTAGTCTTATCGTGACCTTGCGTATCAGCAGTATCGCCAAGAATATTAGTATGCTCAGAGTATTTCATCTTGACATATAAATGCTTCTTTTCTTTCTGAATTCTTCGCAGGAACGCATAGTAAATAATTTGTGTAAAATACGCAAATGGGTTTTTAGACTTTTCAGGATTGAAGTTGTCAATATACTGCAAACTGTTCTCAATACCATCACTGATCATATCGTCTCGGAAAGTGTAGTTTATGAAGTTTGGCTTGTATGAAAGGTGCGTAGCAATCTTCATAATACACTCGGCAACATAGTGCGGAACTTGAGGTCGTGTGTCACCTTCCAGCAACGCGGCATTTACCGAACTCTTAAACTCACACATAGCGCCAAAGAACTTCTTGTTGTCGACGTAATATGGTCTTTTCTTAGCTTCCTTTGACATAACATTTCCTCAGTGTATTGCAGTATTTGCCGCGAACCCGCGAACAGCATGGATATGATCTAGAGCAGATTCCATTTCTTCTGGTGTCAGCTCATCATCATCAATACGGTCGAACAAGAACGAATTATCTTCTGTAGTCGATTCACGAATAGTTTCCATACACCTATTATAGTATATTTTCATGTCATTGTCAACCTTTGACTCTAAAATAATATGAGCCTGCCTGACATGGAATAAATTAACCGTTTTTGTTAGGGGCATCCATATGGTAGAAATTAAAACTGGTGTACCGTTCCTTAAATGTACATTGACTTCAATAGGGTCTATAATGCTCATGTGTTCTTTATCTTCATGAGTCACCTCAGCAAGCAGGGTCTCTCCGTTGACTAACTTTATAATGCTAATTTCCATTCTCAATTCCTATGTTGTATAATTTATAATCAAATGACTCTTCATTGTACATCTTAATCCTGACAGCAAAGTGCTTCAGAGTGTGGTTATTATACGACTTGTATGAGAGGTCGTCAGATATATCATACAAGGTTGCTATCTCTTTATTATCACCCTTTCTCAGCCCCCTTCCTATCGACTGAAGATTGCGAACCCTTGACTTACTAGGACTGGCAAAAATGATATTATGGAGGTTCCTAATGTTAATACCAGTGGAGAAAGTTCCATAAGACGCGACGATAATCGCATCATTTTCCCTTTCGGTGATTGCCCTGACTTCTTCTCTTGTTTCAGCATCTACGCCTCCAAATACAAAAAATACTTTACGACCTTCAGCAGCTTCTGCCGAGATCTGCTCATACAACGGTTTGCCATGCTTCTCAACATATTGGAATAGTAATAATGTATTACCTTTTCGTGTCAATGTCAAGTTCTTTATGAAACTGTTTCGCTTTTCGTGCCGTGTAAGGAAATCCATTTCTTGTGGGTATGTTGATCTGGCTGTACCCTTCCTCGTCAACTCGGAATACTTGAGTACGAGGCATTTTATACGGAACTCAGCAAGGGTCTTATTCTCTATCAACTCTTTAGTGGTTATGACACGCATAACTGGACCGAATAATCCCTCTAAAACTAATTTGTTGGTTACAGTTCCATCCAGAGTACCTGTAAACCCAAACCGATACTTACAATCAGTCATCTTTTCCATTATCTTGGTCAGTGATGTCGCTTTGAACAAGTGGGCTTCGTCACCAATGATGATATCAAACGCATCAAAGTAAGACTTCGGTTGTTTATAGATACTTTGCCAAGTACTTATAATTATTTTCGCATTATCGTTATTCTTTTCTTTACCTGCAGTCACAAGTAAGGTATAATAGAACTGTAGTTCTTCTGAATAGTCTATGAAGTCGCTATTAAGTTGTGACACCAATGATGTGGTTGGTACGATTATGAGTGCTTTCTGACAGTCTTTCCTCAAGTAGTACTTTAACAAGCAGTAAATTATGAACGACTTACCTGAAGCAGTGGGCGAAAGAATCAAAGCTCTATGATTGCGAACAGCGTGAGCAACTGCCCTCAACTGATAATCCCTTGGCTTGAATTTCCCACCGCTTAGAAACTTATTTAGTCCATTCAGCGGAATGTCTATTGTATCTTCAAGCCCGTCATGTACTACAACATTGTAACTTCTCTCTTCAGCAAACTTCTTAATCTTTTGAATCAAACCAACATATATCTGCATTGTGTTCACATTGAACAACCGAATCTTCCCGTCCCACATCTTATTCCGTACTGATGGGATGAAGGAAGCTCCAGGAACTTCAAATTCAAAGTAGCCAGATAATTCCATGGCTATTCCGCGATCACACTCAACCTTGAGATAGACCTCGTTCTTCTTATATATGTCAATTTGTTCCATAATTATCCAGTTGTAAATCGCGCCCAGTCAACAGCAGTCTTTAGCTGAAACCCGCGATTATTGATATTTTTGATTATGGAGTCAAGGTATGCTACCTTTTCGTCTTGCATACCCAGACGCAGGTTGGCTTCGATCATCATATTATCTGATTCGATATAGACGTCGACTTCATTTTTGAGCAATTTCTTATAGAATTGTTGGCGACCCAACTGATCGAGTTCATCCTGATCAAGTTCGCCGAGATAGTATTCGAGGAGGTTTCTTTTTATTTTCTTGTTTTCGCCTTTGTACTTATACAAGGCAATGCGTTCGCCCATATATATCTTAAGATACTTGTTATGGACTTGCGGGATTTTGGCACTCTCTGTACCAAGTTCGGTGATATCAATTTTACAATCTTTATCCCATTCTTTCACAATCTGTTCAATATTCACAATTCACTCCATTCATAATATATTATCATTAACGCATATATTTAGGTCTACGAAAGACTAGACAATTCATACTTCCTATATGCAAAAGATACTGTTGCTTTTAGATATTCAATATCAGAATTCTCTACATCAAATTCCAATGAGGTTAAACTTGATGGGTACATATCCGAAAACCTGATTTCGATATTAGGCTTCATGTTTGATGAGGTTATTATCAACGAACCGTCAGAGTACACTTGGCCGACCGAAGCTGTAGTTCTTCCAATACCGCCTCTTTGTGCGAAGTTATCAGGATAACCAAGGGCAATTAGCCAGTCATAGATTTCTCTAAAATTCTTCATATCCTCATCAACGCGAAAGGTCAGATCTAATCGCCCAAACGTCAATTTATCTCCAGGAACAGGAAGCTTGATAAATGGGTTCTCTATGTTAGATGTGTCGCCCAGCGAGATGTCAGGTATTGTGGCAGCGGTGCAAAAGTAATTTACATGCGGTAAACGGTTGCATGCGAACTTAAATCCTATGGGGGATAGGAAACTTTTATTATCTGGTTGCGTGCCTTGTAACGCCATCACATTTATCCTTACTGGTTAATTCTTACACCTCTATTTATAATGCTTGTAGAAGCTGTTTTTAAGGCAAAAAAAAGAGGCTCCGAAGAGCCTCTTAAAACGTCTACTTAAAGTAGATCTATTTTTTTATTTACATCAAGTTTGCAACCTTAACTAAACGGTAGTACTTGTTGCCGTCTCCAGTACCAAGACGGGCAGCAATTCCGTTGCCGTCATTAGTAGCGAAAGGATTAGAGACCATGCCGTAGCGAGTCTTGAATCCAATCTTAGGCTGGAAAGTCTGCTCGCCAACCGCACGAACCATTTGTAATGGAACATATGGGCAGTAGAAAAGACCAGCATCAAAAGAGCTAGTGCCCTTATAACCGATAGTGTAGTAGTTGTTAGCAGCGTCAGAGAAGTACGGATCAATATAAACTTTGATACGACCATTGAGAACACCAGCAAAAGTATTACCAGTATCATCTACCTGAAGGTTGTTGCTAAGAGCAGGAGCATAGTCAAGAACACCAGCCATCTGAAGTGCAGAAGCAACATCAGAAGAAGTGATCATTACATTACCCTTACCACGACGAGTTGCTTTACCAATTTCGTTGGCATCACGCTCGATTTGGAACATAAGACCTTTGAACTTCTCAACAGACCAGCGACCGTTAGAGTCAGTGTCCAGATCGAAAGTACCAGAGGTTGTTACATTAGTAGTTGCACCAGCTACAGCACTGTAGTTGATAGTACGAACGACTTCGCGGTTGATTTCAGAAAGGATTTCTGAAGACAGGATATTGCTTAACTCAGTTTCAGCGTCTAGACCGTGGATTGCTTTAAGGTCTTGAGCCAATTCCATAGTGTACTCAGCTTTCAGAGCACGACTAACAGCAGTTACAGCAACTTTCTCAATTGAGAATGCCATTTCGTTGAAGTGGTCGCCAGCAGCTCCACCCAGTGTTTGAGCTTCAGCAGCTGTCATACCAGTGTGAACATTATATCCACCACCAGTTGAGCTAGCTGAACGATCACTAGGATCAGTACCAGTCATAGCTAAACCAGCTGTAGCGTTAGCAGCAACTAGAGAAGCAGTATTACCAGCAGGACGGCTTCTAGAGAATGAAGCGTCAGCTTCGCCGAACATAGCTTCAGTACCAGCTTGGCCAGTGTAACGTGAACGCATAGCAAAGATCAGTCCAGTAGGACCAGTCATAGGCTGTACACCACAGATATCATAGGCGATTAGGTTAGGCATAGAGCGTCGAACAAGGCTGATCAATACAGGATCAAAATTGGCAACGGCTGCGCCAGTAGCGTTAGTAGGGGCAGCTTCGCCAAGCAGAGTTGGAGCAAAAGCACCACCGCTTTGAGCACCTTGCTCACGAGCTGATTTTTCTTGGTTTTCTAATAGTGTAGCGACAGTAGAACGCTTGTGAGCATCTGCGATCGGTGCTAGATCGGCATGCTCTAAAACGGGTTGCCACTTCTTTTGTAGTTCGTCAGTTTGAAACATTTAGGTTCTCCTTCTTAAAGACCTTTTTACTTACAGTTTATTTATAAAATGTTACTTTTTAATGCTTTTTGAAATGGCATTCAAGTATGCCGCCATACCAGGATCAGTTGGCGTCGCCTCTTCAATCAACTCAAGAGGTTCGTCATCGATAATTGCTTCTTCAGAAATAGTTTCTTCCTTCGGAAAGTAATTCTCTTTGAGCGTATCTAGCTTAGAAGTAAAAGCAGCTTCATCTTCGAACTCAACGCCCTCAGATAAAGAACTCAACTTAACAGCTTGAGACTCAGTGATGTCTCCACAAGCAGCAGACAGAATCGATTCACGCTTTGATTCCACTATTTCCTTACGAAGTTCGATGTTTCTTTCCATCTCTTCATTTATTGAAGATTCGAGTTCTTCAACCTTAGACGCTAATTCGTCTACAAGGTCGACTTTCTCTTCTGGAATGTCGATATAGTTTTCAGTGAATAGACTACGCAAGCCGGACATAAAGTTCTCAACAATCTCAGAACGGATACCCTGCTCAACTGCTAGTTCATTCTCCTTCATCCACTCCTCAGCAACGTACTCTAAGTAAGAATCTACTTGCGTGGATAACTCTTCAACAATTTGTACTTTCTCAGCTTCTAGTTCGGCTTCAAAGTCAACAGTAACAGATTCTAAAATCTGATTGACTTTTGAGACTACAGCAGCTTCAAAAATA
>TARA_R110000823_G_scaffold120266_1_pt1 | contig 18191 bp, 18 predicted proteins | sample TARA_R110000823 | Tara Oceans TARA_R110000823 (sample SAMEA4397722) | marine metagenome | biome: Polar Biome; feature: [DCM] deep chlorophyll maximum layer (ENVO:01000326); material: water (ENVO:00002006), including particulate matter (ENVO:01000060) such as... | depth 20 m | reverse complement strand
TTTCGATTTTTTGTCAACTTTTTGATTTATTTTTTGATTTTTTATTTATTTTTGTTTGGTTAATCTTGTTCTTCATCCTCTATCCGCTGCTCTTCTATGATAAAAGCCTCAAATGCATCAGTATATTCTTCAATAAACTGATCTGTGGGCTGGTATATGTCGCTCGTGAATTCTAAAAATCCACGCCACTTATCATCACTATAACTAGGTGCGATGTGCTCTTTTGAATATGTATTTAGCACCAATATGTCGTTATCAATTGCTATCTTGGCAATATTTCCGGCTGTAAGTGCTACAGGTACTGCTGGTGGTGGTGGATTAAAGACTTTATCAACTAATTTTTTAAAATTATCTACATTTTCGACACTAATACCAGACCAGCAAAATCCAATCCATGTCTGACCATCGCCTTGATGATATGCTATATTATCATAACCACCAGTAGACTCCATTGCATCAAAAATATCTTGAGCAATCCATTTATCTAATACTATATACCACAAATATACTTCTTCCTGTCGACGGTCCAAAGATTCTTCATCGATAGGAATATAGGCAATGTCATCATGGTCGACAGCCTTCAGGAAGAGAGTAGTTGCTTCGAGCAAATATTTTTTCTTAAATTGAGTGTATTTACAAGTCATTACTTCACAAATAATACAAATTTAGAAACTTTCAATTTTTTTTGTTAACGATAAACCTTTCTATCATAGGTGATACAAGGCTTCTCTCCTTTTGTAAATACACATATAGCACTCATACCAAACCACTTATAGATTTTCAACATTTTCATTCTAACTAGACAAAATCCAGCCTTCTCAATTATTTCCAATCTTCTAGTTGTCAATCCATGTAATGCTAAAAGAAGACTAAACTCTTGTGGTTGTATGACGAGTATTTTTTCTATAAATTGGTCTAAAAGACTATAGGGAGGATTTCCACATATTACATCTGGTTTACCTGAATAATCAAAAAAACACTTGCCCATGGTAATCTCACACCATTCTTTTTTACCAATAAAGTTTGAATAATAACTGCCTGCCAAGGTATGACAACAAGGATCTAACCAGAGCGAAGCATCATTGAAAAAAACATCACTATGTAAACCTATTTGTATTTTAGCAACTTCAGGAGGAGTAATAAATATATCGTTGCTAGTTGCCCTTCTCTTAATATCATGATTTGTTTTTATCATATATTAATTTGATGATATAATTTAACAAGTCATTCGCCTCATCGTGGAGTGTCCGTGGTTGTGCTTTTTTCTTCTAGTTGCTCGCGCCTGGCGCTCCTTCAACTCTATCGTCTCAGCATTTGCTGTCATAATAGTATCATAGTCAAAATATACGTTCATTTCGGTTAAACTCACAATATCCAGATACTGGAAATATAAATCATTTAATCGCTCCCTATCACCAGGTGGTCGTTTGTAGGAATTACCGTAAATCATTTTTGTCTCAAATTCTCCCAAAGTTGGTATAGTATCCATTAATTTAGTCATTAAAGTAAATAATCGAAATTCAGAAACTTTCAATTTTTTTATCGCTGTATAGACAAATGCCGAAGCCTCGAACTAGATTAAAAAATTTAATCAATAGAAAACCAATTAAGAGTAATTTGTTAAATACAATTTATGAATTATACCGTAAACTCCTTGCCTCCCTCCGTAACAAATATACGAATTAGTGAAGACCCTGGTATTAATTATACTGAACTAGGTATATTCATATCTGGGATAATTTTATCAACTGGGGGGTTTATAGCCCTTATCTTATCTAATTGTAGAAAGAGTAACTGTGCTAAAATTAGTTGTGGTTGTATTGAAATAACTAGAAGCAATTTAGATGTTGATGATTGATTTGTCTAGTCGGAGAAAAAAATTGAAAGTTTCTGAATTTCGATTATTCTCTTTAATGACTGAATTAAAACTAATAAAAACCAATGAAGACAAATGTATCGTATGTGCTATTACCGAAACTGATTGTCAAAAGAAATTTGAAGGCATGTATGATGATTGTGGTTTATCTGACAGCAAGCGATACATACCAGGAGCCAAGCCTTGTTGGGGTAAGTTGGGTCGTATGTGTCCTGACTGTATCTACGACGCTGATAATAATCAATTTGATTAATTAAATTTACTCAAAGTCTTAGCCAATCGTGCTCTCATAACAGTTCTCTTTTTATACTGTGATGGATTACTTAATACTTTTTTAGTAAATCCTTTTACTGTCATATTGGCGCCAGTTGCTTGTTTAGTAAAAGCACCTTTTTTCATTTTCATAGGAAACATGCTTTTTTTGCTCTTCTTCTTATCACAACCCCCATGACATTTACCTTTCATCATCGTACCATCTGGCATTTTATGCATCAATATATACTAGTCAAAAGATAATATTATTCCCTCTTTGTAAAATTCTCTTTTCATATTAATATATATTTTTTTCCTAAACTTTTTTGTATTTCTAATAAAACAAGGTAATCTGTATTTATTTCTTTTATAATAACTCTTACCTTTATTCGTCGGTAGGGTCATCGGCCTGAGTGGAGGGAGTCTTGTGTTTACGTTCGTATCTTCCGTATATCCAACCTTTTGTATAATCATTGACATAATGTTCTCTACTAATATAAGTACATCTTTTTTTACTAAAATAGTAATCAGCATTTTTACTAGTATTGTAATGGTCCCAATATGAGGTACCAACCTCATGGCTGTATCCGATTCTAGGCGCTTTGTATTCTTCTACTTCCCTTTGTAATTCTGGTTTAAAAACATATTGTCCCATATAAAAGAGTCGTCATTTTTTTACAACTTGATAATATTTTATATAATCTGCAAAACATCTCATATTTTGTCTGTATGCTTCTATCGCTATGAAAATAAAAGGTTTAGAGGTAACTATCTTATTGTACAATTCCCTACCGAGTTTCTTACCGGCCCGTGAACTATCAAGTAAGTAAAAATTTTCATCTAGGAGATATTCAAGTTCCTTCTGTGATGAGATATTATTAAATAGGATTAGGTCTGTGTTATTACGTAAAATTCTTGGAAACGATGTTAAATTTTGTCCTATAATTATAAAATTCAGACTTAAAGGAGGATACGCAGCATGTCGACCATTGACCGATAATTCTGCTAATATTTTAGCAAACTCTTTAGTTTTTAATTTTAAGACCAAATCATCAATTACAACTAGTGTTTTTATTCTAAATTTATTTGGTGGGTCTGCTATTTTATTATATTCATTCATAGTTTTATAATTTTCTACAATTTCGTCTAGTCTAGAAATATCTGAAAATCTGTAATCTTTACCAATCATTGGAAATCCAGCATCGGTTCCAGAAAAAAGATAACATAAATTTATTAAACCTTTATCAAAACTTCTAGTAATAATATTTTCAACTAATGTTGTTTTACCACCCCGCCGCCTGGCAACACACATAGCAAAATATGATGTTGGTAAGTCTTCTAATTTTAATTGCTTAATATCATTTAAATTATAATCACACATATATTAATAAGATATAATTTTATATTTATTGCTAATAAAAGGTTCTGTTGTAAAGCCTCGAATAATATCTTTTTCCATAATTTTATCAATAATTTCATCTAGTGTAATTGTACCTTCTGTAAAATCTATTTTTTTCATGGGTGTATAAATATCAGTACCCTCTTCCACTTCTCTAGTTCGAATTGCTCTTATAATAGATTCGTATGACGATAGTTTAAAAGCACTTTCACTTTTATAAAGAAAATAGACCGTTAATAAATAAGCAAGATGCTTTTCTTCATCTGTTAAATCACCACTCGCTTCACTAGCAAAAAACTCTATATAAATTGGTTGGAGTGGTAGTGGAGTCCTAATAACCATTTGACTAGAGATAGATACTAATTGTAAAATACACATCATAAATTCTTCACTCAAAAGCCTTTCTAGTGTAATATCAAAATATTTATAAATTTCTAAATTATTATTATATATTCTCCAAATTAACATTTGGGGTGTAGTATCTGTAATATTATCTGTTAAATTCCATGGTGTTCCTACATGAATTAAATTAAGACCGGATACAGATACGGGTCTTTGGGTGGGTACTTCTGGATATTTGTCTTCTGAACCGTAATGGGTGGGTACTTCTGGGAGTAGGCCTTTTTTTGCTAATTCATCGTAGGATAAATCCGGATAATCACTATCATCGCTATCACTGCTGCTACTACCACCACCATCACCACTGCCAGGGCTAGTAACAGCGCCAGCACCACCTAATGTTAGTTTAGTTATTTCATCATCATCGCTGCCACTATCTTCCCATGAGCCCATCGATTCGAAATCTAAATCGTCTCCTTCCAAGTCATCTGAAACATTTGAATCAGTACCAACACTACTCTTATCACCATATAATCTCGGAGTACCACAATTACTACAAAATCTTTCATCCTCCCCTAAAGGGGCTCTACATCGATCACATAAATCTAAACCTTCAGGTGAGTCTGTTCTATAACCTTGGTCTGTATTATAGCCTGCGTCTTCTGCCACTGGTGGGGCAACACTAGCCCCAGCGCCAGCACCAGCCCCAGCACCAGCCCCAGCACCAGCACCAGCACCAGCACCAGCCCCAGCGCCAGCACCAGCACCAGCGCCAGCGCCACTTTCTTTCCTCTCCCCTTTATCAACTTTAGTTCCACATTCTTGACAAAACAAATCAGAAGATACCAATGGTGAATTACACTTGGCACATTTAGAAATCTCAGGTTCATCCAATGGTAAAAAAAAATTAAAATTCGATTTTCGGTTACTACTTTCATTCCTATCCACATGATGGGTTCCGGGAATATTTCTTATAAAAGAGTCTACCATAGCCCTGCCTTCAACGGTAACGACAGGACCACCAATTCCTTGTATAGAAAAATATTTTCCACTCTCATTATCTCGAATATACTGCCGTGCGTATTTCATTAATTTTCCACTAACACCTTGTCTCATAAATCTATATCGAGTATTAAATGATGCTTCAATTGCTTGTACACCGTTAGGACCTTTATCTCGAGTCAGTGCAACTTTTCCCATCTCGTCACCCTCTGGAGACATCATATAAATGGTTTCTACATAATCTTTATCTTCTTCACTAGGATCCTTCTTAACTACAAAATATGGGGCTCCGGCGTTCTTATCATTACCTTTCATCCCGTCTCTTTCTCGCCCCACCCTTTCTTGCTCACGTATATAACGTAGATTGTCGTAAGTCATTTTTTTATCATCATCATCTTCACCGGCCCCCAGTGGAGGCAGTTCAAGGTCTCCAATTGGCACTAAGTATGTCCTGTCATTCGGTTCTTTCCAATTGTCTTGCTTCTTCATTACTCTGTAGAAAGAAAATTATTAGGAATTTCAACAGGTAATGGAAAATAACTTAATATATCATTACTATTAAAAGCCCTAAGATTTTTTACTCTACCTGTTGCATTATTATACTTATCTTGACTAACACCATCATTATAGACAAATGCTAATTCTCCAAAAGTAACATTATGAGATATTTTAGGAAAACGTAAATTCTTCCGTCTATCACAATTATATAAATAATTAAAAGCAGATGCAACGGAACCACCAACACCTTCTCCAGTTACTATAATTCTATTTACGGTTTGAATGGATTTAATAAATTGAAATATTTTTTCATAAGTTTCTTGTAAAGCATCAGCCACACATCGAGACATACGAATATCGAGACTATACTGAGAAAAAGCACCAATACGTGTTCTTAAAGATTTTAAATTAGTTATAACTGGTAATCGATTATTTCCTTGTTCCCTAAAATAAGCATGTATAGAGTCTTTGATACTGTTTTCACCACTAAAAATAATATATAAACTATTATTCTCTTTTCTAAATAATACCTCACTCATAGTTTTAGTTGATTCTACTTCTAAAACAAAAAAATCATTTAATATTCCAACTTCTTCAGGTTTTTGTGCTAGTCGACAATATTCTATACAATTTAAAAATAAATTATTTAAATTATCAATTGATACTTCTTCTTTAATTCTAAATGTAGTGCCATCGTTTTCTATATTCTGGATAGAAATATCAATTTCTTCTAGTTCACTGATAGATGCTGACACGACTTCCTCTTCTTCCTCTTCGTCTTCGTATATGCTTTTAAGAGCCATGCCTCTGGCAATAGCGGCTTTTTTATCGCCCCCTCCAGGAGCATCATCACCCTCACCCTCACCCTTATGACCAGATACCTTGCCATCATGTAATATACCATCTAGAGTTAAAGCCAAAGGGTCATCGTGGTGTGGTATTTCATAATCACCACTGTCACCACTGTCCTCTAATAACTTACTAACATCTTTACCGGCTTGTCCTGCTTTTCTCGCATACATATCATAACGGATTTGCCATTGTTCAATCATTTTTGCTTGTTGGTCAATCTCATCATCCATGAATATTAATTCTTTCCGGACTAAATCAATAAAATTATCTGGGTCATGTTCAATAGCATCATCCATAAATGTTATCATGGAATGATGAGCCTTAGGGTCAATTTTTCCTCCTTTACCTAAATTTAAAGTTGAAACCCTACCAAACGGTTGTCTACTTACACTTACTAAATCATCATTCATTCTAATATTATGCACCTTTTCCCATAATTTCTCTTGCTCTGCACGAGTTAGTTTTGATGCCATTTTGATAGTAGACGGTGGAGACGCTGCCCCATTAAATGTATAAACATCACCCATATATTTCTTATCCCGTAACGCTAGTGCTGGATAGTTTGCTACTTGTCCACCTAGTGAGTGCCCACTTTGGTCTATTGTATAACCGGCATACTCACCACCCTCTTCCGTTAGAGCACCTAATTCTTTAATTTGACTTTGACTCCTTGTAAACCTATCTTCAATCTTAGAGATTTTTTTACCTACATATTCTACGCCACCAGAGACCTTTTTTGTACCTTCTGATAAAGGATTTTTACCAACAGCACCCTCTAATTCATTAGCCATAACTTTTAAACCTCCGGCGATTTGGTCGGCTTCTCCCACAACCTTATTAACGGTATTTTCTAAAGCACCTTCCTGTGCGAATAAAATCTGTGAGTCACTTACGGCCCAATCGTAACCAGTTTCTGAACCTCTATGTGATACATGTATTTTTTTGCTCGCACTGTCAACATATACAGATGTATTATAATTACTCCTTTCTGGTATAAGAGTAAAATTACCAATTTTCTGGGCTCTTTTTTCTAAAGGTAAATAAGTGTCTTGAGCCATATTCATAGATACTAATTCATAATGATGTTTAGGGTCCCGATAGCGATGGTTAGGTGATAAACCTTCTTTTTTGAAATGTGGTAACTCACCAGGCTGCTCCCGAACGGCATTCGCTTCGGCATCTGCCGCGCCCATCATATCTCGTTCACCTCCTTCTCTCCTCAAAATATTGAGCCTCTCTTGTTCTTTCATTAGAGCATCCTGTATGGCTTTCTTATCCGCTGCACTAGCGTCTGCCACACCACTTCCTGCTAAAGCATCGCTTCCAGGCATAATTATCTCTTCTGGATCGTTGCCATATATACCATCGGCAATCTGATTTTTAAGTATTTCATTCTTTTTGATTTGCTCCTCAGCCGTCCGTTTCGCTATACCATCAAGTTCCGCTTGTTTTGCTGCTGCCATTGCTGCTGCTTCCTCTTCCGCTACTGCCGCTTCTGCTACTGCTACTCGTTCCGCTTCTTGTAAATCTTTTGATATATTTAAGGCAATATTATCCGTCTCTGTTTCAATTTTCGTCTTCCCCTTCGCTTCTTTTGCTAATGCTTTTTTTACTTTTTTCAAGCCTGTTTTTTCAATTTTTATATTCTTGGCTTGTGCTTGAGCAACACTGTCTTCTGCCGCTGAACTTGCTTTTAGTCCTGCTTTAACAACTGACTTAACACCCTTAGCAGCATTTACAGCCATTTTAGCCGTAGTACCAGCAACCTTAGCCGCTCCCGCTGTAGCAAGATTTATGGCTGTGTCCATATATATTCCTTTTTCATCATATTCCTCAACCGAATCATTAACTGCTCCGAGAGCACCCGAAATACCACCACCACTTAAACCACGTCCCGCATCTATGGCTAAACCAACTGGGTCTAATATTACTTTAGCAAGTCCCTTACCAGCAGTAGTAAAACCATCTTTAAGAGTATGAAATGAAAATGCTGGTTCACCTTGTTCTTTATTATATTCCTCAGTTCCCAATACTATGTAATTTAAAAAATTTGTGTCCTGACCTCTATTCATTGCTTGATAACTATTACCACCACCACTGTCATAATTCGGTTGAAAAGATGTTAATTTCTTTCCATCGACAGTAACATTCTTTCCACTCCAATCATGTTTAGTTTTTACTCTAACATTACCAGCATTTTTAAGGGAATAATTAGGACCTGCTAAAGGTAGATTTTGTATAATTTTATGACCTCGCATAAGAGCATAACCAGGGGTTTTATCATCAATACCCCATTGTGTTTTTAACTCCGCTCTCGTCTCATCTCGCTCTGTTTGTGTTAATCGATTCCATTCTCCCATTAAGACTCGGTCTTTTGGTAGGACATTTCTAGTATATTGATAGTATTTCCATCGGTCACTATCTTTTAATGTATCAGGATTTTCTATTCCATACATTTGTTTTAGTTGAGCATTAGCGGCATCTTTATCACTAGAGGCTGAATGTATCCAATATGTTTCATTTTGATATTCTGGAGTGTGTTTAGTTCCCGCATTTCCCATCTTAATCTTAAGTTAGAGTTTAAAAGCCATCGAATTCTTGTAATGACTGAAATTCAAAAAATAAATCAATACTTTTAATCATACCAGGTTTAATTACTTTATTATCTACTAGGTCTGCCCAAACGTTCCCTTCACGTCCACCAGCAACCCAGGCTTGATATAGTGGTTCATCACTATAAAAAACAACATTTTCACGATTAAAATCTATTGTTTTACATGTAAATGCCATAGGTGTTTCTTCAGCAGAAAAATTCCAATCATACCATCTATCATTAACATTTTTACTTTCATCCATAGAAATCATAATATCATTATTACTAGTATTATCACCACTAACAATTTCTAAACCAGACATAAAATTAGGTTGACAAATAATACCACCACCTAGTGCTCCACCCATTCTCGCACCACTATTGTCTAGTACCCCAGTAATTCCATTCCAACCATTGGCCCACACGTCCGCCCCGGGTTCTGGATTAACAGCGGCAGTCTCAGGGTCAATTAAATTTTGGGCAAATCCTGTAACAATTGCTCTTCTAAATATCATTTCTTGAGCATGAATTGGTCTATTCAAATTAATGTTTTGATTCTGTGTAGTTACTTGAAAATGTAATAACATTGTCTTTCTATAGTATAACAAATTAATATAAATATAAATATAATAATGATTTCCTAATAATAATTTAATTACTGAGAGAAATCTGACTGCGCCCAGTACTACTCGCGGTTGACAAGATAGCAGTAGTCTTTTCAGCACAAAATGCCTGAAACCGAGCAGTAGTCTCAGCAATTACGACACCAGAAGCAGCATCGAGATGGTCATTGGGGTCAAAATGAATTTCGGCGGTCATATTAGTTAGTTCACGCATACTAGTACCATTACTAAGTGGTCCACCACCCTCAGATTCAAGGTATCCGGTTTGGACTTTGGCAATTGAATCAGCCAATACGTCATCAGCAATAGTAGCCCATCCGTTATCACCGATTCGACTGTATTGAAGTTGATTGGGTCCTAGTTCTGCTACAATCTGCCCACTGGCCATAATTTTAACATAACGAATTCTTAGACTAGTAAAAGTACCACTCTCGCCAGTTCCATTTTCTAAAAGAGCATCGTTAATGAGAACACCTTCTCCTCCTAAGGGATTTGTACATACACCAACACCAGTAGTTTGTCGGGTAGCATCAAGAACAGGCGTAAATGGTCCAGTCTGGTCAGTCACTTCAAATACACCAAAATACCAACTTTGTACCACATCAATATTTCGTAATTCCATTGTAATTACTGCTTGGTCTTCGTCAAAACGACCATTAGCAACATTTTCAGATTTAAGAGACAATATACTAGATGGGTTTTCTCTGTACCATCGGTCCACGACTTGATTTAGAGATGGTTCATTTCCGTAATTCTCCTGTAAAATCATAGCAGTATCGGCTTCATTATACATACTATACCTTAAATCTAAAGATGGAGCATCTGGACCGTTTGGGGTACCTCCCTCAACCAAAGTTGTCACTCCGAATGTGGCGGGAGCAATAACTGGGGGGATAATAGCGGGGTCAAGAGCCTGAGCATACCAGTACGTATTAAAATTAGCGAATACAATTCTAATTTGACTAGGTTCTGTGAATGATAACATGGGACATGTATTTATATCATTAAACATAGGGAAATGGAGTGGATAAGTAAAAGTACCTTCACATCTGGCTGGCTCTTCGGCTGTACCAATTCTACTGTTATATCCTCCTACAAGGCAAGAGTTTTTTAAAGGTCGCGCTTGCATATTAGTTAAATCACTGTATTGTGCTACACCATCACTATTAAAATAAATAGTTTGAATAACACGACTAGAAGATAAAAACTCTACACGGTCGATGTGTTTGTAAATATCATAATCATTTCCTAATATTACATCACCAACCACGCTTCTGTTTGCCTCATGGACAACTTTATAATTTAAAAGGACTTGATTAAGTATACCATATTTAGGTAAATTAAAAGTTAAAGTTCCATTATTATTTGCTCGACCAGATACTGAGGTTACATTATAAAAGGAGGTAGCCGAGGGTTTATAGATTTCCTTCGTATTATAGATTGCAGGCAACGTAGCAGATTCCGATTGTACCAGTGTCTGCAGAAGGGCGCTATTTTCATTGCTTTGAAGTACTATTGATGAGGCCATTTTTTATATTCTATAGTAAGATATTAATTTTAAAATTAAATTTTTAATTACGGAGGTGGAGGAACGTATACCTGACGTGTTCTAAATAATTCACTTAAATTACCATCAAGTTCAGGTTCTTGGCTTGTTCCGACCGGTCCAATACTGGGACTTATCCAAATACTCCTTGGAATTGTACCTGAGTATGTAAAATCAACACCGACATCCGGTTCTAAATCAAGAGCCGTTTGTGCTGCTGCCCATGTGTCATTCATGGTGAGTGTATCGTTTACATCATCAATTATATCAATTGCATTCTCCTGTAGAGTATTAGGTCCACCTGTCATTAAAATTGTATCAGTATCTCCATCGAGATTAAATACAGTACTTAATACAGGCATTGTTGTCGGGACAGCACCAGTACCAGTTCCTAGTCCAAGTCCGACTCTCTGTATGGTAAAAGTAACTGTTGCCAAGTCAACAGGTGCGCTATTTATCGCAACACCAATAGTCGCACCGGGAATACCACTAGGGTCCTGTGTGAATGCTGCCCATGTACTATTTCCTGCGCCATCCACACTCTGAATATTTGCTAAATATAGGAACCAGCCCGAGGGATAAGCGAGAGTTCCAGTAGTAATTTCTAATACATCGTTTGGTTGAAAATAAGTATGACTTGGAGCGGAAAAGGGGGCGCCAGATATTGGACCGATAGTTATTTCTGCAACTTGTCCGCTAGTTACACCAGTATTCCCACCAAATGTTGGTGTTATTAATAATCCTATGGCAGTGGGAGCATAACTCGCATACGGTAAGACTTGATTCAGGGGATTAAAAGTAGGTCCAGGTTGACCGGCCAGGTCAGTTCCGGGATTGGCTACGGAATTAAACCATTTACTAGATGTAAATGTGAATGGTCTAGCATAAAATTTCATGTATCCTCTTAACACTCCACCAGCATCCAAAGCATTATATGTTGCTTGTATTATATTAGTATTATAATCCGTTCCGAAATTAACACCCGCTTTTGGTATTGCCGTATCGAAAGTGGCATCTTCGTAATCAGTGACTGTATGAACTAGAGGACTTTGTCCAGATATTAGAGTATCTGCTGGTAAATTGAGTTGCAGTTGGGGTGATATAGTTACAAGCCTATCAATATAGTAATATTGTTCTACATCATCAAGGGGTATCAGTGGGTTGTTTGGCGCCGTTTTCTCGGGTAAATTATAAAAAACTAAATTTGACCTAGTAGGTTCGTCGGCTTGAACTTCCCAAACACCCCAGTTGGCTTCAGTAGGATCCCCGTTGTAAATTTGTTCCTGATTTGCTGTTGATGTCGCGACAATAACGTCAACTGGTGGTATGTCTGGTTCACCTCCTATGGAGTTGAGGGCAATATTAGACCCATTTGGGACCACTATACTACTACCTGAAAAATATGCAGTTTTTGAATAACTACTAGACATTTTACTCTGACGGCTCATTTGTAATAACAAAAGAAAAATATATCAAGCAAAATATTTTAATCTCATGGTTGGTCTACTTCTTTGAAAAGGATTATTTTTAACCATCCTATTTGCGGTAGTTACCTGTGTTCGTTTTTGAGCACCAAGCATTTGTATACCACGACCTTTTCGTCTAGGAGCACGCATTTCAGGGTCGCCACCTGAATCTCCAGAAGACGGTATATATTTAGTAATACCCTCACCTTTACTCATAACACCACCCATTGGAGCACGTTTAATAATGCGGTCACCCACTTCGGTACCATCACTCCGTCCCTCATCCATAATATTAATGTCAATTTTCATTTCGTTTACTTTAACAGCAGATAAAGTTCCTGGCATAGATAAAATAATATTTCTTACCTCATCTCTAAGGTAATCACCTGCTGATAAAACAATACCGATTTTCTTTTCATCCCCATCATCACTACTTGCTTGTAAACGTCCAGTAATTTGATTATGTAATCGCTTTAATGCTGGTAGACTACGTCTTTGTGATGCCGTCATTGCTTTAAAGCGTCGTCTCTCAGTCTGTAAAGACTTACCATAATTAGTAAAGAAAAACTTTATATCAGATAATAATTGCTTCGGTGTTTTATATTCAGCAGAAAGTCTTTCCTTAGGAATTTGTGATAATTTAGTAGGTTGAAGGGTTATTGAGTCGTCTCTGATAGTAGGTGGTTGGTCTAGTGCTTCGGCTTCACCTACTACTGCTTCGGCTTCACCAACTACTGCTTCGGCTTCACCAACTACTGCTTCTGCTTCTGCTGGTGGTGGTAGTGGTGGTGGCATTGGCGGTGGCGGTGGCGGTGGTTCACCTGCTGGTGGACCTGGTACAGGTGGTGGTGGTTCACCTGCTGGGGGTCCTGGTACTGGTGGTGGTGGAACTGCTGGTGGTTCTGGTACTGGTGGTGGTGGTGGTGGTGGTGGTGGTGGTGGTACGGCAGCACCAGCACCTTCTTTAGCAGCCATTGCTGCAACCAGTTTTGCTAAAATTTCTGCTTCTGATGGTGGTGATGATGATGAACATGATGATGATGTACAAGATGCTTCACCTTCAGCCCACATTTCTGCTATATCTTCGAGAAAATTGCGACCTTCACCGTCTTCATAATTGTCAATTAAAATTCTCTGTAGTAGTGGTTCTAATTGATAAAATTGAGACCATAACTCTTCCACATCATTACCTAATTTGTTTGCTTTTAAAATTTCTCTAATAGTCATACCAGGAGACACTGACTGTAATAGTTTCTCTTTAAAACTATCGTGCTTGCTTGAATCTGACTTACTGCCATCGTCGGAGTCAGAAGCCTTTTCTTCCCCCTCCTCAGGTACTTCCTCAACAGCAACCACAACGCTTGGTGGACCTTGAGGGAGTGGTGTCCCAATATTTTTTACCCTCGAGCCGACATGATACATATCTGATATCTCTTCGGCAGTAAATATTTTTTTTCTATTTTCTGGGGAAATACCAGCAGCATCGCTTACATTAGCAATTTCTGTATCTGTAAGGGGCTCACCCATCTCATAAAGTGTTGCTTGTAGTAATGCTTCCATAGCCTTGCCTGAAAATTTGTGCGTTAAATACCTTTTTTTAAACCCGTACAGCCCTTTGTATGTTTTATTATCATAATTTCGAATAGCCATTCCTAAAAATTTGAGTGCTTCACTCCTTTCCATACCGTCCAATATTCTTAATGTCCTCTGAATTCCAGAAGTGAAAAAATCAAAGTTGTCTTTCTCAGATTCACTCATTTAATGCTTATTACTTCTTAGTTTGAAATTATTTTTGAAGGCTGAATAATTCGGTTGGATGGGTAATCTATTTGTATTTTTAATAGTTATAGATGGATTATTTCTTGATAAAGGTTTTGTTTTATTATTATCTCTAGTTGTTAAAGAGACTAAACCACCACCTCGCATACCACTTCTATTAGTCATGGGTGCATCACCATTCGTTGGATAAACTACGAGACTAGATAATTCATTTTCATTTAATTTAAGTTTTCTTTGTCCGGCTAACCAATTAGCATTTCTAGCAAATAATAACATTTTTTCATATTGCTTAGTATCTATTTTAGCATCGTGAATCCGTTTATGTACTGTTGCTGGAATAGGGGGTGGTAATTTATCTCTTTTACCTAGTTTACTACCAGTTCGTGGATTCCTAAAGCCTCCGCTACTCATCCCTTGTCGTCTTATATTAGTTAATATATTACTATTTGAAATCGTCATTTATTCTTAGAGAGAAAATTAATATATTAAGTCATAGGTTTATCTAATTCAGAAGTATCTACTTTAATTGCGTTAACTCTAAAGTTACGTGCGCGTCGTCTTTGTCTATGGGGAAGTGGCGGGGCCTTGGTAATAAAAGTTTCCTTTGTATTCTGTCTAGCCAAAAACTTATTAAATTTAGTATTCGTTGGATCATCTCTAGTTGGATTTGCTGGTAATTTAGAAATATTTTGACTAGCCAATTTTTTAACTTTGGTATCTAAAAGCATTCTTCTAGGTTGTGTTTGCTGTGATAAATTTTTCATATCTATTAGTCCTCTTCCAAATATTTCTTGGTCGCCCAGAGGCATTTCTTCTAGTTTACCATCTACAACCTGATTACCATCTTTTTCTTTATTTCTTAAAAAACCCAATGATAATTTAATATTTTGCTTACCTTCATATAATGGTCTAGGTAAATTCCATGTTGGATATATAGGTGTATTTCCTTCATATTGTCTCATTCCATTTTTAGTTGTATAATTTAATCCACTCTGATTGTTATACCCTAATAAATTACTGTTTAATGTAAAAGCGTTCATTTATATAATGTAATAATAAAATTGAATATAATTTAAATATAAGATAATATAATTGTATAATGCGAACTTACAGTGTAATAATTTCCACAGGGAATAAAACAATTTTAAAAGCGTCTACTATTGAAGATGCTGCCAATCAAATAAATGCGGCATTAAATCTCAATTTAGTAACCAAATACATGGTAGCAAATTGGGTCAATAAAAAAAGAGTTAAAAGCAAAAAATATGATTTTATAGAAATTCGTCTAAATGACTAGTCGGAATCGTATTCATCTTCTGATTCAACTTGGATAGTACCCTTAATAAATCTAAATATTTCTATACTTTTACCATATCTCTTAACTTTAGTAAATCTTGCTCCAGCGTCTGTTAATTTACTAACAATTTCTTTTTTTTTGAGCGTGTGTCCTGTATAATTCTGAATATCGGCTTTAACGTCATGAACATCCATAGTATCAGTACGCTCCTTTGTAATAGTAAATTTATTAAGCCAATTATTACCATCAATATATTTGTCTCTTTTTTCTAGTTGATGTGGTGGCAATGGACTTAAACCATTATTATAATATTGTTTGGCACCAATAATCAACCAATTTAATATACCTTGTTTTTTTTGGAGAGTATTAGTCATATTCTCAATTAACATTCTATCTTTCGGTTTATGTATTGGTTTACTTACATTATCAACATATTCATTAGGTAAATTAAGAGTTAATATTCTTCGACAGAAAGCAGAGTTAACATCAAAATTTGGGAAACTATTTCCAAATAAGTTAAATTTAGTAGTTAAATCAAATGTTACTGGTGTTCCATATAATTGTCTTGACGTTATTTGAGTTCCAAAACCATCTATATAGCGTTTAAAATCAGCACCAATAGTGTAATCTTTTGGTAATTCATTAATATAACCAAGACGACATCCTAATAATTTATGTTTATTTGGTGTTGGCGCATTATTTGTAGAGTCTTTTTCTACTAAAAACCCAGGTTCCCATATATTTATAAGTTCCGAATGATTACTTTTTAAAGTAGAGTTTAAGAGACCTTGTAAAGCACCCTTACCATTACTCCCATCACCTAAAAATATTAAGGTTTGAGCCTCTCTTGTTTCTGCACTAATACAATATCCTAACCATGTCTGTAGGAATTCATAACTTCCTAAACAATTTGGTTTATTAGGTTCGGTTAATATACAGTTAATAAATGCGATAAATTCATTATTTTCGAGGCCTTCTGTGTAGGGTAACTCTAAGCAATAATCAATATAGTCAGTGTATGTTCTTGGTGTCAATTCACCTGTTCTTAAATTAACTTTACCATTTTTAACTGATAACATATGTTTATCTGGATTAAGAGATTGTATAAAGCGTGGCTCATTTAATTCTGATATTTGGAAAAATTGCTGTAAAATGCCTTTTTGTTTTATAGACAAACATATATTATTGCAATTCCTTAAAAATAAACATTTATTTTTTTTATATTGCTCATAGGTACTTTCACCAAACCATATACTTTTAATAGTATGATTATCAGGAACACTTGGGATTAACTCGAAATCAACCATATCTTCTAAATCTTTAACTAATGGATAATAATGTGTTTGAATACAACCAATTAGGGACTCTTTACCTGAATGTTGTAATGTCCATAAATTGGTTTTACTACAAAAATAATAGACTGTTTTGCTATCTACAACTTTCCATAATTCCCCTACTTTTTTATATAAATCATTAGCAATTGCTATGTCATCCCAAGGATTGGATAATACATTAAATAACAGTCGTTGGTCTAATGGTATAATAGTGTCGGCACTCAGAGATGCGGCAATCAAATGGTTTTTGGCATCTCCTTTATATTCACGAACGGTATTCCACTCTTGATTATTTTGACTAGTCCAACCGGGGACATACCGTTTACATGTTTTACACCATCGTTCCCATTCACCAAAGTCTCCAGGTAATGCTTTCCACCACATAGTGGCTACTCGCCATTTCTTTCTATTATCAACCCATTCGTATGGTAGATTCGCTAATAATGAATCTGTAGATAAAGAGGCTTCGGCGACTGGTTCATCGCTGTCTGATGTTTTTTCTTCCTCTAAATCAACCGATTCTATGCTAATTGTATCAAGGGTAAGTTCATCACCACTCATATTAATAGAGTTAATATTAATATTTGTGTGTGGCACAAATTGAACAATAAATCGTTCCATGTTATTTTTGTAAGTTATCAATTTGGGACTACGGGCTTTTTTATTACTAACAGCATCTGGTTTTAGGAGTGATTTCCTTTTTTTTCGCTCCACATATCCATGTTTATGCTGTTTAGGTAGCCTCCATAGTTGTTGTTTACCGTATACACCCATGTCAAATAGTTCAGCCTTTTTGGCTATTTCTTTAATATCGACCATAGTACCATAATAATTGCTTGCTATAAAATGATATGATATTTTTCTCTCTAAAACATCGTTCTCTAAGACTTTATCAAAATTCCAACCATTATATGATGAAACAGCCCATTCCGCATCAGGAATCAATTGTGATAATATCTTTAAACAATTCTCTAGGTGATGTTTACATAATGCTTTAAACTGTGAATCATCTAGGTTTTTAGGAGCATTCAAGTCGAAATCAAAATAAGGTTTGACTACTAAGGTATAATGGTCGATAAGGTATTCAAAAAGTGGCTCTGTTCGTCTTCCATCATCACCAGAAGGATGATGGTTTATACGTTCTAATATTTCACCTAGTCCATCGTCATTATTAGGTAATTCTTTTCCAAATATGAGATTGCCTGCTGAATAAAGTCCAGTCTGTAACTTGAGTTTATCAGTAAATCTCATTTTTAATTCCATTATAAGTTTCTTTAACATATTTTTTTTAAATACTTTTTGTATTTTACGAAAATATTAAAATTCAATTTTCTT
>TARA_R110000823_G_scaffold171736_1_pt1 | contig 18332 bp, 23 predicted proteins | sample TARA_R110000823 | Tara Oceans TARA_R110000823 (sample SAMEA4397722) | marine metagenome | biome: Polar Biome; feature: [DCM] deep chlorophyll maximum layer (ENVO:01000326); material: water (ENVO:00002006), including particulate matter (ENVO:01000060) such as... | depth 20 m | reverse complement strand
CTCAAACCGTCGGACAGTGGAGCAGTGCGGCATATTGCGGAATTTATCGGCTACTCCGGTTTCGAGCGGCTGACACGCGCATTCAAAAAACCTCCCGCACTTCCCGCGACCGTAGTACTTTTTCGTTGTCTTCTCGCCAGATCGGGTTGCCTTTGATGGAGAGGGGTAAATGGCAATTTTGTCTCGAAGCTTCCACACCCAGCATGTATTAATCGATTGATAACGCATGCGAGCCACTCAACTATAAACATATTTTATTCTTAAAAAATCAAGTGACGACCACGCCTACTCCACTCGATTATCAATAAGCTAATTTCATAATTTTATTTTCAACACCTATATTCCTGATAAACGGCGATAACATCAAAAACACCATGCTTAGGACATCCTTGACAAAGCTCGAAATAATTACCCACTGAGGGCGCGACTTATATTGCGTCTTCTGTTTGAGGGCGATCGCCATGTTTCTATCCACGCGCCCGCGAAGGTTGCCACGATGAACTTGTAGTATTTTTCCTTGAAACGATTCCACCAGCCCAGATCAAATTTCACTCGCTGATTTTTCAAAATCTCGTCTACGCAATTAAGGCAGATTCGCGACGCGCCGTATGCAACGTAAAGCTCGTGGAATTCCGCGTCAAAGCAAGTCTCGCCCATCCCATAGATCGCGTCAATTTCCTGAGGCGCCTGCTCAATAGTCGATTTATTGGGCTCGGTCAACCTGAGGCTGAGCTTGACCAAAGTAACCTCGTCCACACTGAGCCTGTCGTCCTATTTCGCTACTATCTATAAATTCCTTCATCTCTAGTCAAGAGGGTCGTACTCCAAAATTCATCAATATAAATCAGGCTAATAGTTTGCAGAAGAGTTAGTTCGCATACGACGTTCCCAGCTCTTTTAGCGCGTTATCAGCCTCGATAACCGCTCGCTCCACGGCCACCCAGGCTCCTCTCGGGTTATCAATAGCGTACTTCTTGAGATCCGGCATAATATCAACCAACTCGTCGTACATGGGAGCGGTCCAGTCTCTCCCTTTGCCATTTTCTAGCGCCATGGAAAGCTCAGCTGCCACGCTTCTGAAGTGCCGAACGTGATACAGGAATTCAAGGTGGGTATTTGATGTAGCGACCTCCGAATAATTTGGTGGTGAAGTCCGACACTCCCTGACCAGTTTTTGCGCGGCGTCCAGAAGATTGTCCGTTTGAGCCTGGGCTTGCGCCGCATTCCACGTCACGCTCTTTTCAGCTGAAAAAGCATGCATCGTACCTGTTACTGTTAACAGTGATATTGCGCAGAGTATAAGTAGCTGCTTCATGTCCATTCTCCTTAATAGAAGATAAAAGTAGTGTAACCATTAAGATTTCTTCAACTTCTGATTGATGTGCATTTTTTTGTTTCACCCTATAAATAACATGGTTCGGTTGCTTCAATAATTCCTTCAAGTGCCTGTTTCTATTTACATCTCTGGTAATGTGTCACTTGTGCATTTTCTTATGATCGTGGGCTTTCTTGGAGCTTAGATCGCCCGAGCGCTCAACGACTTCGCCTTCGTCTGGCTGTGAAGAGCCAGCTAATCCCTTCTGCTTGCGGTGGTCGTGCTTGATACTACCAGTCGAACCGATCGAGACATCATCAGGCTCCTCGGAGGACGACTTCATCGATTCTGATGCAGCCTGATCGGTCGGTATCCCTTTGCCTGGCAGACCTTTTTGCTTACGGTGATCGTGTGTGCCTTGATATGTACCCTCAGACTCCGTCGAATCACCTGACGAATGCCCGCTCGGCAAGCCTTTGTGCTCACGATGATTATGTTTCGACCCACTCTCCTGGGCCACTCCTAGCGTTGCAAAACCAAGGGCTCCAAACAACGTTATGGCGAGATATAGCTTTTTCATGACAATCCTCCGGTATTTTCATTTCTGTTCACAAACAACGAAAAGACCACCGACAAACTCACTTACTCATAGGAAGAGCTGTGTTTTTTATCGCTGGCGTAGCCTTCAATATTATGTTCGTCTACATTGATATAGTTCTTCACATCGCTAATTATCTATTCGCGAAATTCCTCAATCAGGTGACAGATTGTGTGTCCATTGGGCATGCCATCTGGCTCACTCACAGTCGTTAGAGGCCCGGCGCATTCTATTTTTCATTAGTGTCATACCTTCGAATCGCTGCTCTATTTCATCCAGACACTGTTTGACCATTACTCGGCACAGGGGGTATTGCGTTCACCCTTTTCGGCCCCTCAAAGATCTGGGCAATATCTCCGAGGGAAAAACCAAGTAGTTTCACACCAGTATGAATCGCAGCTGGCTTTCTTTTCATCGATCGGTATTCCCGATACCCATTCGTCGGGCATCGTTCGGGGCGCAGCAGACCCTTACGTGTGTGAAATCTTATCGTGTGCGCAAAAACTCCAATACTGCCTGCAAATTCATTCACGCGCATCACCTAACTCCTAGCTTCGAGTGCCTTTCTCAATCATTACCCTAAACGCATACTGGCCCGAGCATCTATCAGCGTTACAGCTGTCTATAACTTACACCTCTGTCCTACTCACAGGTCAATATCTAAGTCTCGGTAACAGGAGCGGAAGTAGCAGGGCCATCATTAGGGTCATGATCTTCAGGGCCACCATGCCGTGGTGAGAAATGTTCTGCTTTGAAAGCCCAATACTGGCAACAATTAGGCCGAGCTCGCCACGAAGGAGCAGGGCGAGCCCAAGTATCCAGCGCTCCTTCCTGTATAACGGGGAAGCTATGACCAATGGAATGACCGTCCTCCCGAGTATCGCCGCCACCACTACTGAAAGCACCCAACAGACCAGTTTCGCGTCCACAGGGCCCAAATCGGATATCTGCAAACCTAACGCTAAAAAAAAAGGGGGCGGCCCAGGAAACAAGCTTCGAAAAGAATGCCTGATCGTATAAATATGTCATACATACCCAATGTCAGCGGATTACCATGCTCATCAGCGTATCCGTAGTTTCACTATGACGCTACCCTATTGCATGTTGCATGTTGCATGTTGCATATTGCATATTGCATATTGCGATATTCTTGCGGCGGTTTTGACTTATCGCAAGACACCGGTGAAAATAATGCGTTGGGCCAAAGCGGAAATCACTTTAGTGCTACTTCTCTGGCCCTTTTCTCTTTGCCATTACTAGCTAGACTCTGGTCCACCTAGTCCCGACCATCAACATGGGAAAATATTTCGCTGGTCCCGTCGCTTTTCAGCAACAGCACATCGTAGCTATCGAATCGCTCACCCATTTCCATACCAGGGCTTCCTATGGGCATGCCTGGTACCGCTAATCCGAATGCGCCTTCCGGTATGTCGTCTAGGAATTGCCTAATCAATGGCGCGGGAATATGGCCTTCAAAGACATACCCATCTACTACACCCGTATGGCAAGACTGGTAGTGAGGATCTATGTTGTACCCCTCTTTTATAGCATCAAGACTCACCCGGTCTTTCGTGATCACTTCGAACCCTTCGTTCTTTAGATGGTCTACCCATTTATTGCAACAACCACAAGTTGGGGTCTTGAACACCTCCATCTTGATGCTGTTGACCTCGCTTTGCTGACCGGGAACAGGTTGCTTTTCCGAGCACGCCACAACTAGAAACATCGCAAACATTGCCGCTACCGCGCCCCTAGCAGCACATAATCTCCTCATTCTAATCATTTCCTACTTCCCCTCTCGTTGACAAGTGTCGTGTCCACATGCGCAATCGGCGTGCCGCATCTATTTTCCCATGGCCAAAAACGGCCCATCGCTAGAAAAGTGAATGACGCAGACCATGTAATAAGTAGAAAACCGTTGAGTGCTTCAATGGCTGTGATAAAGCGGATGTGGCCCTGAGGCTCAATGTCACCCAGACCAAGCGTTGTATAAATCACGCCCGAATAGTAGAGATAGCTCATCGCATCCGTGATCAAGGCACCTTGAAAAACTCCAAGCTCCAGAACGGACACAGAGACACCGTAGGTGATCGCATACATTCCGATCTCTGCTATATGTACCAGAAAGAGCGTCACAACGATAAATAGCACTTTTGCCTGTGTAGAAATTCTAAACCGGGTAGCTCTTGATCCCAGCCAAAGTAACGCCCGGTAATGAAACATAAACGTCAAGGCGACCAGCCCGAACGCTAACGCGATCGTAATAATCATGAAACCGCACCTGCTGGCCCGTCTTCGGACTGTACTTCAGAGCTATCGGCCACAACGCGTCGCTTTTCCTGAAACTGGAGAACAAAGCTATAAATCACCGGCAGCACCAGCAGATTGAGTATCATCACGGTCAGCATTCCGCCGAGCATGGGCGCGGCGATTCGATGGGTGACATCCGATCCTGTGCCACTACTCAACATGATTGGTATCAAACCCGCCATCGTGGAGATGGCGGTCATTGCTACCGGCCTTACTCGTTTAGATGTTGCGTTCAGTACAGCATCCCGAAGCTCTTCCAATGTAAGACGCCTATCGCTTTCACTTCTGCGCTCGGCAATTTCTGTATCGATAAAGCTCAACACAAGCACGCCAATCTCTGCCGCCATGCCCGCCAACGCGATGAACCCAACCGCTACCGCAACCGACACGTTGTAGTCGTTAAAATAGATGAGCCAGATTCCTCCTATCAGGCCAAAGGGGATCGATATCATCACTACAACCGGCTCAATAACATTCCGGAAATTGAAGTAAAGTAGCAGGAAGATAATGAAGAGGGTTGCAGGCGCTACGATACCAAGCCGCTTCGCTGCTCGTTCCATATACTCGAACTGGCCCGACCATGTCAGCGTATAGCCAGCCGGTATATCGACTTGCTGGTTAATCACCTCTTTAGCCTTGTTCACAAATCCGCCAATATCCGAAGTCGATATATCTACATAGATCCATGCATTGGGCCTCGCATCCTCACTCTTGATGACCGGCGGCCCTCGTGTGTAGTTGATGTCAGCCACCAGCGCGAGAGGGATTTGTGCACCTGTTGGCGTGGGTATGATCACGCGTTTGAGGGATTCCAGATCACCCCGAAGCTCTCTGGGATAGCGTAAGTTCACCGGGTAACGCTCCAGCCCCTCCACGGTTTCGGTGATATTCATACCCCCGATAGCGCTTTGAATGACGTCCTGTACTGCGCCAACCGTGAGTCCATAGCGCGAAGCACTTTCCCGATCGATGTCAAAATCGAGGTAATAGCCACCGACTGCGCGGTCGCCAAACGCGGAGGTCGTCTCGGGGAGCGTTTTCATGGCCTGCTCAATGTCCTGAGAAACTTCCTGCAGGACATTGAGATCAGGCCCCGATACTTTGATACCGATAGGCGTCTTGATGCCGGTAGAAAGCATGTCGATGCGCGTCTTGATCGGCATGGTCCATGCGTTGGCAAGCCCAGGAAACTGGATCGCGGCGTCCATCTCGCTCATCAGCTCTTTCGTTGTTTTGCCCGGATCGGGCCACTCCTCTTTTGGCTTCAACCGCACAGTGGTTTCGATCATTGCCAGTGGCGCGGAGTCAGTCGCGGTTTCTGCACGGCCCACCTTGCCAAACACATGATGTACCTCGGGGAATGTGGCGAGTATTTTGTCCGTTTGTTGCAACAGTTCCCTTGCCTTGGTGATCGATATTCCGGGGAACGTTGTGGGCATATACAGTATGTCGCCTTCATCCAGCGGCGGCATGAACTCGCTGCCCAGTTTGGAATAGGGGTAGTAGGTAGCGCCTAGAAGCGCTATCGCACACACGACAGTCACTACCCTCCAGCGCATCGCCGTTTTCAAAGCAGGCCGATGGAGTGCGTGGAGCGCGCGATTCAGTGGGTTTCTGTGCTCGGCAATGATCCTGCCTCGCAGAAAGTAGCCCATCATTACCGGGACCAGTGTAATCGCCAGTATTGCTGAAGCGGCCATTGCATAGGTCGCCGTGAAAGCCAGAGGACTGAAAAGCCTCCCTTCTTGTGCCTGCATCGTAAAAATGGGTAGGAACGATACGGTAATCACTAGAAGGGAGAAAAACAGAGCAGGGCCTACTTCCTGGCAAGACTCGCCGATCGTTTTCCAACGTTCCTCGATCGTGAGCTCACTGCCCTTGGCGTCGCGAGCCATTGCAAGTCGGCTATGCGCGTTCTCCACCATCACAATGGCACCGTCCACCATGGTCCCGATGGTGATTGCGATCCCACCTAATGACATGATGTTGGCGTTAAGGCCCTGGATACGCATTACGATAAAGGCCATCAGAACGCCCAAGGGCAGAGTGATAATCACTACAAACGCAGAGCGCGCGTGTAGCAAGAACAAAATCACCACGATGCTTACGATAACCAGTTCCTGGGCGAGTGATGTGTTGAGGCTGTCAACCGCTCGCTCAATCAAATCACCACGGTCGTAGACCGGGACGATCTCAACGCCCTCGGGCAGCCCTGCTTTCAGCTCTTCCAGTTTTTCCCGCACGGCCTGAATTGTTGCCAACGCATTTTCACCAAAGCGCATAATGACAACGCCGCCTGCAACCTCGCCCTCCCCATTGAGATCCACGAGCCCGCGCCGCAGTTCGGGGCCGATCTGCACATTCGCGACATCTCGCAGACGGATTGGCGTACCATTTTCATCAACGGAGACGGGTATCGAATTGAGATCATCGATGGACTGTATATAGCCCAGACCCCGCACCATGTACTCGGTCTCGGCCATCTCGACCAGGCGGCCACCTACGTCCTTATTGGACATCTTGATTGCCATCCTGACATTGTCGAGGGGAATGTTGTAGCGAAGCAGCGCATTGGGATCGACTTCAACCTGATACTGCTTAACAAAGCCACCAACAGACGCGACTTCCGAAACGCCATTGACGGTTTGTAGGGGATATCGAAGATACCAATCCTGCAAAGAGCGAAGCTCCGCCAGGTCGTGTTTACCGCTTCGATCGACAAGGGCGTACTCGTAGACCCAACCCACGCCCGTCGCATCGGGCCCCAATGTGGGCGTAACGCCCTGGGGCAGTCGCCCGCTGACGTAATTGATTGATTCGAGAACACGCGAGCGTGCCCAATACATATCAGTGCCGTCTTCAAAAATGATATAGACAAACGACAGTCCAAAAAACGAGTAGCCCCGCACAACTTTCGTATCGGGAACAGCCAACATCGAGGTTGTCAGCGGATAGGTCACCTGGTCTTCCACAACCTGCGGCGACTGCCCCGGGTACTTGGTAAAGATGATGACCTGGACATCCGACAAATCGGGAATTGCGTCCAGCGGAACGTTCTTATAAGAGAAAATGCCGACCACGCCTATAATGAAAGTCGCCACCAGAACCATAAATCGATCACGCAGGGACGCATTGATGATCGCCTTAATCATGAACCATGCCTCCGTGAGCGTCTTCGCCCATCTCATGGTCTGGTTCATCGCTTGTCTCATGCCCCGTATCGCTACGAGAGTCGCCCTGCGCCGCAGACATTTCAGAATCGTTGCCATCCATGTTCTTGCGACCACCTGAGTGCGCGGAGTGATCAGCCTCCGCTTGAATATCCTCGCCTTTAAGTACGTCCATCATTTTGGCGGTGGCCTCGCGCAGCTTTGATTCCGAGTCAACCAGGAACTGCGCCGATGTCACCACCTCTTCTCCATCACTGACACCGTCGAGCACCTCGACGCGACCGCCTGATTCCACGCCTAGCCTGACAGTCCTGGGCTCGAACTTTCCGGGCTCCCTCACGACAAATATCTGCGGATTGCCTCCAGAGCGCACGACTGCCTCGGATGGCACTACAACGGACTTCTCGCGTGTGTCAGATAGAATTTTCACTTCAGCGAACATATCGGGCCGAAGCAGGAGGTCAGGATTGTCGAACACCAATCTGACTTTGGTGGTCCGGGTCTTTGCCTCCGAATAGGGGTAGATGTAAGCCACTTCACCCGTAAAGGTCTTACCGGGTACGGATGTGAGTGTCATTTCCACCTCGTCGCCGACATTTACCCAGGGAATCTCGTTTTCATAGATGTCGGCCAATACCCACACTTCACTCAGGTCTGCCAGCATGTAGAGTTCTTGCTGGGGCGTTACATGCTGCCCTGGACGAACCCCAATTCGCAGCACCGTGCCATCCACAGGCGAGTGAATGTGAATGCTCTTCTTTATCTCCCGACTTGTCTCTAATTCCTCTATCTGGTGTTCGGGTACATCCAGAAACTGCAACCGTTCGCGCGAGCTCTTCACCAGATTCCTGGCACCCTCGCGAATCTCTTCAAAGGGGCTCTCGCCAAGCGCAGCCAGATTGTTCAGTGCCAGCAGGTATTCCTGCTGAGTGGAAACCAACTGGGGGGAGTAGATGCTCAGGAGTATGTCGTTGGATGCGACAGTTTCACCAGTCTTGTCAACGTACAGCTCCTCAATCCAGCCCTGTACTTTTGGATGGAGCCGCGCCATGCGCTCCTCATTGAAGTCAACGCGGCCAACGGTTCTTATCGTCCGGCTTATGGATTCAGATTTCGCTATCGCGGTGCGAACCCCGATATTCTGGACGACCACAGGATCGATCTTTACTGTGCCGACGACATCGCTACTCTCGCCTTCGGCATACACGGGCACATAGTCCATACCCATGGAATCCTTCATGGGAGTAGGCGAAGTGACCGACGGGTTCATCGGGTTTCGGTAGTACAAGATTTCTGGCTCGGTCGTTGAGCCCGCTTCGTCTGCATAGACCGGGATATAATCCATGCCCATCGAGTCTTGCGCCGGCACAGGCGAGGTGACGCCCGGGTTCATTGGATTACGGTAGTAAAGCGGCTCAGACTCACTGACTTCAGCGACAGTGGTGCCCCCGGTGTCCCGAGATAGCCAATAGCCGCCTGCCAGCCCGAGGCCAAGCATGATGACCCCTGTCATAATTGTTGCTTTACTCATAGATGGACCCCTTTCCTACTGCGGCCTCCAGGCGCGACAAGGCCTGGTTGGCTTCACTGACTGACTTCCAGTACAGAAGCTCATAGTTGAACAATGTCATCTGACTTCGTACCAAATTGAGAAAGTCGACCTCACTCACCTGATAGGCAGCGAGCATCGATTGCACCGTTTGCTCGGCTTGTGGAATGATCCCTGTACTGAACAACTCACTCTGGTCTTTCGATTTTTGATAGTCGGTGACAGCGGTTGCAATGGTAGATCTCACGGCACTTTTCTCATCAATAAGCGCGTAGCGATTTTTCGCGACTTCCGCGGTTTGTTGAGAGATGGCTCGTGACTGCTTGCGGCCTGCATAAAGCGGTATCTTGACGCCCAGCATTACCGAGAAGAGATCCGCTCGTGATCCACCCATGAAGGGTGGGTTATCACCAGTCCGTTCTCCATATGTCACGCCTAGCTTGAAATCCGGATACCTGTCTTTCTTTGCAAGCTCGAGCCGCGTTAGAGCCGCTTCTACCTGAGTCTCCTTCTCTTTTAAAGTTGGCCTGGATTCGCCCGCGATCGCAAAGAGCTCGGTTTCGCTGAGGATGCCCGGCATCGAGCTGGGGTCAACGTCAGCGAGCGCTACACGAGTGCTGGCCGGTCTATCCATGAGCGTGTTGAGCTGGATCGACTGGTGCTTTCTCAACGCCACCAGACTTATGCCCTGATCAATCAGCTTGGAAAGTTCCAGCTGCGCGAGCAAAATATCCTGCTGTAGCCCCCTGCCTGTTTCATATTTGGTTTCGGCCACTGCAATAAACTGACGCAGTAGCTCCTTGTTTTTCTCCAGCGTCTCCAACGCGTGATCGAGATAGTGTATCTGCCACCAGGTTGTCTTTACGGAGTTCGCTAGCCGCACTCTCATTTCGTCTACAGAGTAGCCAGCGGCAATCGCATCAAACGTCGCAGCTTCTTCTTTGAGATCCAGTTTCCCGGGGAAGGGAAACTCCTGGCTAAACCCGAACTGCAGTTGCGTCATGCCCTCCTGATCGCGATCAAAACTGTCGGTTGGGAAGTTCATCGCGTTGATGTTGACCATGGGGTCCGGCAAACTACCGACCTGGCTAGGCACTTCCTGCAGCGCCTCGTAGCGATGTTGCATTGCTGTCAGGCCAGGATTGTCTTCAAGCGCTACCAGCACCGCTTTTCGCGCCGTAAGAACTGAGTCCGTTGCGCTGCCATCCGAAGCAAAAGCATTCATCGGTAGGTTCACTACGAGGCACAACATCATCAATTGGAATATCGCTCGGCCTCGAGAAGTGCGCACCCGATTGCGGCTGGAGAATCTAGCAAGTTTGTTGGATAAATAGCTGGCCATGCTAGTTGTTCCTTTCCTGTTTGCCTTCGTGCGATTCGATCTCTTCACCCTGTAATGGCGATATTTCTAGCCGTGAGCCATCGCTTTGCTTCATTCTCGGCACTCGTCATATCACACCTCCTTCACAGTTAAACCACCCCGATACATCTGCATTTGGTGCGTAAACACATATTTTCCCCGTGGGAGAGCAGGTAAAGCGACTTCAGACACTTCATCCACTATTAGGTCCTGGCTAATACTTAGACCAGCGAACACAACTACCGCTGAGCAAGGGGATTCACCAACTCTCAAAAATAGCAGCGTTGATGACTGACCGGAAGTGATGGAATCGTATCACCGGCCACTTGAGTATCTGTTTCGTCTTTGTACAGCCAGAACCCCCATACCATGAGCGCGATCAGCAGGAGTCCAGCTATGTTAATTGCAACCATTCAGGTTACTCCCCAGTTCCACCCGCTTCGTCCAGTATTTAGACAATCGTTGCAGATATAATGGCATCACACCATTGGGTAACGATAAAAACCAGGTACCCATTTGCCGCCCTAATCTTGTTTAAGGAAGCCACGCACGATCCCATAATAGAATTTACGGACCAACAGAAAGATTACCCCCACATTACATTGTTGTAATTTTTGCGTCATGCGACTGACAGGCATTTCCCTCTACCCTACTAGTAACGGTTTCATGTTTCTTATCATGCGATGAGTAGCGGAATCTGTAGCTCCCGTGGTTGCGGATCATGACCAAGCAAAAAGCGAGAGCCTTTGCGCCCTGCACCGACATTTAGCTTCACAGAGTTGCCGGGCAGGAGAGTGTAATCAGCAATTACAAGCGACGATGTCTCGAGGCCGATTTTGGCCCGAGCGCTCAGAGCACGACGACCATCTGGATAATGTGGCATCCGAATTCGAGCGCCACTTGACCTGTGTTCATGACGCAGGTTTATCGTGGCGATAGCTACAGTAAAACCTAGGTCTAGAGCCCGGCAGCTAAACATAGATCATTGGTGAAACTCATTAGGAGGTCTAGCCTGATCGCTAATGGCGGGTAAAGAGGATACAGAGCAAATGCGAGTCAACCAAATAGCCAAGGCGATTGGGGTAACCCCGGATACAGTGCGCTTCTACACGCGCGTCGGCTACCTCAACCCGAACAAAAACCCTACCAATGGATATAAAGAGTATGGCAACAAGGAAAGGCGCATGCTGCGTTTTATTCTGAGCGCTAGACAACTGGGGTTTTCGGTGGAGAATATTGGTCAAATCCTCAGTACCGCCGAACAGGGTCGCTCCCCCTGCCCACTGGTCCGGGAGCTAATCCGGCAGCGTTTGATCGAAACTGAAAAGAGCTTTCAAGACAGCGTGCAACTTCGCCAACGCATGAAGACGGCGGTTGAAACCTGGAGCCAGAAGCCGGACCGAGCACCGACAGGTGACATGATCTGCCACTTGATCGAAGAATTTGACCACACCGCGGCAACTGTCGACATCGGCGCATAAGCAATCGGAGAGATCTCATGGACACCCCCAGCTCGTCCTCACATTCACAAAAAGTCAATGATCGCGATAACCAGCAATTCATCCAATTCGTAGTACCGGGTATGGGTAGCAACCACTGTGCCGGCCTGATTACCGAGTCCATTGAGCGATTGCCGGGCATTCTTACCGTGAATACCAATATCGGTAATCATCGCGTCGGTGTTGAATTCGACGCATCCCAAACCAGTGGCGACCCTATCCAGAGTGCCATTGAAAAAGCCGGCTACGACGTGGCCAGCACGACATCCTCACCACCGGAGACCGGCGGTGAGTCCACTTTCACTGTCCCCGGCATGGGCAGCGATCACTGTGCCGGACTGGTTTCCAGCTCCATCAAGCGTCTCGCCGGCATCACTGACATTTCCACCAACATTGCCAATCACAAGGTGACGGTTCGCTTTGATCCGGCAACGGCGGATGCAGAAACTATCAAAAACGCCATTGAACGTGCGGGATACGAGGTGGCCGGCGTCAGCGAAAACCGAGAGCAGACGGATACGGAGGCGGATGAAGCCGTCGAGGAACGCTACCTCGACCAGGCATGGAAGCGCCTGTGGTTCGCCGCTATACCCACCACCCTGATCATGGTACTGATGATGGTACACATGCTATTGGTGCCGGTGCCAGGTTATCTGGCCTGGGTGGTCCTGCTCGGCTTTCCCGTGGTGTTCCTCCGGGGTGGTTGGGCCACCCACCGCTCGTCCTGGCGCTCCCTCACCAACCGTACCGCCAACATGGATGTGCTCATCTCCATGGGCAGCCTGCCCCCCTACCTGATTGGGCTGGTGGGCTTTGTCTATCCCATGACCTCTTTTATTGAGATGGCCGCCACCATCATGACTTTTCACATGCTCGGCCGCTACCTGGAAACCCGGGCCAAGGGGCGGGCCTCCCAAGCGATCAAGAAGCTGCTCAAACTGGGCGCCAAGACCGCCTCCGTGCTGCGGAACGGCGAGGAAGTGGAAGTGCCGGTCGCCGAATTGCAGGTGGGTGACATCATGGTAGTCCGGCCCGGCGCCAAGGTGCCCACCGACGGCGAGATTGTCGACGGCAACAGCCACCTGGATGAATCCATCGCCACCGGCGAGTCCGTGCCGGTTGAGAAAGGGCCCGGCGACGGGGTGATTGGTGCCACCATCAACAAGGAAGGCATGCTCCAGGTACGCGCCACCCGGGTGGGTGCCGACACCTTCCTGTCACAGGTCGTCCGGCTGGTGGAGCAGGCTCAGGGGTCCAGGGTGCCCATCCAGGAATTCGCCGACAAGGTGACCGCGAAATTCGTCCCGGGGGTTATTGTCATCAGTTTGGCGAGCCTGGTGGTCTGGCTGCTGTTCGCCGAGCCGCTGCGACCGATTCTCTACTGGGGCGCCGAATTCCTGCCTTGGGTTAACCCGGAACTTTCACCCTTAATGTTGGGGATTCTAGCGGCCATTTCCGTCCTGGTCATCGCCTGCCCCTGTGCTCTGGGACTGGCCACTCCCACCGCCATTATGGTGGGCTCGGGCCTGGGCGCCGAATCCGGCGTACTGATCCGTTCCGGCGAAGCCATTCAGTCCCTCAAGGATATCAAGGCCGTGGTCCTCGACAAGACCGGTACGATCACCAAAGGCGAGCCCGCCCTGACCGACGTGATTGCCACCACCGACTTCGATGCGAGCGACGTGCTTCGATTCGCGGCGTCGGTGGAAGCGGGTTCCGAGCACCCCCTGGGTCAAGCCATCGTAGCCGGTGCCCGGGAGAAAGGCTTGAATGTTCCGACCGTCGCCGACTTCCGCGCAATTACCGCCCGCGGAGTGGAGGGCCGGGTGGACGACCAACATATTCGCGTCGGTAGCCGCCGGCTTCTCAATGAAGCAAACATAGAACTGGGCAACCTAGAAGAGGCCCTGGTGCGACTGGAAAATGAGGGCAAGACCGCCATGCTGGTGGCCGCTGGAGACCGCGCCGCTGGCATTGTCGCCGTGGCCGATACCATCAAGGAGGACTCGAAAGCCGCCATTGCCGCGCTTCATGAGCTGGAGATTCACACCGTCATGATAACCGGCGACAACGAGCGTACTGCCCGCCATGTGGCGAACCAAGTAGGCATCGACGAGGTGCTGGCGGGTGTTCTACCGGAAGGCAAGGTGGACGCCATTAGAAAACTGCAGGCAAAGTATGGTCAGCAGGTGGCCATGGTGGGCGACGGCATCAACGACGCCCCGGCACTGAAACAGGCCAATGTGGGCATTGCCATCGGCGCTGGTGCCGACGTCGCCATCGAGGCGGCGGATGTCACTCTGGTAAAGGGCGAACTGTCCAAGGTGGTGGAAGCTATTCGCCTGTCACGGGCCACCTTCCGCAAGATCGTGGAAAACCTGTTCTGGGCCTGGTTCTACAATCTGGCGGCCATTCCCATTGCCGCGGTGGGCCTGCTCCATCCCATGATCGGGGTGATCGCCATGACCACCAGCTCCCTGTCGGTGATCGGCAACTCCCTACGCCTCAAGCGGGTGAAACTGAATGCGGACAAATAATCCGATTCCAAATTAACAGCGCTGCCTGACAGGCGGCGAAGGAGAAACCCAATGACAAGCAAACCCGGATACTGGACCAGCCTTCACGGCTTGGCAACGCTCACACTGATTGGCGCCGCACTCTATTTCCTCCTTGTAGAACACGGCGCTCACCTCCTTCCGTATCTGCCCTTTCTGATTATCCTGTTGTGTCCGCTGATGCATGTCTTTATGCACAAGGGGCACGGCGGGCACGGCGGCGCAGAGCACGGTCACGGCCAACATCAACAACCGGATGCGGACGAAGCTTATCGCCGAGGCTTGGAAGAAGGCCGAAAAGAGGCTGCGAAACGACCATAGAAATTATATACAACCGGTGAGCTCACCCCTCACCAACCGAAGTTGGCTTTTAAAATTTATCTATCGGGAGAGCAACACGAAAACTACCCAAAGCAATCGCTCTCGTTATATTTATTCCAACCCCTGTCTTCGCTCCGGAGGGCCATCAACAGGTGACAAAACAAGGTGCAAGAGACATATCAGCGCAAACATATTCACAAAGAATAACTGTTCTAACGGAAACTGTTCACCCTAAACCCAGACGCTGAATATACAACCAGCACAGCGATACGGAGCCCCGTTAATGAAACACAAAGAACACCGATTGGGCGTTTCAGAGGTCAACTTGGTAAATCGTCATCTCAAACTTGTGACGCCCATTGATAGCACGAAACTGAATGAAGCCATTGCAGAGATTGACCAGCTCTACGGCCTGGATGAAGTCACTTTCAATGAGAAATCCACCAAACTTAATTTCTCCTATGACGCATCCCGGTTATGTATCGACTGCGTGGAGGAAATTCTGACGAAGCACGCTATTCAACCCAGAGATGACTGGTGGACGCATTTTAAAGAAGAGTACTACCGGTTCACCGATCAGAACGTCAAAGAGAATGCGCAACATGAACCCTGGAGCTGTCACAACATACCCCCGCATAACCGGAAATAGGGGCTGAAACGTCATGCCATTTGCTCCCGCATATCCAAGACAGGTGCAAAAATGAACCAGCAATCACAAAAGAGCGATAGTTCCCAAGGAGAAAAGCCGAACAGACCCGTCAATTGGCGATACTGGTGTATTCTCTGCGGTTTCACCGCGTTTGCCGAACTACTTCTCCTGAAGGAGCACAGAGACCATTTGTGGACCACCTCGTGCAGGTGTTGCCGCAGAGAGTGGAGTCCCTCAGCGGCTGGCTGGTGGCCTGTGTCCTTGTGGAGGAGCTGCTGTTTGCCGGCACTCTCGGCCTGATGTGGTGCTCTCTCTACGAACACCTTTATTGGCGCCGGTACTTCCCCGAGACGTCAACATGAGCGGGCACCCCCGACGCACCGATATTGCGTGGATGGTAATGGTGGCCCTGCTCTGGGCCATTTGCTTCCCGTTTATTGTGATTGGCTTACCGGACGCGCCACCTCTGCTATTTGCCGCCCTGCGTGCCTTTCTTGCCGGTGGGCTGCTAATCTTCGTGTGCATGGCGCAGCGGCATCGGGGGACTTGTCAGCTTAACCCACGAAACCTGCGACAGCTGGGACTGATCGGCTTATCGTACACGGCTTTGGGCTTTGGCGGCATGTTCCTGGGCGCCGGGCACTTGTCACCGGGCCTGGCAACCGTGCTGGCGGGCACCCAGCCCCTCATTGCCGCCGCTATTGCCGCCATCTGGCTCGGTGAGACCCTAAAAGCCAAGGGTATAGCCGGGTTGGTCACCGGTTTTCTAGGTGTAGCCTTATTGTCGTGGCCGGGATACGACGGGAACAACGACGGCTATCTCCGAGGAATTACCTGGGTACTGATGGCGGCTATCGGAACGGCGGTAGGCAATATTCTGCTGAAAAAGGAAGCGGGCGGCTCCATTGCTGCACCCATGGCGATCCAACTTCTGTTCGGTGGCGGAATGCTGTTGCTCGCCTCAGCGATGGCCGGTGAGCACTGGAACGTTAACTGGACAGCCCGGTTCACTGGTTCCCTGCTCATTCTCTCCGCGCTGGCAACAGCAGCCATGATATTCCTCTGGTTTGGGCTACTTGCCCGCGCGCCCTTGAACCAACTGAACATCTTCAGCTTTCTGACCCCGGTGTTTGGGCTTCTGATTGGATTTCTTTTCTTTGATGAAAGGCTGCAATTTGTCCAGGCGCTGGGCATCCTGATCATCTTATACGGTATAGCCCTCATGCAAGGGGGAGGTGCCATTCAGGTTAGCGTCGACGAGACAAGCGATGAGCGATGAGCGATGAATCTTCACCAACTGTCCATCTTGGTCCTCACCGCGAGCGTAATAGGGCCTGTTCACCAATGAACTACGGTGGAATATCGCTACTTTTTGGGAATAAACGATAGCCGCTATTTGAAATGGAATTTAAGAATCATGGACGACAGATGTTAGTTTGCACTGAAAGCATTTTTAGCGTGAACGGAAACATTAATTAATTTTGACTTGAGCTTTTCATTGAGGGTACTGATATGCATGTAGGAATGTGGGGCTTGGCAGTCATCGTCACCGTTATCGTTTCCTGGTTAATGTATCGTTATCTCGCCCCGGATAGCTGGAAGGAGTGGGCACGCGCCGGTGTGCTGCAGGCTTTCATCATCGCCTTTTACGCAGAAATGTACGGTTTCCCCCTCACTATCTATTTTCTGGCCCGCTTTTTTGGACTGGATCTCGAATGGGGCGAAGGTGGAAATCTCTGGGCCCAACTTTTTGACTCGCCAATGGCGCACATCGTGGCCATGGTTCTGGGATACGGCATAGTCTTTATCGGTGCATCACTCGTAGCCGAAGGCTGGCGACGGATCCACGCGGCAAGACGCGAAAACGTGCTTATGACCGATGGAATTTACGCTCACCTACGCCACCCCCAATATACAGGCCTTTTCCTGATAATCTTCGGGGAAGGTGTCGTACACTGGCCGACGATTCTCTCGGTACTGGCATTCCCCATCATTGTCGCCGCCTATACGTACCTCGCAAAAAAAGAAGAGCGTCAAATGCTTGAGCAATTCGGCGATGAATACCGGGCGTACCAGCGTAGAGTACCGATGTTTATTCCATCCAGCGATATGAGCAGGAGGTCCACATGAACCCGCAAGCCGTTACAATTGCCAGCGGCATTATCTTCATTGTCGTTATTATTCTGGTTGGATTACACCAACGAAAACGTCGCAGACAACAGAATGCGGACATTAAGAACAACCCCGACAGCGATCAGTAAAGATCCAATCCGGATGTAAATGTCCCGTATTCTACTTTAACCCTTGGAGAATTCGGACTAAGAGAGGACGTTAACTATGAGCAATTCAAGCACACCTGTCACCCAGTTACGTGTCGCCCCGTTAGGCAATACCCTGTCGCTGTTGTTGGTAATCAGCTATCTGCTGTGCGTGGGTTTTGGCCTGCTTGCCCCGGCACAGATGCGCATGTACGAGGCGTGGGCACCGCTACTGCCCGGCTTCGAATGGCTTACGTGGACTGGCTTCTTCATTGGCTTAGTCGAAGTCTATCTGTACGGCTGGTATATCGCGGTTTTGTTCGTACCCTTGTACCGGCTGTTCTCCAGAAGCGAGCTATAGTGGCATCATACTCATCATAGGTCGAACGAACCCGCTTCGAATCTTTGACCAACACTCGAAGGCTGTCGGGGCATTTTTCCATCTCGTCATTCATTCATTACATAAGACTTACCGTGAACAGCTTAAAGTGAGCCGTTTATGAACAGGTTGAAAATATTTCTTAGGGAATATCTGGGCGATGTGGGACTGGTGTTTTACACCTCGGTAGTCATCATAACTGCATTCGTCACCTCCTCCGTCCTGTATCCCGACGCGGTGGAATCCACAGCCCTGAAGATTCTCGATATCACCGCCCGAAAACTCGGCTGGATGTATCTGATGGCAACCACCGGCTTTGTGTTGTTTGTCCTGTTTCTCGCCTTCTCCAAATTTGGAAGCATTCGCCTG
>TARA_R110000823_G_scaffold16638_2_pt1 | contig 18420 bp, 19 predicted proteins | sample TARA_R110000823 | Tara Oceans TARA_R110000823 (sample SAMEA4397722) | marine metagenome | biome: Polar Biome; feature: [DCM] deep chlorophyll maximum layer (ENVO:01000326); material: water (ENVO:00002006), including particulate matter (ENVO:01000060) such as... | depth 20 m | reverse complement strand
TTAAGAATAAGTAAATAATATTATCATCATCTAAGTATTCATCATCTTTAGTATTATAAGCATCTACAAAAGAAAAGTAATCATACTTACTTAAATAGTAAATATAATTATTTGGATTTGCTAAAACAAATGAATTACTTTGGTATGGTGCAATTAATCTAGTAAATGCAGGATCTTCACTATCAGAACCAAACATAGGATTACGAACAATGTTTAACGATAATACTTCATTAAGATCAACTTCATTACCTTGTGGATCTGTTGCAGGATCTTTAAATTTCATATCTAAATTTTTACCTCCTATATTTCCAGCAGAGCCTCTTGTTTTTACGTAAGTAACTTTAATAATTGAACCTAAAGCAGGCGGTTCTCCAAATTGTCTATTACCAAAGAAAACGGTTAATCCACCATTTACACTAGTTTTAACCATTACACAATTTTCACCATTGTTCATATCATACAATGAATTAACATTTTTCCATAACTTTCCATCAACATGAATATCTACCATATACTGATCTGTAGGATCCTTTGTAGTTAAATTATAACTTTGCAAATCTTCACCAGTTCCAGTAAAAGTCTGGTCTTCAATTTCTCCTTGTATCAATTGTACATTTACAAATTGGCTAGTGGTTTTTTCTAATCTAATATAATCACTATCAAACTTTAAAAAATATGATAAGCTATTTTGCCCTACCTCTAATGGTATCATATTTATTATTTGAACATAATCACCTTCAACTAAACTAGCGGCTGATGTATTTAATCTTAATCCAATTATACCTTGCGCAGATATACCTCTAGTAGGGTCATGACCAGTTAATCTTGATAATCCATAAATAGATTCAATGTTTCTAGCTCTAGTAATATCAAGCTCGGTAGCAACAGCTTCAATATAAAATAAAATTAACTCTCCTAAGTTTGCAACAACTGTAAGTATTTGGCCAAACGGAGATGCAGGTGTAAACACTTCTCCAGACTGGTCATACTGACGCTGTAAATATTGGAACGCATCAAAAAATAAATCTGTTGCTTTTATTCTGGTTTTACTAAAAAATGACATTAATTATTTTATTTTTATTTTAAAATAAAGCCCCTATGACTCTTTCTTCATTTACAAATATATCAACTAAACAGCCGTTTCTATCTATCGTGCTATAGAATGAAACTCTTACATCTATACCAAATGCAGAGCTACTACTGTTTAAGCAATATGTTTGGATCTGGCTGCTAATCTTTTGTGCAATCACAGATTCATTTAATACTAAAGAAAAAACTAGATCATCTAAGTTACATCCCATATTAGGAGAACCTAAAACATCACCTTTCCTTGTAAACAAACAATTCTCTATTTTAAGAACAAGCTGTTGCAATTGATCTGTCACCTCAATTACGTCATCATTGTACTTCGGTGCATCTATGTCTCTGCTGTATATTTCTTTTATCATTGAGAATATTCTTTTATTATATATTCTCTACATTTTTTGAGGGTCTTAGATTATATTTTATCCAGTAAAAAAGTAATCTACTCCTTCATCACCTTTAATCTCTTCTACTACAGAATCTACTTCTTCTCTCCCTTCACCTGAGATCAAATCATAGTTAATAGTAATATTACCCGGCAAGTTAAATTGGAATGTACCTACAATTCTGGCTAATTGAATTTTAGCCATACCAATACAGTATCTAATAAATGCCTCATCTTGGAATAAATCACAATCAGGAATAGTATTATAAACTTGGAATATACATGCGCCTCTATTAGGTAATTCACCCATGAATCTAAACTTCTTAGTTAATCTATTATAATTATACGACATTTGAGCCTGTAGTGCTTGCCTTGCATTATCTATAAACTTAGAGTTAATTACATAGTACATCAATTCTTCTGAACCAAGCCCTGCTCCATAAACATCTGAGTATATAAATTTATCTAAAGAAAAATCTACGTCGCCAGCAGAAAATGATTCACTACCAAATCCACCATCTTCACCAGAGAACCCATTTATTTGGAATACATTATTAACAGCCCAAACCGTTGATGGCATCTTCACTACACCTCTAGGATTCTGTACATCCTTTTCAGTTAACTTATTAGGTGTAGCGCTATTATGGTCATTATGACTAACACCTTGTCTAAAGGCAGCTTCTCCCCACGCAGATGCAGGTAAAGCAATAAACATTTCTTCTACACTATCTTCATATATTTTATAAAAGTAATCTTTAGCTCTACTAACAATATGAGCCAATTCTTTTTTAGGTACCGTAAAAGGTATTTGGCAACCTACAGTTAAGTCGTCATTTATTTCCTTTATGAGTGCATCTAAACATTCTTGTGAATCCGGGTTACACCAACTTTTTTGCCTAGCCATATCTTTATTTAATTTTTTCTATTTCTATTACTTCGGTACTATCGCTAAATCTTGCTAGTTCAGTAGCACGACCGTGTCTAAAAATACCACCTTCCATCTCTCCGCTAAAAACACCTCTTCTACCAAATACATAACTATCTTGGCAAATTACATTTCTTGAAACGTATGATTCTTCTATTTTTGAATCTTCAGCAATAGTAGCACCAAAAAGATTAGATTCAAATACCGATGAATTTTTTAAATCGCAGCCAAAGATGTCGCAATTAATAATGTTACCTTGAATAACTGAATCAACAATATCAATTCCGTTTATTTCAAAACACCTCATTAACTTAGCATCCTTCAATTGTATTTTACCAGTATCAGCATCATAATTAACTAATCCCTCATCCAAGCCAGCCCTGGTAATTAAATCAAAAAGTTTTTCTCTAATTTTAGGATAATACAGTTCCACGATTTGATCATACGTCTGTAGGTCAATCATTAAACTAATTTTTGGAAATTTTTCCTTAAATGCAGAATATGTTCTATAAGACTCTACTACAGTTTTATGCTTCTCTAAAATCTTATCCAAAACCTTAAGGTCGGTTTCATTATATACAGGATTAACTAAAGTTTCATATAATGAAGTGATGAAATGTTCTGTTAATGAAAGTATCGTAGAATACCTCTTCTCGTAATCTTTACCACCTAAGTATCTAAACTCAATATAACCTTTTTGTAATTTTTCAAAATTAATCCCATAATACTTTTCTTTGACAAACATATAGTTTTTCCAAAGATTTTTTTCTGGGGATGATTGAGTCATTCCACTCAATGGTACAATAAACTTTATAGATTTTGCATAAACAGAATCTCTTCTATTTGGGAAGGCTTCATATACTCTATTTTCATCAAAGTTAAGTACAAATTTACCTACATCTAATTTAGACATATTAACAATTGGTCCTAGCTTCTTTCCATCGAATGCAATATTGATATGAATAGAACACCTTTCATTAGTTGTTCCATTTTCTCTAATCCATTTTAAAGTTTTAGCCATAATTATTTTAGCCTCAACAAATGGTAATGGGCCAGTGACCAATTCAATCATTCCAGTACCACCGGAATTATCTGGCTCTAGCTTAAAAATAGTTTCAGTAGGAATAAAGTCACTATGGGCTTTTTCCTCTACTCTTATTTGTTTGTTTAGTGTCTGCGATAAACTCTCCTTTGTAAGGTCTAAATTCTCATTTGCAAAGAATTCAAACTCAAACCCAATCTTGGAAGAGTGTATAGCATTAAGTTGTTCGTTAGAATACATAGTTAACCTGATTTGTTTATATATTCCAAACCAGGATTTAGGTTATGCCAAGTTCATTGTGATCTTTCGATCACTAACATTTACACTACCAATCTTGACATTAATAGTATCACCTTTGGTAAGTTCAGCATCCTTTAGTTTGGTTTTATGAATAAGACCACTAATACCTTTTTCTAATTCTACAAATGCACCATATTTAGTAACTTTTGTAACTGTACCTTCAACGATCATCATAGGTTTATATTTTTCATCTATACCATCCCATAAATCAATTTTAGGGCCTAGCTGACTTAATATAATTTTTCTATCAGATATAATTTCTTTAGTCCAGAATGTAATCTCATCACCAGGTTTAATAGTTCTATTATCAAATGATGTTAATGTAGAATCGTCTAATTCATTTTTAGGTATTAGTCCAGTTAAAGATTCATTAAATTCAGCAAATATACCAAACTTAGTAGCACCTGTTACAATCCCAGTGATTTGTTCTTTAAATTCTTCTCTTAGATTTTCAACAGCAGTAGGAATCATTGTTCTTAAATATTCTCTGTGTGATACTACGATTGTTTGTTTCTCGTTAGAGTATGTTATAGGCATTACTATTAATTCTTTACCTACAAGTTTTTCAAAGTTATGTAATTTATTTAAACCACCTAAAGATCCTGGCATAAAACATGTTACTCCACCAACCTCAACCCAGAAACCACCGTGAATAAGTTCTTTAACTTTACCAGTAAATCCAACAGTCTTATTACCGATAGCATTATAGATTTCATTTCTTTTTACTTCATCCAATGCATCACTGATAGAAGCATACATAGTACCTCGTTTATGATCTTTGACTTTAATATCAACCATCATTCCTACTTCTAATTGAACAACAATCTCTGGCGGTTCTTTTAGCAAATTACATACAGCAGTATTCTTTTTTGAAATTTCAATTAACGCTTCTATGTTAACCTCAACTTCTTCACCGTCTATATTTTGTATTTCTTTTTTAAGATAAACAATCTCACCTTGTGTAATGTAATTAACATTCTCTTCTGACTTTCTTAGCCTATCAGCATCTTCGTCACTTAAATTATATAAGTCCATAACGTCAGCAGCATACGTTTCAGTAGATATTAATTTAGTCCCTTTAGGAACTTTTACTTTTACTGTTTTAGTATCAAATGGATCATCGCTTAATTGGATGGTAATTTCTTGTTCAATCATTATTTTTTGTTAAGAGTGGTTATTATAGATTATATATTACCTAGTCTAAATTTAATTATTATACACCAGGTTTCTAAATAGTTTAAGATTATACAATAAGAGCCGGTGGTGAAGGAGCGGTCGTTGCCCCAACCTGTGCAGCTGGAGATCCTGCTGTTGCTACAGCTTGTCCTGGTGGTGTAATTATAGTTTGTGATCTTATGTAAGCATCAACAGCTGTGGATATACCAGGTCCAGCTATATTAGAAAATACCAATGACGCTGATACTATAGCCGCAGTTAAATTAAGAGCCTCTGCGTCATTTCCCTTTGCTGGGCTAGTCTTTATTACAGCAACAAAATCTGTCATCGCTGCTGCGAATGCTGTATTTAGTGTTACCTTTACTGCTGTGTCTAATACAGGTTTTATTAATGGCATATTTTTTTAGTTTTATTAATTTATATATTTATAGAGTTTTAACTTCCTTTTGACTTAATTCCTTTGCAGTCATTGGATTACCCGTTGCTGGTGGTGGAGATGTTGGGGCTCCTAAATTTCCAATATGAGTATGTTTATTAAATAACTTCATAAAAGTATCACCTAATATTACCTTTTCAGTAGCACCCTGACCTAATTCAATCGATGAGGCATGATTTATAACTGTATTAGTACAATTAATTATTGCATCCTCACAATTAATCTCAGTATTAGCTCCACTGTTAATTGTAAACTGAGCAGAGTGTGTAAATGTAATGTTACCATCATTAAGCATTACAATAGTATCTCCGTTTGCATTTATTACTTCAACTGAATTATCAGGTTTTATATTAATGGTAGTTGGACCTTCAGTTGTTGTATAGTCCATCATTAAACCTTTCTCTTCAGTAAAGAAAACTTTTATATGTTCATCTTCTCTATCATTAGTTATTTCTGTACCGTTCTCGCCGCCAGTTAAACCGAAAGCAGTGTCATATATTAATACATGTGAATTAGGATAGGCTGCCTCTACCTCCGCCTTAGTCTCATCTGAAGGGTATAGTGACTCATGGTATACCGGCGCGTAATAATTACCGTTGTCAAAACTTACTCTTAATATCGTGCCAATTTTTGGAACAGAGAATGTACCACTCCCGGTGTTACTTCCACCTGATGAAGATACTGATGGCCTAGCCCATGGTAAAGATTCAGTAGGCATAAGGTAGTCGCTCTCAGGATCTTCAGGATCTGTTCTTTGGTCCATTTTACCAAATACTCTAATTCTACATCTACCTTCAAAGATATCATCTTCAGTATTTTCAACAATACCTATCCATTGAGTACCTTTGAGATTATCATCTTTTAAATCTTTTGTTGTTAGTTTTCCCATTTATTATTCAAATATGTTACTACTTTCTAATGGCGCAGGGCCTGATGGGCTTGGCCCAAATATATTATTACCTGATGGTAGCGGTGCAGCATCTTCTCCAGGTGGCATAATATTAGAAGTTTCCAAAACCTGGGTGCTACCTGCTACTCTTTCCCCTTCTCCTTCAAATATATTAGCACCAAGTGGATCAGTAAAACCTGGTGTTGTTTCTTCTTGTGCCAACGCCCCTTGTAAGGTACTTAATATACCTTGTGGATTTTTTATAGTATTTAAAATCTGATTTCTTAAACCGTATACATTACCAAATTTTAACCCTTGTATAAAACTCAACGCCTTTCTCTGTACTAAATTTTCAGCCCCTTGTATTGCCTTATCTAATAATTTTTTACCAGCACCTTTTGCTAAATCCCCGAATGTTTTAGGTTGTTTCGGTGCTGAATCAACTAAAGCAGAATCATATCCTGCAAATTGTGCTTCTATTTCAACTCTACCATAAGACCATTTCATAGATGATGTTGTCATAGCATTAGAACCATCATTTGCAACATTTGCAAATACCTGACCACTTGCAGTAGCATCCCATAAACATTCTTCAAATTTTAAAGTTATCTTTGATGAATTTTCATTTACAAATTTAGATAGCTCTGGTTCAGGTGATAATGGGTTAAGTGCATTTAGCCAGTTTCTAACTGATTTAAATTTTCTAATTTCTACTACATCAACATAACAAGTAAAATACATTAAGTTAACAGGTATAAGATTTCTTCTATACTTAACATCATAGCATGCAGATTTATAAAGATTAAATAACGCAGACATTTTTAGATCTATTGCTTCTAACATGCCAACAGTAATTCCTTCACCATCTGCAGTTCCACCATAAGGTGTCATATTAACTGTTTTATTAAAAGCCTCTTGTAAACCTTCTATTGTTTGAAAATAATAAGGTCTCTTTGTTTGTATTTCTCGCAGCCCTTGAATGAATGCTTTTAAATATGTTGCTCTGGTAACTTCTCCTAAATTATTTAAATAACCTACGGCCGATTCACCAGATGGATGTGTTCCTAATTCACCAACATCGCCACCTGCAAATGAAGTTGGGTCTTGCCCTGCTGGGATAACAGGACTCCCTGTTAATCCACCTTCAAACAAAGGGCTTGATATATCAAACCTTATATTAAATCCTAAGTAAGTAGGATCATCTAAACTAGTAACACCATTACCTCCACCTGCAGCAGATGAAGCAGTCTGCACAAAAGTCTTAGCAAAATCATAACTATTAGGAAATGATTTTTGAAAGTTTGCAGCTAAGTTAGCTAATTCTTCCGGTGGTTCTTGATTTGCTAACGCCTTAAGTGTAGCCATTTATAATTTTGTTTTTTTATTTATTCATTATGTAGATGGGGTTACTTCTCTTCTCCTCAAATGTAATCTTTGCTTTATTCCAGCGCCACCTGCTTGTGGTCCTTTAATCATAAAATATTCAATCCCAGTTATAACATAAAAACCAGAAAGGTATTCGTTCTTAACACCAAATTCATTATCAACATCACTACCTAAATTATCAGGAGTCTCTGGTCTTCTTTGTGCATCACTTGGTGCATTCTCATCATTCTCTGGTGCAGTTAAAACACCCTTTACCATTTGCCCAGTATCCATTATCATACAATAAATTCTACTATACCTTAATATAGCAGGATTAATAGTATCTAATTCAAGAGTCATTCCTAGCTTATTAATTTCTGCCAGGTTTTGAAAATTTTGTATTGATGCATAATAATAATTATCATGTACGTTATCGCCCTGTGTCCCTAAAAATTTAAATTTAACTTGTTCATTTCTAGGTCCTTCTACTTCACCATCAATAGTTCTACCTTTAGTAACAGGTATCATACCTGGTGTATCGGTGGTTATAGGATCTACAAATTCACTTACGAATTCTTTTGCATTCAAATCCCAATATTGAGTATACCTTTTATATCCATTATTTTTACTAATCTTTCCACTATTATTTACTTGCTGATATTTTGATATGTACCTAGCATTACCTTGCATTGATAGGTGATTACTTAGCATATTAGGAAATGTATTATCGGTTTCCGTATCATCACCACTACCCATTGTGTCCATTGCATTTTGCTGAAACATTTGACTAGTTTCTAAATCATCTTCCATACCAAAGAACTTATTAGCATCAACAAAGGTTAAGTAATAATAAGGATCAATATATGCAGTAAAAAATGACTCGTCGTTAAGATATGAATTTGAAGTTATATCTTCTATAAATCTCTCCGAGGTATCATATGGGTTTGTCCATATTTGCTGATCTGTAGTATCTTCTACATTAGATGCAAAACCTAATTGTAATTCTTCTGCTATTGCCTGTAACGAATTCCAACTAGTGTTATCTTGAAACTGTACTTTCTCTGTAAATAAATTAGGTACATGCATTCTACCTTCTACCATCAATAAAGAAGATGTATCTGTTGCACCACCGCCACCTAAAGGTTCTATCTTTTCTACTGTAAAATCAATTCTTATTGGTTTAAATGTAGTTTCATCACCTTGTGATCTAATAAATAATTGAATAATATCTCCATCCTTTGGATAAAATCTAGCGGTAAACATACCATCCCTATCATAAAAACTAAATCTACAAGTAGGATAAAATTTAGTAGATTCTAATTCAAACATTTCTAATCTATCACCCTGTACTTCATATGAATTTATTTTGATAAGCGGTACCATAGTGGAAAACTTGCTAGGTTTCTCTTTCATAGTATCACCATCAGAATTTTCGGTTCCACTTTCAACATCAGTCATTTCCAATACATCTAATACAATTGTAGGTTCTATGACTGTTAAAATATTTCTTTCTACTGCTGACATATTATTTGGCTTTAGTTATTTTCTACTTGGAAGATTAGTTCCTAATTGGATTTTACCACCTTCATAGGTCTTGGCCTCTTGCCCAGGCTGTAGCATATTCGGTGGCATTGGTTGTTTAACACCAGCCTCACTACTCTTAGCCTTTTCAATTAATCTTTGTATACGTGATTGATCTTTTTCACTCTGTCTACCAGTATCAACATATGCAGCTTGTGTTGCATTAGGTCGTGATGCAGGATTAGGTCTTTTGTAAACTAAGTCCTTTCTACTTAAATTAGGAATAACTAAAATATCACCTTCACTTAAACTGAATGGATTAAAAATATTGTTAACTACACATAACGCGTCAATAAATTCACCACTACCAAAATATACTTCTGATATCTTGTCTATGCGACCAACCTGGTCAACTGTAACATAGTGCAAAGCTTTCACACCTAAATCTGAATCATAAATAAATGATGGAGCAGTAAGGTCCCAATACCCCTCTCCTGTTTTATCAATAGTTAACTTATTCTTTAATGTTAATGATTTTACATTCATATCTTATTAATATTTTATGAGTCAATAAACATACTTACTACATTAGAAATATATTCACCTGAATCACTAGTAGCTTGTTTGTTTGGATTATTTTTAATGTTTTGTATTTTATTACTCTTAGCAGATCCAGCCGGCGCGCTCTGTGTTGGTGATACAGTGGATTTACCTGCTTTAACAGATCCGTATGTAGCTACATCCAATCCTGCTAAATTTAAAATATCCTCTTCTCCTTGTGCTGATGCATAAATTCTACCACGACCTGCATTAAACATATTTTCTATATCACCCTTGTCTCTAGGTTTACCATGTTTAAGATCAATTTCAAATTTAACCTCCATTGGAAAATCATCATATCCTAAACCCTTACCTAAGGTCATTGTTGTATTATCACAATACATATTACCCATTGTAACAATTGGATTCAATGGATTCCCTACAGTAACATGCCAATCACCAGTAGGTTCTGCACTAATTAAAGCCTTTGTCGCTTGTGTACCTGATACTGCCCCAACATTATCACTCAAAAATCCTCCTAGCATATTACCTAACATTGTCTTACCAACTTTAAGTAAACCTTCTATACCATTATCTAAATTAAATTCTCCGGTACCTCCTCCAAATACATTTTTAAAACCAGTCTCAACATCAGTAACTACACTACCTATATAACCAGAGAAGTCACCTTGCTTTAATTTATTAATATCTCCAAACTGACTAGCAACAGCACCAGCACTACCATAATATCTTTGACCACCACCGAAGAACTGTCCATTATTATAAGTCATAGTTAACATATTACTAATAACGTCAATCATTGCAATTTTAGGGTTAATGTAATTAAGAGATTTAAGTTCATATTCAAAATTAAGTTTTAGATCATTTGAGAACTTCATACCACGATCTCTAACATTCGTAGAATCAATAACATTAACTGGGCCTATTACAAAGTTAGCATATGTAGTACCTAGCTTATCACCAGTAGACATATTTTGTGAAGCAAACTTTTGCCTTGAACTAATACCTTTAAATGCATCAGCAGTTGCTTTACCAACACCACCCATCTTAGAATAAAATGGTTGAGTTGTATATCCACCGTCACCACTACTAATATCTTCCATTTCAGATTTAACTTCCTTGTAATTTAAACCATAAGACATTTTTAAAATATCATCTAGTTTATTACCAGTTTTTTCACCCATATAAGTAACAGCAGTTACTCCAGCAGTTTGTGTAGCATCAACAGCTTCACCAGGCTCTGGTGAGTTAGGATCTTTTGATCCAGGTGATAAAGACAAATCAAATATATTATCATTTACAGGTGTTGGGAATCTTCGCAAAGTAATCAGATGATTGACAGGTATTTGTTTATAGTACTTACAGTAAAGAAAGTCTTGTGCGGTATATGATATTCTAGGATAATGGGTATTAAAATATTCCATAAGTTTAGAAATAGAAAGATTCCTTGCTGCATTTCCACCCATAGCAGGATTATCAGGTTTATCAAAAAAGTTATTAAAAACCTCACCACCAGTTAATCCACCATATAAACCCCTAAAGTTAAATAGTGCATATCTATTAAAAATAGATCTAGGGATAACAGAATTCATACCTACTGCTACACCAAACACATCAGGGACTGACCCATTTGCATAAAAAGATTTAGCAAATAAAGTTTCTACACCATGGGCAAAGCCAGTGGCCTCACCACCAAATGCACCTATTCGTTGGTCAGTTTCTTTACTTGGGTTTGTTGGAAATAAAGCGTCGTTAAGCTTTCCTATCTTATCGGAGAATGGCATATGTAAAGTCTATTTTTAGTATATATTCAGCCTAAGCTATTGAGATACTTATCAATGTTAATATCTCTGCCTTTAAACTTATCTTCCCAACCTCTTTTAAACCTAACATCAAACTCTTGGCTACTATCAGTGGAAAGAGAACCTTTAAAAAAAGGCCTGGATGATATATCCCTTATTTCTTTTAGGTTTTTTGATATTATATAAAATTGAACTTTTTCAAATAAACCTTGTAAATCATTTTTTGTTTTTTTACACATAACAGATTCTACTATTACATATAATCTTTCTCTATCGCTTTCATCAAATCTATCTTCTAATGATTTTACATTCTTAAAGTCTTCTTGTTTAAGTGGCATTTTTCTTGCACGATTATCAAACTCATATTTGAAGTTCATGTCAAAAAAGTTAGATTTTAAGTATTTCATATTATCATACATCTTGATAATACGAATTTTATAGAGAGGATTAATTGGATCCCATTGTGTATCTACAATAAGACCTTTTATTGGCAACAAAACATTAGGCCTACTGAAAGATGATAGTAGGCAGTATACGGTTTGTCCTTTTGTAAATATTCGGTGTGCTTTCATTCAAACTCTATGACATTTTCGAATAGCGATGCGCTACCGTTTACATTAATGTCAGGTGAATGATATATGTTATATGTTATTTCTTTATCTGTTAAAGATTCAACATATGTTTTAATTCCTTTAACGGTGTGTTCATTAAGATTACCTAACACATAAAAAATTGATAATGAGTCTCTATCAAATACAGTTTGTAATTGCTTCATTAAGTAAGAAGATACTACAGCATCAGATGGCTCAAATTGATAAAAATCATTTTTAGTTAACTTATTAAAAATATCCATATAATTGATACATTCAATATTTCTTGGTACATTCCCTAAAAAAGATTTTACCTTTACGGCATCTTTAGAATATATGAAATTAAATTCTACTATTGCTTCCATTCAGTTAATAAATCGATCTCCGCCTGAAGTTCTTTTATTTTACTTTCTATTTCCTTCTGATTAGGTTCATAGTGAGTACCCCATTCTGTTGTGGTTTTTATAACTTCCTTTTCAAATTTATTACCACGATGAAGACCTAGGTCATCACATAGCTCATAAAAGAATCTCATTATATACTCATATTTATTTCTATGATCATCATTAGATTCAAACACATCAATGGAAGTCCATTGTTCTTTACCACCACCATGATTGTCATTAATCACTCTTTTGATTACACCATTTCTAGCAGGCTCTAAAACGATCTTAATCATTCATTCTTTTATTTAACGATTCTCTAGCTTCATTCATTAACTTTCTTGCTTCTTTTTTATCAGTCTTCCAAGTTTCCTTATGTCTGACTGCTAATATAGCACTAGCTTCTCTTAGCATTAAAATCTCCTTCTCGTCATAACCAACTTCTTTCCAAGTCTCTATTTGCTTTTCTTCTAAGCTTTCTAGTCTTTGGGTTATACCTTTCTCTACTGCATCAGTATTAGCTGCATGTAACTCTCTACCTTTAGCTATGTTTTCTTTAGTAACTTCCATCCATTCATGAAAAGGTAATTTACTCTTTGCTTTAAGGATACCTTGATACTTCATTGCTAATCTTCTCTGTCTTCTATTTGGTGCTTGTGTCATATGATTGATTTTATTATATATTATAGGTTAAATTGTACTAGTCGATCTTATACTTAGTTTTAACCAATTCTTTAATACTGTCAAAAAGGCTATCTAAAATTAAGTCTTCTGATATCTGATCTTTAATAAAGGATTCTAATTCATCATTAACTTCTCCTAAATCAAAAGAAGAGCTTATAATTTCATAGATAGCATTTTTAGGAACTATAATAGGAAATGTTAAATTAAGCTTTATTTTATCATTCTTTTTCTGTTTATCAAAAAGAGTTCTTATTGGGGATTGGGTATTAGTCGGAGTAATAGGTGGTGTAATAAGTGGCGTAGGATTAACTACTGCTGTGGGTGTTAACCCAAAATCTAAAGGCTCTCCTTGTACTGGTGATAAGAACTCATTAATTAATTCAGTGTATATTCTACCACCACTTTCAAACATAGTCCATTCATTATCAATACCTTTAACGGTTTCAATATTCCCCATCTTTTCACCTTTAATCCACTGAAGCAGTTCTTTCTCTAAACTTTCCATACTATAATCTTTTTAATGTCTTTATAGTTATTATATTAAGAAAAAGAAAATAGTTTATGCTGAAACAAATTGACCCCATAATTTATATGATACTGAACAGCCTGGGTCGTAAAAATTAGACTCTGATGAGTTAGTTGCAAATCCTATAAGTAGTCTATCTGTTGACGCGTCAAAATCAGATATTACTGGACTGAGATTGTTATAACAATTCCAGTAAAATTGGCTAGCGCGGTTGATACCAGTTATTGTAACATTAGCAGTAAGTGGTACTATATTCATTGCAGATCCACCTGAAAATGTACCACATGTCCATTTAAACAACCTCACGTGTAGTTCGGTCCCAGCACCACTAAAATAGTCAGATCTAACGGTTAGAGATATTCGAATTCCATCATTACCGGCAACCGTTAAATTTTGTGTTAAAGGTATCGCGCAAGATAACGCAGTGTTTGGGACTGCTGCTCCTGTTGCACTTGTAGTGTTGACATTGCTACTCCATAGGGATGCGTTCCACCCTTGATCTTCCGGTCCAACTAACCAACCATTAGAAACTAAAGGTAATGTAAACCTACTTGCCTGAAAACTAGATTCGACCATAGGTATTTCATAACTACTTCCACCACCGGTTAGTCCTTGTAAACCAGTCGTACCTTGTAATCCTGTACCAGTGGTACCTACCGCTCCTTGTGTTCCTGCTTCAAACGATCCTTGTACACCTTGTAAACCTAATAGTCCTTGTGTACCTTGTGTACCTAGACCATCAGTTCCTTGTAAACCTTGTAAACCATCTGTTCCTTGTAAACCTAATAGTCCTTGTGTACCTTGTGTACCTAGACCATCAGTTCCTTGTAAACCTTGTAAACCATCTGTTCCTTGTAAACCTTGAGTTCCTAATGTACCTTGGGTACCTACACCATCATTTCCTTGAACACCTTGTATACCACCAGTTCCTTGTAAACCAGTCGTACCCTGCGATCCTGTACCATCAGTTCCTTGCAAACCTTGTAAACCATCTGTTCCTTGTAAACCTTGAGTCCCTAATGTACCTTGTGTACCTTGTGATCCTGTACCATCGATTCCTTGTGTTCCTTGCGTTCCTAATAAACCTTGTAAACCTTGAACCCCTTGCGGGCCGTCTAATCCACGAGGTCCTTGCGAACCTACTGTTCCTTGTAAACCAGATCCTTGTAAACCTTGTAAACCTAACGTTCCTTGTAATCCTTGAGTTCCTTGCGAACCTGCACCAGTGGTACCTTGTGCACCCTGATCACCTGTCACAACAAATGATACTGTAACATCCTCATCTAAAGTAAATGGTGATATATCCGTTGACGCTACTGGTACAACATCTAAATCCCACCAACCACCTTGATCATCTGCTGATGTTATTTGCCAAAGTATAAATTCATTAGCATCAACGCTAGATGTAATTCTCACATGACCCTTAGGTATTGATGTTGAAGACTGTATTGTTACTAAGAATGTAGATATGTCAATACCAGTTACACCAAAATCATTTATAGACATAATAGTAGAACCATTCTGTGATGCGCTATTTAATGAAACATAACTAAATCCTGGATCAGCTGGCGCACCAGCAGTAACAGTATTAAATTGATAATCAAATGATGCTCCACCGAACCCACCTTTTTCACCAACAATTCCTTGAGTTCCTAAAGTTCCTTGTATACCCTGTACACCTTGTACACCTTGTAAACCTTGTACACCTTGTGTTCCTTGGGATCCTACTGGTCCTGATACTGTTGATGCTTCTCCTGTAGTACCTTGGGTACCTTGGGACCCAGATCCTTGTAAACCTTGTAAACCTTGTACACCTTGTATACCACCAACGCCTTGCGGCCCTACTGTACCTTGTAAACCAAATCCTTGATTACCTTGTACGCCTTGTGGTCCTTGTGATCCAGTAACACCTTGTGTTCCAAGTAAACCAGCACCAGCCGCAGTTACATTAACCCAGTTAGTACCATCATATTGTAAAAATTCAGATGATGCTGCTCCACTAGCGTTAACATTTCCTAGTGAATTAATGTTTGTGTTATTGTTATTAAGAGTAGCTAAATCAATTAATGAAGAATTAAAATTATAAGTAACAGCTTTATTTGGTATATTCAATCCTACTGCTAATGCATTACCTAAACTAGAATCAGTATTACTTGCATCAACCGATCTAAATGTTAATGTAGTACCAGTCATACCAGCAAAAACATCCTGGCCAGCAATACCTATATTAACACCTTGATTAATTTCACCTCCGGCTGAAGTATTAATTAACTTAATTGCATTTACTGAATTATCATATTGTAGTTGAACACCAGCTCCAGCAATTAATCTAAATGTATCTGTTGCTATTGATGAAGATAATTCAAAATCATTAGCTGCTGCCAATGATGGTGTAACTCCAGTGTAGTTAACTATAATTTTACCAAAACTATTTGCACTACCAACAGAAACATCACCAGTACCTATACCCCCAATGATATCCCATTCAGCTGTTACAAAAACACCTTCAGTCGTTCTCTTATTTGCTCTCCACCAAACCAGTGTTTCACTTACTATACTAGTACTACCTGTAGCTTCTACTACTTCTACTGGGTGATATACGATATGACCTGTGTCATATGATCTATTGTCAACCCATGGGTTAGCAACAGCTTTAAAATTCTCATCCACTTCACCGTTAAAGAGTTCCCTCTTAACTTCATTTCTGTAGATAATATATTCTTTTAGATTGAATGCCATTTAACCTATTCTTTTTTTATTTATTCAGGTGGTTCAGGAATAATATTAGCATCATCATATGGGAATTCTGCTATATTATTTCTTTCAGTAAAGACCTCTCTTAATTGATTTAAATACCATGTACCTTCAGACCATCCTGGGATAGCATAACATGGGGAATAAATACCTGTTGTATATATTCTATGAATCTCATTCCAGAACTTTCGGTAATCTGCAACTGCTCTATTCATAAAGGCAGTCTGCCTGTCAGTTAATACCGCTCTTTGTTTATTTCTTTGAATATCAAAAGAAGATCCTGGTGTAATTTTTAACAAACCAGTTAAATCAGATACTCTATATTCTGTGGTAAAGTCATATAATGTACTAGCGCCTAAAAATAATTGTATGGATACAAGATCACCAACATAACATGGATCAAATGGTACATAATTAGATTGATAGAAAACTTCCATTTCGGAAATACTATTAAAATCAGTGTATTCTGTTTTATTAATAGCTATATCAAAGAATCCTAAACGAATTTTTGTGACATCTATTTTGTACTTTTTAAGATAAACAAAAAAGTCAAGAGATAATTTAAATGTTAATGCTTCGACAACCAAGAGGACTTGCTATTTTTAGTATATATTCAGTCCTTTATAATGCGGTAGTCATTTATTAGGTTAGAAATTTTTCCGTGTGTAATATTACATTGCTTAAAGATCTCTAAATGTTCAGTGTCTCGGTAATCGTCAATCCAATAAACATGTTTAAATCCAGCATTAATTAAAATCTTAGTACACATTTTACACGGAGATAGTGTTAATAGAATAATGTAATTCTGAGGATCGTATTCTTTAAACTTTGCAATCATATTTACCTCAGCATGAATAAAGCCGCTTTCGCCAGGTACTAGTGAATCTTCTTCTGTGCCTGTTTTGTTATTGGTAATTGCTCCACTATAAGATCCATTATAACCGAAGCTAGATATTTTACTAAAATCTTTTCTTAATGCCATACACCCAACCTTAATCGTGGATGAGTTAGATAAATCACGAATGTTTTCCAGGATACTTGTAAAAGTATCAAGTTTTAACTGAAGTCGTTGAAGTTTGGTATCCATTTTTGTTTAATTAAAGTAGCATTCATCTTTATGTCTGGTAATTCTTTATTAAGGCTATTTGCAATCTTAATGTTTTCTCTATCATCATCAAAGAATTTAAAGTTCCTAAATCCCATTTGTACAAATTTCATAAAGCCTTCCTTTTTCTTTTGCGCAGTTGAACCAGTAAATCCTAAATTAGGATCGTTGATTGCAAATATAAAATCAGGATTAACATCAACACCATTATGTAATAGAAAATCATAGATAAGTTTAGAATCATCTCTCGCAGTAATAATACCTACAGCGGTACCTTTTGAAATTGTTCTTTTAAGTATATCAAAAACCCAATCAATAATTTTACCAGCTTTAAGAATTTCTAAATCCCTAAAGTCATTAAAATCAAACTTATCATGAGGCTTAGTTTTAAACGTATTAAATTCTTGTGGTGTAAGATCAATTTCATAACCTGTCTTTGGATTAAAAACCTTAATCTTGCTTTTAGTTACAATCAAAGTATCATCCACATCAAAGATAGTTATATTTTTACCCCACTTTTTATACTTCTCAAATAACTCCATACAATATATATTGGTTAATTTCTTTTCTCTTACTACAGGTGAGATATGAAATGGATAGATTAACAATTTCTCCCATTCTCATATATATGTTTTACAACAGGGAACCTTAATGAATATCCACCATTTTGATTTTGTGTTTCTTCAAAATATTGAACGGTTATAGTTTTACCTATTAGTTCATTATGATTATTAAGGTAATGTTCTCTTTGTTCTTTGGAGAACCCAGATCCTACACTTACACGGTTACCTTTATGTTCAATTGTAACATTGCTTAATCCTTCTTTTTCAATCTGCTTTCCATTTTCTGTCCATCGCATTGTACCATTATTACATTCTAATACTGTATATTCA
>TARA_R110000823_G_scaffold125385_3_pt1 | contig 18489 bp, 14 predicted proteins | sample TARA_R110000823 | Tara Oceans TARA_R110000823 (sample SAMEA4397722) | marine metagenome | biome: Polar Biome; feature: [DCM] deep chlorophyll maximum layer (ENVO:01000326); material: water (ENVO:00002006), including particulate matter (ENVO:01000060) such as... | depth 20 m | reverse complement strand
GGTGCGCGCGAGCAACAACAACTTCCTTAGCAACGAAGGGCGCCGGTACAGCTTGAGAAAACAATGCCGGTCCCTGATCTGGAGGTAGCCCACCAGCCGCGCCGGCTCGTCCTTCACCACGTGTGTATGGCGCCGCATCCAGGGGACAATGCCGAGTGGCGGACGTTTCACGGCGTCAGCCAGTCGCCTGCCCCAGCGCTTGCCGTCAATCACCAGCACTTTATTTCTCATTATGACTCCCGTTCCCCCCGTCGTGATCGCGGGGGTTCAACGCCGTGTGTTTTAACATAGAGCCGGTTGGCTTTCTTCTGCACCCGCCTCCACATACTGCGGTTTCGTCCCAGGGCCTGACGCAAGCCATCCGCAGAGTATTGGCGCAGGAACCGCAGCAGATCGCGCTCGGTGAGGCCACAGTCCATGGCCGAGAAGTATAGCGCAGCCAGGTCCTTTACGCGCCAGCGCTGTGGCAGTGGTGCGCGCCGGCGCGCGCGATGCAGATCGATCAGGTAAAAGGCCGGGCGCGGGCGGTCCAGCCTCGCGGGGTCGACATGCAGGTGACACAGATAGAAATCCCTGTGCTGCCACTCAGCACCATGCATACGCCGCGCGATGTCCGCTACCGCGTGGAGTACGCTCAGGCGCAGCGCGAAAGGCGGTGGCTGCGAGCGCCATTGCACACACAGCTGCTCCAGACTGAGGGTATCGGTGAGATCATCGGTGAGAATCATCGATCGCCTTGTGGCGGGCGCTTCATCGCTGCATGCGTAGGCGGCCACGCCGGGCGTGGCGATACCCGCAGCCGCCAGTGACCGCAACGCCCTGAATTCACTGCTCGCATCGAGCACCGGTCGCTGCCCGCGCGCGAGATTTTTAAGAATCTCGCGTCGGCCCACGCCGCTGTGCAGTTTGAGAAAGAACGTCCGTCCCTCAAGCTGCACACGCAGGGTTTTGCGACCCTCACGCTGGCGATAAACAGCCTCTGCCGGGGCAGCACGCGCCACCTGTTCCGCCCAGGCCAGCAACTCCTCTGCGCCTTCGCATCCGGCGAGCGCACCGGCGGCGAGTTCCGCTCGCCGGAAGCTCTCAGGCATCCGCTGCGTGCTCCCGAGACAATAACTGTTCTATCCACTGCGCGGCCACGCCGGGCATGCTGTAGAGATCGAGACGCTGGGAATAGCGCCGCGCATTCTCGCGACAATCCGCGCGGAACACGCCATCCAGCATGCGCAGCAGCGCCCGGTTCAGCGCCGCCTGCTGAAACGGCTCCTCCAGCACAAAGCCCGCGTGCGCACTCACAATATGTGGCGCATGCCCACAGGCGGCTGTGGCCACCACCGGTAAACCGAGCGCAAGAGCTTCCAGCAACACCGCGGCACCGGCGTCGCTACGCGCCGGATGTACCAGCAGGTCAGCGGCCTGCATCAACGCGACTACATCGTCTCGCCCACCGAGAAACTCGACCGAGCGGGCGATACCGAGTCGCGCCGCCAGACGCCGGTAGCGACGCGGCTTGCCACTGCCGACCACCAGCAGGCGCGCACGCACGGAAGGTTGTTCCGCCAGCGTGTTCGCGAGCGCAATGATTGCCCGGTCCAGGCCCTTTGTGGCAAATGCGGAAGCCAGGAAAAGCAGTGCGAGTTCACCCTCCCTGAACGCCAGGGCAGTGCGCAGCGCCGCTCGCTCACGAGCCGGGTGCGGCGGGGCAACACGATCGGCGCAAATTCCCGGCGGCAGCAGGTGCAGGCGCTCTTCAGGCGTACGGTAACTGAGGTTATAGGCAGCACGCTGCGCCCTGGCGATGCAGAAAACATGGGTATCACTCGCCGGGTCGAACACCGCACGCTCGGCGCCGGCGTAGTGGCGAAAACGCGCCGAGTGACGCTGCCACCAGCCAGGACGATCAGCGACACGCGCCAGATAGCAGCCATCGCCGGCAAAGTAGACATCCAGACCCGGCATCTTCAGGAAACCGATCACACCCTGCACCGGGTCGCGCAACAGATCAGCCCTTACCCGCGCTTGAAAATGTGCTTCGCGCCGGTGGTTGGTGATCCCCCGCGCTGGCAGGCAGCGCAGGTCCACCTGCGCCGGCACCGGGCCGCTCCATTGCGTGCAGTACACCCGGCAGACGTGTCCGCGCGCCCGGAGTGCCTCGAGAATCGCGGAAAAATCCCGCTGCAAGCCGCCGAAGGGAAAGTAGCGATAGATGACCAGGGCCAGGCGCATGTGTCAGTCTGCTCGCGAACGCAGTTCGCGCAGCGCCTGCCAGACATCCGCGGGAAATATACGGCGCATGGCGGAGCCCTCCGCGGGCGACAGGTGAACCTGCCCACCGCCGAGGGTACCTATCAGGGTCGGTTTGGTCGGACCGTACAGCGAGACCGTCGGCACGTCCAATGCAGCACAAAGGTGCCCGAGACCGGTGTCCACCGCCACCACCGCCTGCGCGTTGCGTAGGCACAGCGCCAATTCCGAGAGCGTCAGTCGCGGCAGCACCTGTACCGCCATCGGGGGGAAGGCCGCGGCCAGACGCCGCGCGCGCGCAAGTTCTTCCGCACTGCCCCAGGGAAGCAGCACCGGCTGTTCCGCTGACACGGCCAGGCCGATCAACTCCCGCCAGCTCGACTCCGGCCAGCATTTCCCGCTTCGGGCGGTGCCGTGCAGGCAAACCAGGCCGGCCGGCGGCACCGCACCCCGGCTGGTGAAACCCGCAGGGATCGCACCCTGGAGGTTGTCTCCCTGCACACTGTGACCCCGCAAAAACAGGCCGCGCAAACCGTAATCCTGCGCGGATTCCGGCAACGAGTAGTGGAGCGCCTGGGCAAACAGCCTGCGCAGTCGATCCACGGCGTGCAAATCGCGCGGCACGGCAACACGGTGTTGATACACCACACCCGCCAACGGCTCCCGCAGCGAACGCCAATCCAGGCCGTAGCGCGGACCCCGGGTTCGACGCATGATACAGGCGCTTTTCAGCAGGCCCTGCGCATCGATCACGGCGTCGTAATGCAAACCGCCGGCGGCGCGCATCACCGCGCGCCATTCAGGGCCTGCAACACTGTGCAGGGGGCGCCTGCGCCAGCGCCGCAGGGCAACCGGAATCACTCGATCCACCGCCGGATGCCAGGCGGGCACCTCGGCGAAGGCCTCTTCCACCAGCCAGTCAAAGCGGATGCCGGGAAGGCGTGATGCGGCGTCGGTCAATGCCGGTAGCGTGTGAATGATGTCGCCCAGGGAGGACATCTTGAGCACCATCACTCTCACGCGAGGGTCTGCGCAAATGGCGGCGCACCAGCAAGCGCCGCGTCGAGCCGGGCGATCACCGCCTCAGCGGGAGTATCGCGCATGCAGCGATGGTGCCCCAGCGGACAAACGCTCTGATGACAGGGCGCGCACGCTATGTCGGGGCTCACTACCACCGCGCGTGCCGAGAGCGGCGGCGTGAACTCCGGCGAGGTGGGGCCATAGATACCCAGTACAGTGCGCCCGAGGGCTGCGGCAACATGCATGAGCCCGGAATCATTACTGACTACGGCGCTAGACCGGGAAAGTAGCAGTACCGCTTCATCCAGCGTGGTGCGCCCGGCGAGGTTCAGACAGCGGCCTGCATCTGCGCAGCCCCGCGCAATACCAGCACAGTCCGCAGCGTCACTGGAGGAGCCCAGCAACACAACGCGCCATCCGCGATCGAGGTAGCAGCGCGCCACCTCGCTGAAATAGGCCGCGGGCCAACGTTTCGCTGTACCGGATGCCGCGCCGGGACACAGTGCCAGCAACGGCTGGCCGGTATCGAGCTCAAACCGGAGGGCGGCGCCGCGCGCTTCAGCCGCGTCGACTGTCAGCCGGGGTTCGGGCAGCAGCGGCGGCAGTGCTGCATCCGCCGGCAGACCCAGCGCGAGGAATCGCTGCGCCATCATGGGCAGGGCCTGTTCATCCAGCCTGCGCAGGTCGTTCAGCAGGCCGTAACGCATTTCACCACGCCAGCCCGTGCGCCGTGCTATGCCGGCGTACCAGGGCACAAGTGCCGATTTCCAGGAGTTGGGCAGAACAATGGCCTGGCCATAGCCACGCTCGCGCAGGCTGAGGCCCAGGCGCCGACGCGTGCCAAAGTTCCATTCGCCGTGGGCCAGGGGCATGGGAATGAGTGTGCGCACCTCCGGCATGCGCCCCAGCAGCGGCGCGCTCCAGGCGGGCGCGAGCACATCAATGGCCGATCCGGGCCGGCTCGCCGCAAGCTGTCGGTAAAGCACCTGCGACATCACCATGTCCCCCACCCAGGCGGGACCAATCGCGAGAATGTCGCCGTCCGGCTCAGTCACTCCGAACAGCGGTCATTATCGCCCGCGAACGCCTTCGCGGAACTCTCAGGCAACCGGCTCCAGCCATTCGCTGTTCTCGCTGCGATTGCCGCGCACGGTGTCGAAATACATCGCCTGCAGCTTTTCGGTGATCGGGCCGCGGCTGCCGCTGCCGATCGCGCGCCCGTCCAGCTCGCGAATGGGCACTACCTCAGCGGCGGTACCCGTAAAAAACGCCTCGTCGGCGATGTATACCTCGTCGCGCGTGATGCGTTTCTCTGACACGCTCAAACCGATCTCGGCGGCCAGCGCAAAAATGGTGTTGCGCGTGATACCGTCGAGGCAGGATGTAAGTTCCGGCGTGTAGATGCGACCGTCGCGTACAATAAACACGTTCTCGCCGCTGCCCTCGGCCACGTAGCCCTCGTTGTCCAGCATCAGGGCTTCCTCGGCGCCACAGTCGAGCGCTTCGCGCAGCGCCAGCATCGAGTTGATGTAGTTGCCGTTGGCCTTGGCCTTGCACATCGAGATATTCACATGATGTCGCGTGAACGACGAGGTGCGCACCTTGATGCCGCGATCGCGGGCCTCGGGATCCATATAGGACGGCCACGACCAGGCGGCGATCATCACATGCGAACGCAGATTATCGGCGCGCAGGCCCATACCCTCGGAGCCATAGAAACACATGGGGCGCAGATAACCCTCCTGCAAACCGTTCTCACGTACCACGTCTTTCTGCGCCTGATTCAGCGTGTCCTTATCGTAGGGCATGGACATGGCGAGAATATGCGCCGAACGAAACAGGCGATCAGTGTGTTCCCTGAGACGAAAAATGCAGGTGCCACGATTCGGCGTGTGATAGGCACGCACGCCCTCAAACACCCCGAGGCCATAGTGGAAAGTATGGGTGAGCACGTGCACGCGCGCCTCGCGCCAGGGCACCATCTCGCCATCCATCCAGATAACACCATCGCGATCCGCCAGTGTCATGACCTTACTCCTGTCTTACTCACTCTGTGTATCCTTCTCATAGGGCGCAAACAGTTCCCGCCACTTTTTTATGACCGCAGCACGTGCGTCCACGAATTCATCAGCCTGAACAATATCGGGCTGATGCTGCAAAGAGAGTTGATGCGCTGCGGAACGGTAGGCCAGGTAGGCCTCCCGAAGGGCATCGCAATCGCGCTGCTCAAACAAACCTTCCCGACAGAGGGTCTCGAGAATGCGCACATTGTCAGACCAGCGCGCCAATTCAGGCTCGCGATGCGACCACGCCAAAACCGCATATTGCACCATAAATTCGATATCGACGATACCTCCGGCGCCCTGTTTCAGGTGAAATTCCCCTTCTGGCGAAGCATGTTCCGGGAGCAGGTGCTTGCGCATGCGGTCGCGCATCTCAACCACCTCCCGCGCCAGCGCGTCTGCTTCGCGCGGCTGGCAGAGTACGTCGCGCCGCACCGCGTCCACGCGCTCGGCCACCGCCACATCACCCGCCACGAATCGCGCCCGCACCAGCGCCTGGTGTTCCCAGGTCCAGGCGGATTCAAGCTGATAGGTGCTGAAGCCGTCCACGCTGATCACCAGCATGCCGGACTCACCCGAAGGCCGCAGCCGCAGATCAACTTCATACAGCTGACCCATTGTCATGCGCGCCTGCATGATGTGAATCATGCGTTGTGCGAGGCGCGTGTAAAACACCGCGTTGTCGATGCTGCGCTCACCGTCGGTCACGCCGGATTTCGCAGAATCGCAGATAAACACCAGATCGAGATCCGAAGTGTAGCCGAGTTCGATACCACCGAGCTTGCCATAGGCGTACACCGCGAAACCCGGTCCGGCTGTGGTACGGGCGGGTTCGCCGTGTTTACGCGTGAGATCCGCCCAGGCTACCGCGAGAACCTGTTCGAGGATCACCTCGGCGATGAGCGTCAACTTGTCACTCACCTGCATCAGGGGCAGGCGCCCAACCAGCTCGCTGGCGGCCACGCGCAGCACATGCGAGGCCTTGAAGTACCGCAATGCATCCATCTGCGCTTCGAGGTCGTCAATCGCCAGCCGCGCCACCTGCTGGCGCAGCTCCTCCTGCAACAGGGCTTTGTCGGGGGCCGTGTAGAGGCTTGCGCGATCGAGCAATTCATCCAGCAACACCGGGTTGCGCGCCATCTGCTCGGCGATCCAGGGACTGGCGCCACACAGAGTGACCAGCTCGACCAGCGCGGGCTGGTTCTCCATCAACAAGACCAGATAGGCACTGCGGCGCACCACCGCCAGAACCAGCGGCAGTACCCGCTCGAGGCACAGATCGGGGTCCCTCGCTTCAGCGCAGGCACCGAGCAGCAGCGGCATGAACTGCTCCAGGCGCTCACGGCCTGCTACCTGCAGGGTCATCACGCGGCCGTTCTCGCGCAAGGCATCGAGGATTGCCAGGCTGGCTTGAGGGTCGCGGAAACCCAGCCGGGCAAGCGCTTCGGCGTCCAGAGCCTCATCCCAGGGTGGCGCAGCCTGCGGCGCATCGGATTCTTCCTCCGCGGGTGCGATCAGCCCGGCGAAATGTCCGGCAACCCGCGTGCGGTGCGCATCCAGCCGCGCTATGAAATCCTCCCAGTGCTCGCACCCCATCACCGTTGCCAGTGCCTGCCGTGGGCGGTCTTCAAGCGGCAACTCCTGGGTCTGCTTGTCCTGGTAAGCCTGAATCGCGTGTTCGCAATCGCGCAGGAAAAGGTACGCGGCGCCGAGCTCTGCCACTACCGAAGCCGGCAAAATGCCGAGCGTCTCGCATTCGTGTAAAACGACCAGTAGCTCGCGCTGCTGCAGGCCGAGGTCACGACCACCGCGAATGAGCTGAAAACACTGGGCGATGAACTCCACCTCGCGGATGCCGCCATGCCCCAGTTTGACGTTGTGCTCAAGCCCGCGCCTGCGCACCTCGGCAGAGATCATCCGCTTCATGCCACGCAGGCTCTCAATCACGCCGTAGTCCACGTACTTGCGATAGACGAAGGGGCGCAGCATGGCCATGAGTTCCCGCGCCGCCCTGGCACTGCCGGTGACCGGCCTGGCCTTGATCAGCGCGTAGCGTTCCCAGTCCCTGCCCTGGTCCTGGTAGTAGGCCTCCAGCGCATTGAAACTATGCACCAGCGCACCACTTTCACCGTAGGGACGCAGACGCATATCCACGCGAAACACAAAACCATCGGCGGTTAGTTGATCGAGCGCAGTGATCAGGGCGCGGCCTACGCGGGTGAAAAACTCCTCATTGCTCAGGGAGCGCTCCCCGCCACGGGTCTCGCCCGCCGCCGGAAATACAAACACCAGATCGATATCCGAGGAGACATTCAGCTCGCGCGCGCCCAGCTTGCCCATGGCGAGCACGATGAGTTGCTGGCGCTCGCCAGTCTCGCGGCTGCAGGGTTCGCCAAAGCGCGGCTCGAGCTCTGCCTGCACCTGCTCCAGCGCTTCGGCGATGGCGGCCTCGGCGAGCAGCGAGGTATCACGTACCGTTTCCAGTGTGTCTGCCAGGCGGCAGAGATCGCGCCAGACGATGCGCAGCATGTGCCACTGACGAAAACGCCGCAGACCCGGCAGCAGGTCTTCGCCCTGCGCGTTGAGTCGTTGCCTGAGATCATCCAGAAAAAAGTTCTCTGGCAGCGATGCGTGCAACTTTCCACTTTCCAGCAACTGCAGCAATAGCTCGCCGCGAGAGCGCAGCTGGTCGACCACAAACGCGCTACAGGCGAGCACGCGCGCCAACTCCGCCTGCACGCCCGCAACCTCAACGGCGGCCTCGAGCTGCTCCGCGAGAGGTTCGCCTGCTCGCTCAAGTATATGCTGCCAGGCGAGCTGCGCTTCGGCGGCCAGAGAGCCGGGAAGTTGTGAAACGTCCAGTGGCATCCGTACTTTCAGCTATCCAGAGGCGGCGCCACGCGCATCACCTCTTCGATGGTTGTCTCGCCACGCGCCACGCGCTGGGCACCGCTCAGCCGCAGGGTCTGCATGCCCTCGCGCATGGCCGCTGCGCGCAACTCGGCGGTATCGATCTGCGGCCGGATCAGGGCCTGCACGGCCGGGCTGTTCACCAGCACCTCGTAGATACCCTGGCGGCCTACATAGCCGGTATTGCGACAGGCCCGACACCCCACTGGCCGGGCCAACTGCGCGAGAGCCTGCATGTCAAAGGGATGGATGAGCTGCTGCCACGCATCCAGGTCGACCGCGTCGAAAGTTTTGCACTGGGGACACAGAATTCGCACCAGACGCTGCGACATGATGCCGCGCACCGTGGCTCTGACCAGGTAGGCCGGCACGCCCAGCTCGAGCAAGCGCGATATCGACCCGGGAGAATCGTTGGTGTGCAGGGTGGATAACACCAGGTGGCCGGTGAGCGCTGCCTGGGTTGCCATGTTGGCTGTTTCCAGGTCGCGAATCTCTCCCACCATGATGATGTCGGGATCCTGGCGCATCAGTGCGCGCACGCCCGACGAAAAGTCGAGCTTGATGGCATGGTTCACCTGCATCTGGTTGAACGCGCCCTCCACCATCTCGATGGGATCTTCAATTGTGCACACATTCACCTCCGGCTGCGCAAGCTGCCGCAAGGTGGAATACAGGGTGGTGGTTTTGCCCGAGCCCGTGGGGCCGGTAACCAGCACGATACCGTTGCCGTTTGAGGTCATCCTGTGCCAGTTCGCGAGATCGGCATCATTCAGCCCGAGTTCCTCGAAGCTGCGCTGCAGGAGATCCGGATCAAAAATCCGCATCACCAGTTTTTCACCAAAAGCCGTGGGCAGCGTGGCCAGGCGCAGCTCCACTTCATTCCCCTGGGGGCCGCGAGTCTTCAGGCGGCCATCCTGCGGCCTGCGCTTTTCCGCGAGATCCATGCGCCCGAGAATCTTGATGCGCGAGGAGACCGCGGCGCCTACCTGCGCGGGCAACTGGTAGACCGAATGCAGCACTCCATCAATACGGAAACGCACATTCGACACCTCGCGCCGCGGCTCAATGTGAATATCACTGGCGCGCTGATCGAAGGCGTACTGCAGGAGCCAGTCAACAATATTGACGATATGCTGATCGTTCGCATCGGGCTCCTGGGTGGAGCCCAGTTGCAGCATCTGCTCCAGGTTACCCAACTCGACGCCGCCGCCCAGGCGATCGCTCGCACCAGCGCCGCGAACCGAATGCGCCATGCCGTAAAAATCTGCCGTGTGTCGGGCGAGCTCGCGCGGATCTGCCAGCACCCGCCGAACGGGTTTGCGCAGAGTATGCTCGAGATTGCTCTCCCAGCCGCGTATGTACGGCTCGCTGCTGGCAATTACCACTTCGTCGCGGTGCACCTCCACAGCGAGTATGCGATGCCGTTCGGCGAACGCCCGCGACATGACTTCGGCCACCGCGGGCACGTCGATGCGCAACGGGTCTATTTCATACACCGCCTGACCGGTGCGCTCGCCAAGCCAGCCCAGCAAGGCATCCATATCAAGCACCACCCCCGGATGCGAGGCATGCTCCAGGCGCTGCTCTGCCAGATAGACCAGGGGATGCACACGAATGGCGACAGAGTGGTTGACCCGCGCCATGTCGCGCTCGCCGATCATGCCATCCTCAAACAGCTCGCATGCGAGCGCCGCCAGACTCAGCCTATGTTCCCTGTTGCGTTCATTGATGCGAGTCGTCATGTGTACAGACAGCCTTTCTGGAGCGTTTTCCGGCGCGTGCGTCATGCTATCACAGGGTCCGGCGGACACGCTTGGCGATGAGCCCGAGGTTGACTAGACTGGGACATGTGCGGGCAAACCGCCCCACCCAGGCCAAGCGGAGCAAGCATGCCCTCTTCCCACCAGCTCATCATCGACCAGTTGCAACAACTGGTGGGCTCTCCCTCAGTGAGCTCAACCGACCCGAAATGGGACCAGGGCAATCGGGGCGTTATCGAACTGCTTGCAAGCTGGCTTGCAGACCTGGGTTTCACCACGGAAATTCTTGCGGTTAACAGCGACGGCAGCAAGGCCAACCTCATCGCCACACTCGGGAGTGGCCCGAGCGGGCTGGTGCTGGCGGGACACACCGACACCGTGCCCTTCGACGAGGGGCGTTGGCAGTCAGACCCGCTGCAGCTGACGGAGCGCGAAAACCGCCTGTTTGGCCTCGGCAGCACCGACATGAAGGGCTTTTTCCCGCTGGTGTTGGCGGCAGCCCGCGGGATTGGCACAACGCGGCTGCGCCAGCCCCTGATCATTCTGGCGACGGCCGACGAAGAGAGCTCGATGGACGGCGCGCGCAGTCTTGCCCAGGCGGGCCGGCCGCTGGGCCGTGCCGCGATCATCGGCGAGCCGACCTCGCTGCTGCCGATGCGCATGCACAAGGGCATCATGATGGAGGCGGTATGCATCACCGGTCGCGCCGGTCACTCGTCCAACCCGGCACTCGGCAACAGCGCGCTGGACGCGATGCACAGTGTGATGGGCGAGCTGATGGCGTTTCGCGCGGAACTGGCGGAGCGCTACCGCAGCGACTTCTTCAAGGTTGCCTACCCGACGCTTAACCTGGGCTGCATACATGGCGGCGACAGCCCCAACCGCATCTGTGGGCAAGCCGAGCTGCATTTCGATTTGCGCATGACGCCCGCGGGCAACAACGCCACGGTGCGCGCCGAGTTGCAGCAACGCCTGGAGGCCATAGGACAACGACAGGGTCTGCTGGTGGAGCTGCGCGAGCTGATCCCCGACGTCGAGCCGTTCGAAGAGCCCGCCCAGAGCGAGCTGGTGCAACTCGCCGAAAAGCTCACCGGGCACACTGCCGCCGCCGTGGATTTCGCCACCGAGGCACCCTTCATGCAGCAGCTCGGCATGCAAACGATCGTCATGGGCCCGGGCTCCATTGATCGGGCACACCAGCCGGACGAGTACCTGGAGCTGGACCAGATCAGGCCCTGCATCGCCCTGCTGGAGCAATGTATCCGGCATTACTGCCTGTGAGGAGGCCGGGCAGCGCTCTGCGTATGTTAAATATTGCCTTGGTGCCGGGTTCGCGCTTTCGGTACTCTTGCGCGGTTTACTCCTGAACGCAGCCTGGACAGCATCGTGACGACATCGGGTCGGGAACACATACGCTGGTTTCGCAATACCGCACCCTACATCAATGCACACCGGGGCAAGACCTTTGTGCTGATGCTGGGGGGCGCCGTTGCGCAACATCAGAATCTGCCACATCTGATTCACGACGTGGCACTCCTGCACAGCCTGGGTGTTCGCCTGGTGCTGGTGCATGGCGCTCGCGAACAGATAGACCAGCGTCTGGCGCGGGCCGGCATCGAGGGTCTTTTCCACGGTAGCGTGCGCATCACTGACGCCGAGACGCTGGAACACGCCAAGGATGCAGCCGGTGCGCTGCGCGCGCAGATCGAGGCACTGCTGTCGATGGGGCTGCCCAACTCCCCCATGCAGGGCTCCCGCATGCGGGTGTGCTCGGGCAACTTCGTCACAGCCAAACCCATCGGCGTGCTCGATGGGGTTGATCACCAGCACACGGGAGCCGTTCGTCGTATTGACGCCGAGGGTATCCGTGCACAGCTCGCCGCCGGCTCAATCGTGTTGCAGTCGCCGCTCGGCTACTCACCCACCGGCGAGATTTTCAATCTCTCTCTGGAAGATGTCGCCGTGCACTGCGCGGCCGCTATCGGCGCAGACAAACTGCTGCTGCTCAGCAGCGGCGAAGGTATCCTCAACGCCGCTGGCGAACTTGTGCGCCAGTGTGCGGTCGGCGAAATCGGTGCGCTGGATATCCCGGATGCTGAGCAACATGCGCTGTTGGACGCTGCCCGTAAAGCCTGCCTGCGCGGCGTGCCACGCGCCCACATCATCAGCTATGCCGAAGACTGCGCCCTGCTGGAAGAACTGTTTACCTATGACGGCAGTGGTACGCTGGTAGCCAGTGACGACTACGAACAGTCGCGGGTGGCGCGCATCGACGATGTCGGCGGTATCCTGGAATTGATTGAACCGCTGGAACGCGACGGCGTACTGGTGAAGCGTTCGCGCGAGTTGCTGGAAACCGAGATCGGCCTGTTTCGCCTGCTCGACCGCGATGGGCGCATCATTGCCTGCGCGGCTCTGTATCCTTTTCCCGAAGAAGGCTGCGGCGAGATTGCCTGCATCGTGTCGCACCCGGATTACCGCGGGGGCAAGCGCGGTCAACGCCTGCTGGCGATGCTGGAGCAGGAAGCCCTGCGTCAGGGACTCGACCGGGTGTTCGTGCTCACCACGCAGACCGCCCACTGGTTCATAGAACAGGGTTTTATCGAGACTTCCCGCGAAGCACTGCCGGAGCGGCGGCAGGCGCTGTACAACCTGCAGCGCAACTCAAAGGTGTTTTTCAAGCCGCTCCAGGGCTGAGAAGCGCTCGCAAGGCGGTTTCAGCCGTCCACCCGGATCTCAGGGAGTAGCGGCGCACCTGCCAGCTCCGTGCTGCATTGCGCCTCGAACTCGCCTGCGCCCTGGGCCGCCAGTTTGGTGAAATCTTCCCGGAAACCTGCAAAGCGCTTGCGCAGGGAGACATCCTGTTGCTCCGTTCGCGTGTTCAGTACTTGCGCGGTGAGTTCCTGGAGCAGGAAAATATTATAGGCGAGCTTCTCGCGGTACTCCGCGGACACGCTTTCGTCACGCGTGGCGACCAGGTCACGCACGCCCTGCTGCCATCCGGGTTTACGCTCCAGCAACACTGCAAGGCGCTGCAGAAACAGCGCCCGCTCCGAGAGCCACACGCCATCGGCGCGCTTGAGTTCACGACTGCCCGCCCGCAACAAATTGCGCTGGGGCTTTTGCAACCGTCCGAGATAATCCTCGGCCGTGTCGAGCATGGCGTCGTAGCTGTCGTCGTAAAACTCGTCATCGCTGCGCGAGAGGTACTCCTCTTCAAGTTCCCGGTGGCGCTCCTCTAGCTCGGCGAGAAAATGCGCCACCTGCTCATCGGAAAGCTGCGCCCCCAAATCAAGTAATCGCTCAAGCCCGCGCGCTTCAATGCGAAACCACGCCGATTCAAACTCGCGCACCACGGCCCCGATGTCGTCCCCGCCGAGCGTGCGACTCTCCAGTGCTGCCTCTACATTCTCCAGCAACACTACATAGCACGGCAACTCCCGGGAGCGATGCCAATCCAGCAACGGTACGAGCAACTGATCGAGGTAATCTTTCTGCTCCCCGTTCAGATCCGCATAACCCTGGATATACCAGGGCAGGAGAAAATCCAGACGATTGTAGACAAAGGCAGTCCGCGAGCAGCCCACGAGCAGTACACACAGGCAGAGCAACAGACAGGTTTTTTTCGCGATGGCCACGCTAGCGCCAGACGGGAAGGGTGTGCGTATGCGAAGCGATGACCACTGGCTCGGTCGTTGCCACCTCAACCCGGTTGCGTCCGTTTGATTTCGCAAGATAGAGTGCGGCATCCGCTAGCTTGAACCAGTGTTCCACACTGGTCGCACAGCTCACATCGCAGATGCCTATACTGAGCGTAATGCTACCCTCCGGAAGAATTCTCGCCCTCTCCACTTCACGCCGCAGTTTGTTCGCAACACGTTCCGCAACAGCCGCGTTCGCCTCGCTCAGCAGCAGGACAAATTCCTCTCCGCCGAATCGGCACAGGGTATCGGCCGCGCGTACCCGTTGACGGATCATACGCACAAGTTCCTGTAATGCCCTGTCGCCCACCGAATGCCCAAACTTGTCGTTGATGCGCTTGAAGTAATCGATATCGATGAGCAGCAGAGACTCGTGGCGCTCGTAGCGAGCCCAGTCTTCCAGACTTTTTGCTGCCCGCTGTTCCAGGTAGCGCCGATTGTAGGCCCCGGTCAGGGGATCGGTTATTGCCATGTCTCGCAGGCGTTTGGCCTGTTGGGTGAGGGAGAAAGCCAGCCATGTGCTTACCAGCCAGGCCAACCCCAGTGAGAACGGAATCACAAATGCAGCGATCGGTTGCATTCTCTCGAGCACCAGCGAAAAAATCAGCAGCTGGGTGCCCAGGCAAATTGAGATGGAGAAACGCCAGCGCACCAGTATCGGCGCCGACACCAGCAGGGGATAAAGAAAATACAGTGCGAAATCCTGCCCGACGTATACAGCGGCAAGCGACAGGCCAATACTGCCCACCAAAAATACCGCCGGTGATAACAGTGCCTCACGCCCGAGGCTCAACAGGATGATATCGACCAGTAGCGGCAGCCCAAGCGCCGCCACGGCGCTCACCAGCAGCATCTCGTCTGCGTAGTACATGTAGACGATCACAGGCAGGAAAACGGCGGCGAACAGAATCAGCACGTAACGATAGGCGCTACGCCAGCGCTGGTCACGCCAGTCGCGCCGTACCTCCCCGTCACCCCGGGATTTCAGAAACAGCATTTCCCCGGCGAAAGCTTCTGTGAAGTGCCCCTTCACCTGTCGCCAGATACCGTCATCCGCTGCTGCGCGCTTGCTTTTCATCGCCGAACGCCCCCGCCACCGAAATGGCAGCCCTAACCCCGCTCAAGGCACAATACCGGCGTACAATACCCTAGCGGAGTGTTGCTGGCTATCCCGCCCGCTCACCGCGACGCCGGGCTGCCGCCCGAACAAGGCCTGCGGGCTCAGGCCGCGGCGTCTTCCACCTCTGGGTCAGCGCTGTTGATTGCGCCGAGAATGCCATCCAGCGAGGCCTGAATGATATCGTGGCTGCGCCCGACACCGCAGAAGCGATCGCCCTCAATGTTGAGCTGGATGTAACACACAGCCTCCGCATCGGCACTCTGGCTGAGGGCGTGTTCACTGTATTCCACCAACACGATCTGCTTGCCGGTAAAACGCTGCATGGCGTCCACGAAGGAGGCCACTACTCCATTGCCGCTGCCGCTCAGGGCCTGCGTGTGGCTACCCTGCACGAGTTCGGCCTGCAACTTGTCTACCCCGCCCTCACGGCTAACCTGATAATTGCCCAGTTGCCAGCGCCCGTTGTCAGCCAGATAGGTCTGTTCGAACAGGCGGAAGATCTCATTGGAACTCACCTCGGACTCTCGCTCCTCCGCATAGGCCTGCACGGTAGCGCTGAAATCAATCTGCAGCCAGCGAGGCAGTTCGAGGCCGTGGTCTCTGTGCAGCACATAGGCGATGCCGCCCTTGCCCGACTGACTGTTGATGCGGATCACTTCCTGATAGGAGCGACCTATGTCGGCGGGATCGATCGGCAGGTAGGCGACTTCCCAGGGTTGGGCGCCATCACGCCTGGCAAGGCATTTCTTGATCGCATCCTGATGGCTGCCCGAAAAGGCTGTGAACACCAGCTCTCCAGCGTAGGGATGACGCGGATGCACCGGCAATTGCGTACATTCGCGGCTGGTTTGCAATATCTCATCCATCTGGCCGAGCTGCAGTTGCGGATCCACCCCCTGGCTGTACAGATTCATCGCCATGGTGATGATGTCCATATTGCCAGTGCGCTCACCGTTACCAAACAGCGTTCCCTCAACGCGATCAGCGCCGGCAAGCAAGCCGAGCTCAGATGCCGCCACGGCACAGCCTCTGTCATTGTGCGTGTGCAGCGAAATCATCAGGCTCTCACGATTGGCCACATGATCGCAGAACCATTCGATCTGATCGGCATAGACGTTGGGAGTACTCATCTCAACGGTCGCGGGCAGGTTAATGATCACCGGGCGCTCCGGCGTAGGTTGCCAGACTGCCGTTACTGCGTCACACACCTCAACCGCAAAATCGAGTTCGGTACCGGTGAAACTCTCCGGCGAATACTCAAACACCCACTCGGTGTCGGGATAGCGCGCCGCGCAGTCCTGTACCAGGCGTGCGCCGTTCACTGCGATATCGACAATGCCCTTGCGGTCGAGACCAAACACCTGCTCACGCTGCACTGTGGAGGTGGAGTTGTAGACATGCACAATGGCGCGATGCGCGCCCCTGAGCGCCTCGAAGGTTTTTTCTATCAGGTCGGGGCGGGCCTGGGTCAGCACCTGAATCGTGACATCCTGAGGAATGCGATCGTTCTCGATCAGCTCGCGCACAAACTCATAGTCGTGACTGGACGCCGAAGGAAAACCCACTTCAATCTCCTTGAAGCCGATTTTCACCAGCTGATCCCAGAGCAGCGACTTCTGGCGCGCGGTCATCGGCTCTATCAGCGCCTGATTGCCATCACGCAAATCAACACTGCACCAGCGTGGTGCCTGCGTAATCGACTGATCCGGCCAACGCCGCGAAGGCATGGGAACAGATTTGAATGCCGCGTATTTTCTGTAGTCGAAGCTGCTCATTTTAAATCATCCAAGTACCGGTTTATCGGGGGCTGCTCATGGTCGCGGTATGCGGTGCCTTCGTGAGGCGGTTGCCAGGCGCCTGCAGACGGGTAAACCTGCAGGGCAAGCCACAACGCATGAGAACTCAGCCGAACATAAGTATACGACCTCCTTTTTAGGCAGTGTGTGCAAAGATTTCACTTATTTCCCTGAATTGCGCAATTAGTAGCTAATTATTATATCATTATTGCGTATATACTCTATTTTGTATTCATATCGCGCTATCGGAGGGAAAGCTGATGAAGCTCGACCGGATCGACCGCCGGATTCTCGCAGCCATGCAGGACAACGCCCGGATAAGCAATCTGGAGCTCGCGGAGACGGTGGGACTTTCGCCAACGCCATGCTCGCGCCGCGTAAAACGGCTGGAGGAATCGGGAATCATACAGCGCCATGTCACCCTGCTGGACCAGGCCAGACTGGGCCTGAAACTTACCGCGTTTATCGGTATCAGCATGGATCGCCACACCCCCGATCGTTTCGAGACCTTTGAAGCTGAAGTGAGCACCTATCCCGAGGTCATGTCCTGCTCGGTGGTCACAGGCCAGGCCTCCGACTATCTGTTGCGGGCGGTAGTGCCCGACATGACTTATTACGAGCGTTTTCTGCTCGGCCGGTTAACGCGCATTCCCGGCGTCAGCGGGGTGCATTCCAGCTTCGAGCTGCGCCAGGTGTTGCAGCGCACCACGCTACCGCTGGACCACATCAGTGACAGCACCTGGCTGGACTGAATCCCGCTATACACCAGAAGCGTCAATTTTGCTGGCCACTCCGGCGCTTGCCCGGTCCAGGTGGCTGACGCACTATGAGCGCCCACACCTCACCCGCAATTCACGGAGTCACTATGATCGACATGGCAGGCAAGGTAGCACTGGTCACCGGCGGAGCCAGCGGCATGGGGCGTATCGCCGCTCGCCGTCTCGCCGCGCAGGGCGCCAGGGTCGCGATTTTTGATGTCAACGAACAGGCGCTGGCCGAGACGGCGGCCGAAGTGGAGGCGATCACTGCGTATCGCTGCGACATCTCGGATCTCGCCGACGTTGACGCAAAAGTGGCCGAAGCCACCGCTGCGCTGGGCCCCATCGACCTGTTGGTGCACGCCGCGGCACTCATGCCCAGCCACAAACTCGCTGAACATACCCACGCAGACATGGAGCGATTGTTCCGCATCAATTATTTCGGCACAACCTACATCGTGCGCAGCGTACTGCCGGCCATGACCGCGCGCGGCAGTGGTCGAATCATCGTTTTCGGCTCGATCGCCGGTATCGCACTGGTGCCCAAGATGGGCGCCTATTGCGCCACCAAGGCGGCGGTGAATGCCTACATGGAGGTGCTCCAGAACGAGATACGGGCTTCCGGCGTGCGCGCGCATCTCGTCTGTCCGCCGGCGGTGAACACACCGCTGGTTGACCAAACGATCGCAACCGACACGCCCGGCAGCATTCTGCAGGCGAAACAAAGCGGCCGCCTCGCCGATCCTGAAAAAATGATCGACGCCATAGAGAAAGGCGTGCGCAAGGATCGCGATATCATCTATCCCGGCGAGGCCCGGCTGCTCTACCTCTGGCGGGCGCTTTTCCCCAGGCTGTGGTGGAAAACCGTCATGAATTTCGAGAAGTAATCCGCGGCGTTTACTTTACCTTGACGGAAGCCATGGGCTAGCATCGCTCGCCCATGGCTTCCCGGCTCCTTCATCCTGAATCCCCCTGGCTGCTCGCTCTGCTGGCGGCGCTGGTTGCGCTCGGCCCGCTGAGTGTCGACATGTATCTGCCCGCCATGCCACTCATGATGCTGGCGCTAGAGACAGATATCAGCCATATGCATCTCACGCTGAGCACCTATCTCACAGGC
>TARA_R110000823_G_scaffold27609_18_pt1 | contig 18518 bp, 18 predicted proteins | sample TARA_R110000823 | Tara Oceans TARA_R110000823 (sample SAMEA4397722) | marine metagenome | biome: Polar Biome; feature: [DCM] deep chlorophyll maximum layer (ENVO:01000326); material: water (ENVO:00002006), including particulate matter (ENVO:01000060) such as... | depth 20 m | reverse complement strand
CCCCGCCTCATTGATTCGTCGTCACTATGATCCGCGCGCCAGGGAAGCCTTCAGCACGCCGCGCCCCTAGGCAAGCCACACAGTCCATGCAAATACCCCGAACCCTGCGTATTGACACCGGCACCGCTGAACTTTCACTGCTGGAGTGGCCCGGCGCGGGTGATCCCATCCTCCTGCTGCACGCTACCGGTTTCCACGCGCACTGCTGGCGGGAAGTGGCCCGCCGCCTCCCCGGCCGCCACATACTGGCGCCGGATCTGCGCTTTCACGGCCAGAGTAGCGCGCTGGGCAAGCCCGACTGGGCGCTCATTGCACACGACATCTATCGCCTCGTGACGCAGCTCGACCTGCGTCGGGCCGTGGCGGCAGGACACTCGCTGGGCGGCTATGCGCTTGCGCGCGTCGCCGCGCGGGCGCCTGAACATTTCCAGCACATCGTACTGATCGACCCGGTGATTATGCCGCCAGAGCGCTACCGCCAGCTCGAACAGGAGCACGCGGACTTCGACCCCGCGGACCATCCGGTCAGCAGGCGGAAGAACCTGTGGCGGGACGCCGACCAGATGTTTGCGCGCTTCCGGGATCGTCCGCCCTTCAACCTCTGGCAGGAGCAGGTGCTCCGGGATTACTGCGAGCATGCGCTGGGGCCGGCGAATGCGGATGGCGAGCGAAATCTGGCCTGCCACCCTTTGCATGAAGCGGCTATTTACCTGAATCAGCGCGGCAACGAGATCGTTCACGCTGAACTTTCGCGCATAGCGCTGCCCGTGACCCTGCTGCGCGCCGCGCCGAACGAGCGCAACCCGCTGGACCTGACCCGATCGCCCACCTGGCCGGGGCTCGCCGGGGCGCTACCCGACTGTCGGGAAATATATCTGCCGGATCACAGCCATTTTATTCCCATGCAAGACCCCGCACTGGTGGCCAACACCCTGCTGGCCGCGCCATAATCATGGGGTCCGCCATCCCCGGACGGACCCAACTCATGGAGATCAGGCATGCTACGAATTTGCGCAACGTCGACGCTGACACTGGCGCTGCTGCTGGTCGGCTGCTCCGACGGTTCCGACACCGCCGCGACCCCCACATCGCTGACAGTCGTTCCCACTGCCGCGCCGGAGGGTGCGCCGGGCGAGCTGTCAACGCTGGCACTTCGGATCACACTGACCGAACCGAGCAACCAGCCGGTCGTTATCCGCTATGCAACCGTCGATGGCACCGCCACCGCGGGGCAGGACTATCTGCAGACATCCGGTGAAACAACCATCCCCCCCGGCGAAATTTCGGGCGCAATCGGCGTGGAGATTCTCGGAGACGCCGAACAGGAGATGGCGGAAACCTTCCGCGTGCAGATCAGTGCGAGCGACAATGCTGTTCCCACGGCCACCGAAATAACCGGCACCATCGCCAACGATGACAGCACCTGCAACACGCCTTTCAGCAAGGATCCCAACCCCTGGCTGGTGGGCGATGCCGACCCGCTGAATTTTGCGCATCGCGGCGGGGTCACGGATTTCCCGGAAAACACGCTCTACGCCTACGCCGAGGCGGCCCGGGCGGGCGCGGATGTCCTGGAAATGGATGTCTACCAGACGAAAGACAACGAGCTGGTGATACTGCACGACCTGGATGTGGATCGCACCACCAACGGCAGCGGCAATGTAGTCGACCTGACGCTGGCAGAGCTGCGCGCGCTGGATGCCGCCTACTGGTTCGTGCCGGGTGCGGGCACGCCGGGCGACCGCCCGGATGAGGACTACGTGTTTCGGGGCATTGCCACCGGCGACAAACCCCCGCCCCCCGGATACAGCGCGGAAGACTTCCGCATTCCTACGCTGGAAGAGGCACTGGCACGTTTTCCACACAACCTGATCAATGTCGAGCTCAAGCCGGATCTCGACGGCGCGGGCAACTACGAAATACAAATGGCCGCGCTATTGCAGCGCTACGGCCGCTTCACGGATATCATCGCCGCCTCCTTCGTCGACGAAGCGGCGGTCAACTTCAAAGCGGTGGCCCCGTGCGTCTACACCTCGGTGCCGCTGGATCAGGGCACGGGCCTGGTGTTCGGCTTTCTGGGCACGGGCTCCTTTCCGCCGGTGCCGGAGCACATCACCTGGCAGGTGCCGCCCGACACCAGCCAGATCGGCCAGGTGGACATTGATCTCGAAGTGGTGACCGCGGATTTCGTGGCGGCCAGTCATGCAGCCAACCTCGCGGTGCAGGTGTGGACGATCAACACCTGTGAAGAGATGCTGCGCATGATAGACCTCGGCGTGGACGCCATCATGACGGACCAGCCGGTGCTGCTTGAGAGTATACTCTCGACACCGCCGGCCGAGCGCAGCTGCGAATGATGCTTCACCCCGGTACCACTGGCGCGGCGCTGTCGCGCCACATCAATCACTACAACCGCACCCCCATCACTGGAGAAAATCAATAATGTCTACCGTCATCAGCAGCCTGCTTGTACTCAGTATCCTGCCCATCGCCTGTAGCTGGATCGCCGGCTACCACCGCAAGCAGCAGCTCGGCAAAATCGACAACAAGGAACCCCGCGTGCAAAGCTCGCAGCTCACCGGTGCCGGCGCCCGGGCCGTGGCGGCACAGGCCAACAGCTGGGAAGCGCTGGCGGTGTTCAGCGCCGCGGTACTGGCGATCTCTCTCTCCGGCGTCGTCCTTGAGAGCATTGCCACTCTGGCGCTCATCTTCACCGCGCTGCGTGTGCTGTATATACCGCTCTACATCGGCAACCTTGATGCCCTGCGTTCGCTGGTATTTCTCGCAGGCTACGGCATCTGCATGTATCTGTTCTACCTCGCGCTGGCGAGCTGAGCAGCGGCTATCCCGCGACGTTCATTGACCCCGAGCAGCAGCGCAGCACCGGCGAGAAAAAATGCCAGGGTGGAAAGCAGCGCCATCTGGTGATCGCCGTTACTCAGTTTGCCTATCACGCCGTAACTGATAGGCCCGAGTATCGCGGCGGCCCGGTTGGCGAGGCCCCACAGGCCAAATATCTCGGCGCTGCGCCTGGCCGGGGTGAGGCGCCCTATCAAGGCGCGTCCGCCGGCCTGGGTCGCACCCATGGCGGAGCCAATCAGATTCCCTGACACCCACACATCGGTCGCGCTATCCGCGTAGAAGGCGGTGGCGATGGCAAGAATCCACACCAGTAGCGCTCCCAGCAGGCTGGGTACGGAACCAAAGCGATCCTGCGCGTAACCAAACACGAAAGCGCCCGCGGCGGCGGTGAGATTCACCACCATGATAAGCATGATCAATTGCCGGTTGTCGAAACCCATCACGTCCTGGGCATATATAGCCGCCACAACCACCACGGTTGCCACGCCGGCCTGAAATAGCGTGAGGCTCAACAGAAAGCGAAACAGGTCCGGCAGTTGCGCGGCGTGCCGCAACGTGGTGCCCACGCGGCGAAAGCCGATCCGCAGATAGGACACGCCCGCCAGCGGCGGGTACGGGATGGCTCTCTCGCGCAGCCAGACAAACGTGGGGGTTGCCGTGAGGGCAAAAATCGCGGCGGTGATCCACAGCGTCACCGGTACGTACCCGGTTGCGGGCACGCCACGGTTTTCAGCCCAGCTTATGTAGGCCAGGCAGGCACCCAGTGTCAGCAGACCGCCGAAGTAACCCAGGGCCCAGCCAAAACCCGAGACTCGACCCGTGTCTTCCGAGCGTGAGATTTCCGGTAGAAAGGCGGCGATCAGGTTTTCGCCACTGGCGAAGGCGACTGTCGACAGTATCAGCAGCACCATGGCCACGCCCAGCTTTTCGGGCCCGGTAAACCCCAGCAGCGCCGTGCTGACGATACAGAGCGCCGATGAAGCCAGTAAAAAAGTTTTCTTCAGTGCTCGCGTATCCGCTATGGCGCCGATAACCGGACCCGCCAACAGCACGATCAGGTTGGCGGCAGCAATGGCCAGTGTCCAGGCGAGGGTGGCTGAACCCGGGGATACGGCATCGAGTTCGGCGGCTACCACGGCAACAAAGTAGGCGCTGTACACCGCCGTGAGCACCACCGTGGTGTAGCCGGAGTTGGCAAAATCATAGAATGCCCAGGCGACCCGTTCGCGTCGCGTCGCAGGCGGGTGCTTCAGGCTCCCGGGTACTCCCGGCTCGGATGCGGCCATGCATTGCTCCAGTCAGGTTTTCGCCCGTGGCGACCGGGCTGCTACCATACAGGCTCAATCGCGAGCAACACAGGCCGGGAAGTGGATGAGTGTACTCGATATCGCCATGACTGTGACGGACACGGTGGTCGGCGCCCTGCCGCGCAAAACGCCGCCGCAATCGGCGCTCGAGCGCTGCCGCATTATTTCCCACCGGGGCGAACACGATAATCGCACGGTGCGGGAGAATACGCTGCAGGCCTTTCAGCGCGCCGCGAAAGCCGGGGTCTGGGGTATCGAGTGTGATCTGCGCTGGACCTCCGATGGTGTACCCGTGATCTGCCACGATGCCGATCTTTCGCGCGTGTTCGGCGTGCCGGCAATCGTCGCCGACTTGCCCTTCGACGAGCTGCGCGAGCGTTGCCCCGAAGTACCTGCTCTCGAGGAATTGCTGGAGTCACTCGCTCCCGGACAACACCTGATGCTTGAACTCAAGGCCGAACGCTGGGCGGGCCACAGCGCACGCACACTCGCGACCCTGCTGGCCGATTTTGAACCGGGCATGGACTACCACCTCCTGTCGCTGGAAGCCGGCATGTTCGACCGCGTGGATTTCGTCCCGCCGCAGGCCTGTCTGCCCGTGGCTGAAACCAATGTCAGGCGGATGAGCCGGCTCGCTCTGGAGCGGGACTACGCCGGCATCGGCGGTCACTATCTGCTGCTGGGCGAACGCCTGCGCAAGCGACATGCGGCCGCAGGACAGCGTATCGGCACCGGCTTTCCCGCTTCCGGCAACTGCCTGCGGCGCGAGTTGAACCGCGGCGTCGAGTGGATTTTCAGTAACCATGCCGTGGCACTGCAGGGTCTGCGCGATGCCTGGTTGCGGGCAGCCACAAATCGGCAGCCAGAGTAAACACGGAAAAACGCGGCTACACGCTACGGCCGCGGGCCTCGCGACTATTCGCGCGTTGCGGTAGTTTGCTACTATGCGTGCTTTACTCAGGTGGGTGCCGGAACTCATGAATCAGGATGCTGCCGCGGTGACCATTTGTGTTACGCCAAGAGAGCGTTTCAGCTGCGCTGTCGATTCGCTGAAGAACATCGCGGCAAATACAGCGCCGCCGTACAATCTCCTCTACATTGACGCCAATTCGCCCGAGCCCATCGCGCGCGAGCTGGCCGCGATTTGCGCGCAACACGGCTTTGAATACCTGCGTGTGGATGACTATCTGCCACCAAACTCCGCGCGCAATCTGGCGCTGGCAAAAATCGATACGCCTTTCGTCGCGTTCGCAGACAACGATCTGTTCGTACAGCCGGGCTGGCTGCATGCCCTGCTGCGCTGCGCGGAGAATACCGGCGCCTGGGCCGTCACCCCCGTTGTACTCGAAGGTGGAGCCGCGTTGCAGATAGTGCATATGGCGGGCGGCGACCTGATCGAAGAGGAGGCCGCTGGCTACAATCGTATTCGGCAACAGCACCGCTACATGAAATTGCCGTTGCGCAACGTGCGCAAAAAGCTGCGCCGGGAAGTGGTGGACTTCTTTGAGTTCCACTGTGTACTGTTGCGCACGGATGTCTTCGCCGAACGCGAATTTCTCGACGAGGGCTTCCTCTCGCATCAGGAACATGTGGATCTCGCGCGCGAAATTCGCGCCGCAGGCGGTAGGGTGTATCTCGAGCCGGAGGCCGTTGTGCGCTATGACACTGCGCGCAGGTTCGAGGAGTACGATCGCGAATTTTTTGAACTCCGCTGGAGCGACGACTGGAGTGACAGATCCATTGAGCACGCGCGTCAGAAGTGGCGGCTCGCACCCCGCGACCCGGGCCTGGAACGCCTGGCGAAGTGGACACGCATACACCGCGAACTCTTTCGGCAAACCCAGACACCCTGGATCGTGCAGGCAGTACCCAAGGCTGCAAAACGCGTGGCCGCCACCTGGCTCAGAGAGCACAAGCTGCTAAAACCCCGGCAGCAGCTCTGAGAAACCACTCGCATGTTTGCGCAAACCAACCTGCAGTTATATTGCCAACTGCGCCGTGAAAATTACGGCAACGAAGTCCTCGAGTCGACGCGCGACGCCTACGAGTTTTCCGTACCCGTGTTTTCGGGCCAATACCGCGCCTCGGGCAAACCCTTCGTAGCGCATCTGGTGGGGACCGCCAGCGTACTTGCGGCGCAGGCAGAAAGCGCGGACATGCTGCTGGCTGGCCTGCTGCATGCGGTGTATTCAAATGCAGATCTGGGGTTTCACCCGGGTCGGCGGCGGAGCGCGCGTCAACGCCAGTTTCTGCGCGAGCGCATCGGCGTCGGGGCCGAGGAATTAATAGCGCACTACGATGCATGCGAATGGAGCGCAGCTTCCATCAGTGCCTGGCGGGAAAACCACCACCGGCTCACAGTAGCCGAGAGAGGCTCACTGAAGATCAGCCTTGCCAACACCGTTGACGATTTCATGGACGGCGGCATGTGTATGCCTCTGTCCGCAAAATCGCGACTGTACGCCGACGCCAACGTACAGGCCAACATTGTGGCGCTCGCCGAGCTGGAACGCTGGACAACACTGGCTGGGTTGCTGGAGCGTCTGTTCACAGAATTCAACGACGCCCAGAGCCGCTTGCAAGCAACGGGCGGAGCCGGCACGGCAACACTGCGCCTGCCTCCCTCCGCCACGCGCAGGCTGTCACCGCGAATTCGCGGCTACATAAACCGGCGTTTGCGGCGTTTCATGTCGGCGGGCGGAAGCCGGAGATGAGCGGCGCGGCGTACCGGAAAGTCACCGCACGTAGCATCGCGTTTGCGCCTTTGATCGACGCCCTGCTGATCAGCCTGGCCGGTTGGCTGGCCTACTACACACGGTGGAACACCTGGTCGCTACCGCTGGACTATCTGTCGGTACTGGTTCTGGGTATCGGCCTGGTTCTGGTGATTTTTCCGCTGACCGGAGCCTACCGCTCCTGGAGCGGCAGACTCCACTGGCAGCGCACCGGCAACGCCCTGCCCGGCTTGTTCACGGTTACAGTGCTGTTGATGATCGCGGGCACGCTGACAAAAACGTCCGCGGAATTCTCCCGGCTATGGATGGGATACTGGTTCCTGTATGCGATCGCGGCACTCTACCTGTGTCGCTGGGTCACCACCGCAGGCTTTTCCCGGCTGGCTGGCCGACGGAGCCCGGTGGTAAAAATCCTGCTGGTTGGAGATGGCCACTTCGCCGATTCAGTTGCACAGCGGGCGCGCGACGCCGACGATGCCAACTGGATCATTATTGGTGCTGTTTCGCTGGACCCGGAGTACTCCGGGCCGACGCCGAGTGGAATCCCCCGGATATCCCTGGAGTCAATGGAGGGCATGATCGCGGAGCCATCCAACGAGGTGGACGAGGTCTGGATCGCCATGGATAACCACAGCGTTGAGCAGAAGCAGCGCGTTATCCGGCTCCTGCACGGAAGCTGTCTGCGGGTGCGCTACGTACCGGATCTCTCGATGCTGGCGCTGCTCAATCACGTGCCTTCCGAAGTCGCCGGCATGATGGTGATCGACCTCAACGCATCGCCCCTCGACGGCCCCGGTTCTCTCATCAAAACAGCCACCGACAAGCTGATTGCCCTGCTCGCCCTGGGCATTCTGGCTCCGCTCTTCATACTCATAGCGCTGCTTATCAAGCTGGACTCCCGTGGCCCGGTTTTCTTTCGCCAGCAACGCCACGGCTGGGATGGCAAAGTCTTCAACGTGCTCAAGTTTCGCAGCATGCGGCACGACGTCCCGCAAACGGATACACAACAGGCGCGGCGCGATGATCCCCGGGTCACGCGGGTCGGCAGAATCCTGCGCCGCTACAGCATCGACGAGCTACCTCAGTTCATCAACGTTCTGCTGGGCGACATGTCCGTTGTGGGGCCGAGGCCGCATCCGCTGTCGCTCAACAGGGATTTCGGATCGCGCATCGATGCCTACATGCAACGCCATCGGGTAAGACCCGGCATCACCGGCTGGGCCCAGATACACGGACTGCGGGGCGAGACCGAAACCCTGGAGAAAATGCAGCTCAGGGTTAGCTATGATCTGTACTACATCGAACACTGGTCATTGTGGCTGGATGCCAAAATCATCGCGTTGACCCTGATCCGCGGCTGGCGAGGTGGCAATGTCTACTGAGACACGGCCCAACCTGTTCATTGTCGGCGCACAAAAATCCGGTACCAGCGCACTGGCGGGCTGGCTGGGTCAGCATCCGCAGGTGTGCATGTCATTTCCCAAAGAGCCCGGATTTCTCGCCTTCGGCGAGGCAGGTTATGTATTCCCCGATGGCTACGGCAAGCCCGCTCCAGCAAGTCGTTACGTGGTGCGCGACGAGCAAAGCTATCTGCGGCTTTTCAGCGGAACAACCGGCCGGGAACGTATTTTCGGCGAGGCCAGTACATGGTACCTGACACAGCCCGGCATGCCCGAGACGCTGCACCGCTTTAATCCCGGCGCGCAAATCATCGTGCTGCTGCGCAATCCGGTGGAGCGGGCCTATTCAGCCTGGTGTCATGCCCGCGCTGACGACCTGGAACCCTGCGCGGAATTTGCCGATGCACTGGCCATGGAGGCCGACCGCGGAGAGGTTGAATTTCTCTTGCGCTACCGGCAAATGGGCCTGTATAGCGCGGCACTGCGCGCCTATCAGGCCGTATTTCCGCCCGCACAGATGAAAATTCTGTTCTACGACGACCTGCGTAGCGACCCCGCGGCGCTTTGGCGCGATGTCTGCTCGTTCCTGCAAATCGATGAATCTCACCTTCCGCAATTCGAGCAGCGCTACAACACCTCCGGTGAGCCGCGTTCGCGCGCCCTGCAAACCCTCCTGCGCTCCCACCGTGTCAAAAGCGTTGCACGCCGTGCGCTGCCATACCCGTGGATGCTCGCGCTGAAGGGTCGCCTGGATACTCTCAACCTGCAGGCGCTGCCTCCCGTGCAGGGGGCTACCCGGATTGCGCTGCTCGATTTCTACCGTGACGACATTAGCGCGGTGGCGCACCTGACCGGAAGAAACCTGCGGGAATGGTTGCAGTGACGGCGGTTGACGCCAGACGGCACTACTTCGGTACGCAGATGCGGCCGCTTGCATTCGCCGATTGGCTGGCGGAGATTGGCGCCTCGATCGCCTCTGGGCAACAACGCCGGCTGCTGGGTCATCACAACCTGCACAGCCTCTACCTGCGTCACCGGGATGCGGGCGTCGCAGAATTCTACCGGCGCTGCGATGAATGCTACGTGGACGGCATGCCGGTACTGCCGATACTCGCCGCTTTCGGCGTGCCCACCACCCCCGCGCAACGGTTCAGCCTGATGGATTGTTTCAGTGATCTGCTGGCACACGCGGAAGCCGCGCAATGGCGCCTGTACTACCTCGGTTCACGCCCCGAGGTGGTGAGCCGGGCAGAAACCCTGATCAGCCAGCAATTTCCAGCGCTTCGTATCACGCTCTGCCACGGCTACCACGACGATAGCGAACAGGTAATCGCCGATATCAATGCCCGGCGCCCGGATCTGCTGCTGGTGGGAATGGGCATGCCGCGGCAGGAATACTGGCTGCGTGATCATCTGCCTGCACTGCAGGTGAAGTGCGCCACACCCTCGGGTGCAACCCTTGACTACTTCGCGGGGGCTCAGGCCAAACCGCCGGCCTTTCTGGGTCGTATTGGCCTCGCCTGGCTTTACCGGCTGCTGCATGATCCAAAGCGGCTGTGGAAGCGCTACCTCCTGGAACCCTGGGCATTGTTGCCGGTGACCCTGCGGCAGTGGATTCGCTGGCAACGGGGGGCGCGCCGTGATACCTGAGACGACGGCAAACGCGAAGTGGCGCCAATCCTGGCGCAGGTTCCTGCGTCGCGGCAGCTTCGCCGCCGCGATCCGCCTGGCCGGCCTCGTCTGTGTGTTTGCCCTGCAGATACTCCTGGCAAGACTTATCGGCGATACCGCGGAATACGGCAAGTACGCCTGGGGACAATCCCTGCTGTTCTTGCTGGGCGCGATTGCCGCCATTGGCCTGCCGCTGGTCACGGCACGTTTCGTCGCATCCCTGGACGCCCGACAGAACGTTGCCGCCGCACGCCGGGTGATAGCTCACGCCAGGCAATTGCTGCTGCGCAGCACGGCACTTGGCCCGCTTGCCGCCCTCCTCCTCTGGCTCGCCTGGCGCGACGACATGGGCGAGGGTATATACCGCAGCGTCAGTATCGTGGCACTCCTGTTTACACCCGCGGTTACGTTCACCCTGTTTTATCGGGATATCGCCAGGGCCCGACAGTGGCTGGGCCTTGCACTGCTGCCGCTGCAGGTTGCTCGACCTCTGCTCACCGCAGCACTCGCCGGTCTGTTCTGGTGGTTTTTCGGTTCGGCACCTGGCGGCACACAGACACTGCTGCTGGCCGCCCTCAGTGTACTGCTCGTACTGCTCGCCCAGGCGCTGGTCTACCAGTGGCGTCAACGCAGACTCCCGCAGACCCACGCCGCGGACCCTTCCGAGGAATACCTGCCATCGCGACTGCTGAGAACGGCAGTCCCCGTTTTTATCACACGCTGTGCCGCGCTGGTCATAAACTACTCCAACGTGCTGCTGGTAGGCATGCTGGCCGGGCCCGCAGCGGCGGGCGCCTACTTTGCGGCGGAACGTCTCGCACAACTTGCGGGCATGCCGAAAACGGTTGTCAGCAGCGTGAATCAGCAATCGATGGCCGCCGCGCACGCCACCGGTAACACCCGGGATCTGCAGCTACTGGCGACGCAGAGCGCGCATGGCAGCTTCTGGCCCACGCTCCTGATCAGCGGCTTCCTGATGCTGTTTGCAGCGCCGTTACTGCAACTGTTCGGCCGTGAGTTTGCGGCCGCGAGTCCGGTACTTGTTATTCTCGTGGCCAGCAGTATTGTCAGCGTTTTCGCCGGGCCCGCACACGATCTACTGGTTATGACCGGCCGCCAGAAGTATATCCCGAGAGTGATGATATTTACCGCCATCGGCCACGTGGCGGCGCTTTTGCTGCTGTTGCCGTTCTGGGGTGCAACCGGCGCCGCCTGCGCTTCGCTGTTCAGCAGCGTGCTCGGCCAGGGCTGGCTGATGCTGCTGGCGCGGCGCGAAACGGGTGTGGGCACCACCGTTCTCTCAGGCCTGAGAGAATCCCGCGAATGATAAGCCTGACCCACTCGCTGCATTATCGACGGCTGAAAAACCTGCGCTACCGCTTGCGAAGGAGCGCCACAGCCTACCTGAAACTCATCCAGGCCAGCCGGATCACGGAATACACCTTGCCGGACTTCCTGATTATCGGCGCGATGAAAAGTGGCACGACCTCACTGTACTACCTGCTACAGCAACATCCGGGAATCTGCGCTGCGTCCACCAAGGAAGTGGGCTTTCTCGACCGCCCGGAGTACTACCGTTTTGGCGAACGCTGGTATGGTGCGTACTTTCCCCGCCCCGCGGCGATGCGGACGCTGAGCGCGCGGCTTGGCTACCGGGCGATTACCGGAGAGGCCTCGCCGGGCATGATCCGACACTGCTATGCAATCAATGCCGCGAGACACGTGCCAGATGCAAAACTGATAGCGGTACTGCGCAACCCGGTTGATCGCGCGTATTCCCACTACCAGCACATTTGTCGCAGTATCAGCCCCGACCCGCTATCCTTCTGGGACGCGTTACAGGCGGAACCGGAACGGGTCGGCCGCGATCTCGAACTGAACCTGCGGCAACCGGAGCAGGCCGGCGCCAACCTTACCCGACTCGCCTACACGGAGCGTGGCAAGTATATCGACCAGATACTACGTTGGCTGCAATATTTCCCGCGCGAACAGCTCAAGCTGGTCTCCTACGACCAGTTCCAGGCTGATCCCGCGTCCGTGTGCAACGCGATAGTCGAGTTTCTGGAACTACCCCCGCACCCCTTCGTCGCTGCGCCTACGCTGAACAAGGGCCACTACTCCACAACAATGGACGAACGCTGCCGCGATTACCTGACTGCTCTCTACCGCCCCTACAACCGGCGGTTGTTCGAGTTTCTGGGAGAAGACTGGGGCTGGCCGAGTTGAACGCATGATGTCGAACACCATCACTCCAAGACTCTCGATTCTGGTGAACAACTACAACTACCAGCGCTATTTAGGCGAGGCGCTGGAGAGCGCGCTGGCACAGATGAACGAGCACGACGAGTTGATCGTGGTAGACGATGGCTCCACCGACGATTCGCTGCAACTGTTGCGGCACTACCAGCAGACCCGGGGTATAAACCTCATCGCCCACCGCAATCAGGGGCAGCTGAAATCGGTGCGCGTTGCCATCGACGCCGCGCACGGCGATGTGGTCGTGCTGCTCGACAGCGATGACTATTTCCTGCCCGGCTATCTCGAACGCCTCCGGGATATTTATTCACGGCATACGGAGGTCGATTTCGTGTTCTCGGCGGCAGAGGTGGGTGGCACCTCATCACCGGGTATTCACGCCGCGCGCCGGGCATTGAACGCCATGCAACTCAAACCGGGCGTTGTCGGCAGGACGCGCTGGAGTAGCATCCTGTTTTTCGAATTTGTGGGCGTATCTACCTCTGGTGTTTCACTGCGCGCTTCGCTGGCAAGGCAGATTGTCACACTCCCGGAAACCCTCAATAGCCGACACAGGATTTCGCCGCTGACAGCCTGGTTGTTGCGCATCAGCCATACCGAAGCCAGCAAGGCGGGTGTCTCTGCGGACGGCGTTATCGTGCGCGCCGCGTCGATGCTCGACGCTACAAAGTATTACGACGACCGGGCGGGATTTTTCTATCGCATACACGGCAAAAACAAGTACGCGAATGCGTCCAGGCTGGGCCGCTGGTACCTGCGAAAAAATCGCAAGCAAGTTATCGTCGACAGTGCAGTGGAGCACTTCGGGCTGCGCACCAGGCCCACCGCGCGGGAATTACGCGAGGAAATCGCCCAGCGTCAGTTCGGCATCCGGCTGCGTCGCCGCATTCACATGCGGGCGCTTTACTTTCTCGCCGCAATGAGCGCCAGTGGCTCCTGGCGCGAAAAGCTGGCGGCAATGGCCCATGCTGCAGGCCTGGCCAGGGGCTGATCAGCGATCGGCGGGTACGGAAGCCACGGGAAAATGCAGAAAGCAGACAAATAACAGGGCGGGTACGGGATACAACACAGCTCTATTGAGCGCGACAAAATTCAGTGCCTGCGTATAGTAGCCGGTGAACAGAAAGACTCCTGCCACGAATGCCAGCGCCACCATCACCACCAGCACTTCTGTGGCCACGGGCTGCAAAAGGCGCCGGCGAAGGCCACAGTAAAACAGAAACGCAGGCAGCAGGTAGCCGAGGAGATGCCAGTTGATCATCCACGCGAAGCTCTCCACGAGCGTTTCCGCTACCGGGTGGTAGGCGATTTCGAAATCCCCCAGGCCGCCCAGTTCCATATATCCGCCCATCAAGGCAAAGTTGCCGAGGTAAGGCAGCGTGAAACTCACGCCCACGAATGCCGCGATCACCAGGCCTGTGCCGGCAACTAGAAACAGCAGAACCTCGGTTTGCCAGGCGAGATTCAGCAGCGTGCGCACACCACCGGCAAGCAGTATCAGTGCCAGCACCATGCCGGGAACCTTGAACTGCACACACAGCAGGGCCATGAGCAGATACAACAGGCCGTAAGCCCAGTGGCGATAGCGACGCCACTCATAAAGCGCGCATACACCCAGCCCAAATGCCGCGGCCTGCCAGATGTCGGCATAACCCGCCAGTACACTGTGCACATTGACATAGGGCATACTCAGCAGCAGGTAGCAGCAGCTCACCGCCAGCGGCAGGGACACACCGGCGAGACGCAGGTGACCGAAGATTGCCAGTGCCAGACACAAGGGCGCCAGCAGCCAGGGCAGGTATACCGCGTTGTGATCCCAGGTGCCGATACCGAGCATGCTCCAGAGCTGAATCAGCGGCACCATCACCGGGTAATCCCAGGCCTGCTTGTTCCCCAACGTGTACAGTGCGGCGCCGCTTTGCTCCTGCCACTGCTCGGGGCTTACATATTCCACCAGGGCGCCGTGGTGGAACCAGACAATCGCCTTCGGCGCCCAGTTCATCCAGGCATCCCACGCGTACAGCGGCCGGAGCAGGAGTTCCTCTAACAAGCCCGCGTAGCGGCCGAACAGGAGCGCGAGCAACAACACAATCAATGCAATTTGCCAGCCGTTCACCGGCCGGTCTGCCGGCGACAACCGCTGCACGACCACTAAGTCCCGCGCACGCTGCACCCACATGAGCAAGCCGCCCGCAACGGCCAGCGCAACCAGCACCAGCGCCATCGACATAAAATGAAAGCCGAACTCCAGCGCATCCCACAGCCGCAACAGCGAGGTGGCCAGCAGCAGGCCAATAAAGAAGCCGTGACCCAGAACAACAGGCCAGTTATAGCGCCCGGTGGGCAACAACAGTGCGTGCACCAAAGTAGCTCCCGCTAGCCAGGGCAGGCACAGCGCGAGCAGTAAGCCCAGCGTGTCCAGCGGCTGGGCGATCATGAAGAGGCCGGCCTCTCGGGTGCTTCAAGAACCTGGTAGAGCGCGCCGCGCAACTCCCTGTCGAGTATACGAATGGAGACCCGCAGACCATCGCGCCACACCAGCTGTTGGGCGTTTTCATCCAGTACCGGATTGCTGGCATCGCGCATCACCAGAATATAATCGCCGCGCTGATAGGCACCGTTTTCAAGACCGCTTTTAAAATTGTAAACGTTATGTGGCAGCAGATAGTACTGGGCTTTCAGACGATCATAATGGTGTTTCCATGTATCGTGGATTATCACCACACGCGCCGGTTCCGCCGGCAGGACACTGGATTTCAGGCGCATGATGTAGCGATACACCCAGGCGTCGAGATCAGCCTCATGTCGTTCCTGCATGCTCTTGCCCGCGAATACGTCCCTGCTGGTCGCAAGCTGGGCGTTGAGTTCCCGCTGCCAGAGAATATCCGCCGTTAGCCAGCCCGCGAGCGCGACCAGCGCGTATGCCACAGGCGCCTGGCTGCCGCGCAGAATCCCGATGGCAAAAAGCACGAGAGCCGATAGCGCTGCCCACGTGGCAATAACCGGCAGGGGCGATAGACCGTTCTCAGCATTCTTTCCAGTCAAATAGTTGATCGACCTCTGGTTCCAGCCCCGAAATGCCGTCCACGCCGACACCTGGGAAGCCAGCGCGAGCCGCCACCCGTGCGGTGAAAACTGCAATCGCTCAACGTGTACCGAGGCTGCGGGATCCTGCGAAGCCACATGCACCCCCACCTCAATGATGGTGCCCTCCCATCCGTCCAGACCCTTAAGCGCCAGTACCGACGGTGAATCCGCGCGCGTGTTGAGCGCCTGACTGTGAACGGTTCGCGGCTCGCTCGCGTTGCGCCAGATAAAATTCATAGCCGGACCCGGGAAGGCCGCCGAGATGGAATATTGCAAATAGGGAAAATCCGACGCCTGCAGGGAACCGCGACGGATTGCCACCGCGTTGTGATTGGTGGCATGAAACTCATAACCGGTGATCGTCAGGGCATCGCCACGCACTACGCCCCGCCCGATGAGCATCTGCAATTTTCTGCCGGCCGTGGAACGCAGCGCTTGCCCTGCGCTGCCCTGTACAGAAGGAGATGTTTGCGTGTGATTGTGGTCGGGAAGAAGGTGGTAAAGAGCCAGCCAGCAGGCGAACAGGATCAGGCCGCTTAGCAACAGGGACGCCACCGTATCGAGCGCAATACGCACCGTGTGCCTGACAGATGCCGACATGAACAACCGTTATGCTGCAGAGAAGGCCGCAACTATCACACAACTGGGCGTCGTGTTCCAGTGATGGCATTCTGCAGCCCGAGACAGCTGGGGTATGATGTGCGGCCAACAATCGCAGACAACAATCAGGGGGAGACTTATGTCCAGTACAGATAACAAAGCGCTAGTGGAATCCATGTGGCAGGCCTTGAGCGAGATGGACTGGGAGGCGATGAAACGCTGCATGCATCCCGATATCCACTACCGCGATGTGCCCAGCGATGATCCCGGCGCACATGGGCCGGAAAACTGCGTGAAACGCCTGCAGATCGCGTTCAAGCATCTCAGCAAACAGGAGCAGGTGACCCATCATATCGCGGCGGATGGGGACGTGGTATTCCTGGATCACACGGAAACCTGGACATTCACCAGCGGCGAGACGGCCGCACACACCTTCGCCAGCATGCACGAGATTCGCGATGGCCTGATCTATCGCTGGAGCGACTATTGGGACATGCAGAAATTCGTGGGGCAATTCCCGGGGTGGTTTCTGGAAGAGATGATGCAGTCGTCTGCTGCAGATTTCAGCGATTGAAAAACCCTGGCGCCGCCCTCGCCGGCAGCGCGCTAGCTCGCCCGCTACGTGGCAGCCCGCATTCGCGGGCTTATCGCAGGCCTGGCGAAGAGGGGCCGGCGATGCAAGCGCCCGGCGGCCCGCTCGGGCTCAGGCGCCGACGTGAATCAGTTCAGCGCTGTCATCGCCCTGGCCATCGGTGCGATAGCGATAATGCACCTCGCTGCCAGAGGGAGCTTCCTGTACACGCTGGTCGCTGGGCAGCTTGAATTCCATCTTGCGGCCATCGCGCACCCTGCAGCGGGCTTCTTCGTCGTATCTGCTGACCGAGTGGATTTTGACCATGGTCGCTTCCTGACCGGCCTGCTCACCGTGCACCACAGTGCCCTTGAGCAGGCAGTCTTTCTCCGCGGCGACCGACAGTGCGGGCGCGGCGACAGCCAGGGCAGTAACTACAAACAGTTGTTTTGTTATAGACATTGTATATACCTCCTCTTTTTTCCACTTTACACCCACTAATTGCGCGCTTGCCACCTTGCTTCACGAAATATTCATGATTTTGTAACATTTTTGTGTTTTGGCTCCCGCAAAGTCGCTGAACCCGGGCTTCTCGCAGCCGGCTATCCCGGCGTAATCGTCACACACCTGTCACAATTCTGTAAGAATGCCTCCATATAATCCTGTCCAAGAAACCTGATACCAGCCCTGAACCCCGGGGCGACCGGCCATTGGACTCCTTGCATGCTCAACGCTTCGTATCGCTCCTTTCTACTTTTTGTTGCACTGCTGTGTTCGGCGGGCCCGGCTGCGGCACTGTCAATGGCTCCCGAGGAGTTCACTGCGTCGCGGCAACTGGCCTGTGTGCTGGCGATGGAATCCCTCGGCCAGCTCTCTGAGGAAGAGTACGGCAATCGCACTCACAGTGTTCTCGACGGCTTCGACGAGGCCGAGCAGGGCAATATCCTCGCCAAGGCGCTCGGTTACTACGACGGGCTCATGTTTGAGATCCCCGACGACAACGGCGCGGTCAACTCCCGGCTTGAGAGTTTTATTAGCAGCGGCACCTGCAGCAGCGACTACCGCCAGGTAACCCTGAGCCTGTAATTTCCTCGCAAGTTCCTCCTTTATAGGCGAGGCCGCTTCGGTACTCGCCCGCCTGCCTCTCCCATTGCATTAGCGCGCATCGCATTCAACTTTGCCCGCACGCCGCGCACCGATCTGTATTTTCTGCTCGCCATTGCTTCCCTGTACGTTGCCTCCCCGCAACGTCGCTCCCCGCGTGGGTCCATAAATAATCCGTCGCAGATGTTTGTCATCCCTACACATCACACCGGTCTTGCTTGCGCGATTTTTTAACAATTCTGCAACAAAACCATCATGAGACCGTCACGTCCGATGGCTAGCATGGCTCCCGAAATCAGGCCAAGCGTCGAGGCACCTCCACACCTTGCATCCGCGATCGCGGCCGTGAGCGACGAACAACCTGAGCACAATTTCTCAACAGCGTTTAAGGCAAACATCCAATATGAAACGATTTGCGGCAACAGCGGGCCTTCTTTTATTCGTACTTTCCCACCAGGCGCTTGCCGCCAACGCTTTTCTGATGGTTTTCCTCGACGACGCGCCGCTCAGCGGGGTGCGCGTAACACTCGACGATGTGCCCATTGGCCGGACCGATGCGCGCGGCAGCGCGGAATCGACGCTTAGCGCCGGCGACCATGTGATCACACTCACCGACGATGAAATAGAGTTCCCGGTGGCGTTCAGCTCTGCTGCCGATGAGGACGTGGAGATACAGGTCACTTTCACTTCTGCGGAAGGCGATGAGCCGCGGGTGAAAATCAACAAGTTTGGCCCGGGTGATCAGGACGCAGCCACCGGCTATATTACCGGGCAGGTAACCGACCCCAGTGGCGAGCCGATCGCCGGTGCCAGTATTTCCGTCGTTGGCACGCAGTACCAGCAAAGTACCGATGAAGACGGTGTCTATGTGCTGGAAGTACCGCGTGGGGAATACGATCTCAATGTCAGCTCGCTAGGTGATGCG
>TARA_R110000823_G_scaffold189968_7_pt1 | contig 18541 bp, 14 predicted proteins | sample TARA_R110000823 | Tara Oceans TARA_R110000823 (sample SAMEA4397722) | marine metagenome | biome: Polar Biome; feature: [DCM] deep chlorophyll maximum layer (ENVO:01000326); material: water (ENVO:00002006), including particulate matter (ENVO:01000060) such as... | depth 20 m | reverse complement strand
TGATATGATGAGGGTACCCATACACAGCTTTTTTTGATTATATATACCCCTATATCCCCTTATTTTATTTATTTATCCCCTATAAACGTAGTGTTGGGAACCATATAGGGGATAATTCGGCTTTGATAACCCCTTGATAAGCCTTTGATATTTATTTATTTTATTAGCGATTTTGAATACTTGACTTTTTATTTTTAATATGATATAATATTAAGTATATGACTACTCCTAACAACGCCGATAACCGGGGCGGGAAACGTGCCGGTGCTGGTAGACCGCCAAACCTTGCTCGTCAGTTAGCCAAGGCTAACGAGATGGCAAAGGTGCTACAGATTGCAACCAAGGAAGGCTTCGCTAAGATTAGCGATTCTTATGGGGAGGTGATCGACACAGCCATCAAACTTGCGCTTGGATATACGGGAACCAAGTACAATAAGGATGGGCAGCCCTACGAAGCAACGATTCCACCCGACACCAAGATGCTGATGAAGCTAATGGATGTAGGAATCAACTCACTGAGCGAAGAAGATTACAGCGGCGCAAGAAATCCCGCCATCGACTTACTAGAGAAAGCAAGAAAACGTGGTGGAACAGTTAACATCATCAATAACGCAACCATCACCGAAGGTCCAAAGGGACCCGTTGAGTCCACAGACCCAATTACAGAAGGGGTCCGCAGCGGTCCCGTTGTTGACGTTCGAGAATACACTGCTAACCGTTCTGGACACGTTGGAGGAGACAGAGACAACGAGCCCGGAACAGATGGAGATACTGCTTAGTGATGGTTTCATGGTTGTTACTGCTGCCGGTGAAGGTTCAGGAAAAACTTGGTGCGCCTCTAGGTGGCTTACATCTAAGTTACATTTTGATGCAGCTACACATGACTTTATTGAACGTAACGGCAAAACTGTAAGTGAGTGCGATCTCTACTGGATAATCGGCTACACCTATCAGGATGCTTATAAAGAGTGGAAGGAGACCAAAGATGCTTGTGAACGAACAGGAGTCCTTGATCTTGACAGTGTTCACGAAAGGGACGAGGGAAACGATCGTTGCTCTTTCAAAACCATCTACGGTCAACTTGTTGAAACGGTATCAGGGGCAGACCCAACCAATGTCGCTCGTGAAGAGCCTTTCGCAATCGTTGGGGCGGAAGCTTCTCGTTGGGACACAGAACTTTGGGACCGTTGTCACGGTAGACTTGAACGCAAGGCTCGTAAGGGGTCAAGAGGATTCTTCTCTGGCTCATTTGAAACCGCTAACGGTTCTTTCTACGATTGGTATAAAGAAGGACTCGGTAACAACATTGTTGGGATGAAATCCTATAGTATGCCTTCATGGGCAAACTTAGTAGTTTACCCCGGAGGATATGATGACCCCGGCATACAAAGACTTCTTGCAAAGAATGGCAAGGACCGCTTCATGGAACGATACGGTGGCTTACCTGCGCCACCAAGAAATGCAGTGCTTCCAGAATTCAACACCCGCCTCCACGTTGATGCCCGAGCAGAGTACACTCCCGAGGATGACTGTTACATATTTGTGGACCCCGGTGACATGATCTATTCGGCTCTCTTCGTTGTTCATAAAAAGGACCTCGGGGAGATTTGGGTGGTGGACGAAGTGTATGCACACAAGACCACTCATGCCATGATGATACAAGAAGTGAAATCCCGAGAAGGTTGGAAATATGCCCAACGAATTGGCAGAGTCGTTATGGACGTTGCAGGGTATCAACACCATGCTGCGGAAAGCCCTGTCGAAGCTTGGCAAGCAGCCACCGGATTTTGGGTCAACGGAGAAAAGTACGCTGTCGAAGCAACAGTTGACAGACTTCGTACTGCTCTTGGAATTAACCCTCTCACGGCACGACCCCGACTACGTATTCACCCACGATGCAAAGGCATTATCAGTGAAGCTGGCGGAGGTACCCCTCCATATAAAGACGAAGGTATTGGCGGACTTTGGACTCGCTTCTCTACTACCGGCAGACCTAAGAGAGAAAATGACCATAGCTGGAAAGCACTAGGCTATGGACTACAGAATATATTTGGCAATACACTCCCCGAAGCGGAGATGTACACTATGAACGATATCGTGCAAGATAACCAAGGGGACGGGTACTCTTACCTCGAACCCACAAGTTCAAGCAATTGGAACTTTCAATGATAGACCCCGATCGATTAGCACTGATGAAGATGAAGAACAAGCCTGAAAAACTTGCTCCTATCTTCGAGCAGCTTCGCCGCCACTACCAGAGTTCCCACGCTGAAATGGAAGAACTCGACAGCCTGTACCAGCTTGAAGGCGGACATGTTGATATGCAACTACCCGAGGGTGTGCCCATGCACATCCCCGCAACACCAGCTAACATTGTGGATGGCTTGATCGTACAGTTGCCGATCGACCGCCCTACTGTTACCCTGCCATCTTACACCAAGAGCGACCAAGTCAACTCTACCAAGATGCAAGCATGGGGGCAAGATCGCCTTCGTCACATCCGTGAGAGCGGAGAGTATAACACCTTCGAGCACGTAAAGGCTCACCTCATGGTTCGTGGTGCCGCTTGCAACAAGATCATCATCGATGAGTCCCGCATCCCCAACCCACCAGACCCATCTAGTCCTCACCTAGAATCTGAGTTAAAGATATTTGAAGAGCGCAAGGCAAGTGCCGAGCCCTTCATTGTTCGACCGCTTGACCCCCTCACCGTGTTCCCGAGTCCGGGCAACACCAAGGACCTTAAATTTGTATTAGAGCATCAGGTCCGAAACATCTCAACTATGGACGAGTACACTAACTGGACTGACCCCGTTGGGCGCAAGATGGCAGAAGCCTATCGCCCAGACCGAGCGGGAGACCCCTCTCGTCAGGTTCTCTGGTTAGAGCACTGGTCTGCCCCACTCATCATTGATGGAGAAATTGTGGACGAGGGCTGGTACACCATCGAGGTTGATGGGGAAATTGTAACACAGGTTCCTAACCCTTACCTGCTGGTACCCTATGTATTTGACTACTCTGGTATGGGTATGTCCCACCACGACGGTGACCCTCGACACCAATCGATTGGTATCCTCTCTAAGATCAAGGGCGAACTCAACTCCGAGATTCGCATCAAGACCGCTTGGGATGCTCAGTGGCAATACCACGTATTCCCAACATGGTTGGTGCGTAACAACGCCAAGCGAGCAGCTGCCATGCTCCGCAAGGGTCCGGGTCGCATTATCGAGTGGGGACCACTTGGTGACGCTAAGCCTGAACTTTCGCAGACTAAGCCGCCTGACGCTAACATGATTACATTCCTATCCAAGATCGAAGGGTCTATGGCTAAGTATGTTGCGCCTTCCCTTGCTGGTGATGACAGTTCCGAATTCGGCATCTTGTCCTCTATCCGCATTGGTCAACAGTTAAAGACTATTGAGCCGATTTGGAAGAACCTTAACGGCATGGCGGGACGAACACTGAACATCATGGCACGTATGTCACACAACCGTGACCTAACCTTCAAGGTACGATCAGGTAGCCGAGAGAACGAATCGACCCTCAGTGGCGATGACTTCAAGCGGTACGACTTTGCGGTTGACTTTGAGCGGGTAGACCCTGCCGAGGACCAGCGTAACCTATTGATCGGTCAATCTCTCCTAGAGAAGAAGCAGGTTACTTACCTGACATTTGCTCGCAAGTTCGCCAAGACAACTATCGATGACCCTGAACAAGAACAAGAAGATTTGATCGTGGAACGAATTATCGATCAGGTTGTTGATGGAGGACATCTTATCCCCGCTGTTTTGCAAGGGACACAAGACCCCGCAGAAGCCGCAGAGGGAGTCCTCGCAGGTCAAGGGGTACCCAGTGCCTCCCCAGTTGAACAGAACGCCGGTCCGTCCGCCTCCGCAGCCGTGAGACAGGCTCCACCACAGGGTGGAGGGGTAGTATAATGCCAACAACAGACATTACAGGCAAAGCCGTGTCTCGTGCATCCGAAATAGTCATGCAAATTCGACAATCAATCGAAACAGTAATACCGCTAGGACCTAATAAAGTCCAAGTCACGCCTACTGAATTAAAGAAGAGTTATTCAACAATGACCCCTGACGAACGACAAGCCTTCGCCGCCTCTCAAGGTGGAATTGAAGATGCAATGGAGATGATGAATGCCTCTACATCCTAAGAGTAAGATAAAGTTAGAGGATGACCTTAAACTTGGGGGTCCGGCAAAAGCTGCGTCCTTACCGGGAATGGGTGCTGGCGCATCTACAGTTAGGGACATGAGTGGCGGACCAAAAGATGTGACCGCCAGTGGTGTGACCACGAATATAACGTCCCCTAGTGAAGAAATGTTCGGTGACCCGATACCTGCGGACGCAAATATTCTTGACGAACGGGACGGTTACAAAGTCATTCGTACAGGTACCGAAGGAAACTATGGAACAAACCTTGTCGGACCTGATGGGCTACCCGCAACTGGTGGGAATTACTTTGTAGACCCCGTAACCAATATGATTCAAACTCGGGAAGAACGAGTAGCCATGCTCTCAGGAGCAGGAGGAGTACAGGGTGCTTTCAGTACGGCTAACACATCCAGCGGTGTTCCTACTTCTACTCCACAACCCCGCCCGGAGCTTATAAATGAAGAGCTCTCGATTGAAGATCAAGTAGCAACCTTCGATGCCAGTGAGTGGCAGATCGACCCTTCTAAGGGATTTGAAACAGCCACCACACTACAGTTAAAGGATGCACTAAGTATTGAGGGGTTTGATATAGGTGGAGCGATTGACGCTGCTATTAAAGACCGCCCATCATATGAAATACCGACTCAACTTGTGACTGCGGGATTCCTAGCATCGTTGCGCGGTGATAACCTACCTGCAATCGGTACCTCTGTAGCGATTTCCAAAGTAGCACAGACCGATGTATATGGAGCCATTACAGGGTATGAGTACGTGTATGTCAACTCGGTAACCCAACAAGCCCTCATGGAAGATGATGGGGCTGGTGGTTTACAAGTTAAGATTGCTAACAGCGGTTCCATGCTCCACGAACAGTCACAGAAAACCTATGAAGCAGCACTTGCGTTAAGCAGTGAAGCGATTTCTGGACTTCGGCAAGAAGAGATTAACACTAGAAGGACCATGCTCCAAAGTGAGTTAAATGAACAAGCTGCTTTAGAAGCTAGGATATTCAGACTCCAAGGTGACGCAGAACTAGCAAAACTTACAGCGCGAATGAGCTTCGACTCCGCCCGACTGTTACAAGATGACCGTCAAGATGCGGAGGCGGCTGCTCGTGAAGATAACCAGAATTTCACAGCGAGTGTTGAAAACTTTAAATCTGAGAACGCCTTCATTATGCAGGGGCTCAACTTTGAACATAGCGAATCAATGCGAGCAATGGAACTGGCGTGGATTCACGGCTCACCAGAGGAAGCAAAGAGAGCACGACTCCAAACACAGGACATTGAGCGTCGGCAGATCAAAATGCAGGAGCGAGAAATGTTAATCAGTACCCTTGCCATCCTTGGTCAGCACCCACAGTTACGTGGGGCTATCAAAGCGTTAGGACTGTTCAAGGGGATGGAAGGTGGTGGAGACTTCGACATCGATTCCTTCTTTAACGCTACCCTACCACTGAATGCAATACCATCTGCACAAGAGTTCAACCGATTAAGTCCCTCTGCACAGGAAGCTATGATAAACGATCTCGCAGGGAAGTTTGGCATTAAACCAGAGACTATCATGCAAACAATTAGAAGTCAAGCACCTAACTCTTCTCGGAGACTTACATAATGGGTTTACCTCCATCAAAGATTACACTCGATCTCGATGCTTACAACAAAGCTGTTCCCCACCCTACAGGTGGTTCTGCAATGTCACAGCAGTTTGCTAAAAAAGTAGACGAGAACAGGCGACGGAAGTTAGAAGAAGAACGCTTAGCTGCGATCAGGGCTCAGAACAGGGCTGACTCACAGATCGATCGACAGGTCGGCAATCAGGTGCAAGATTCTGGCATATCGGAACAGCGATTTGCTCGTGAGCGATCTGTTGTACCGGAGCCAACCTTCAATGCCAACCGTAAGGTTGTCGGAGGAACTGCGTCTGGTGTAACACCCCCGGGACCACTTGGGCTGGCTGTTAAGGGTGGCGCAGATTTGTGGGAACTGGCTATCAAGCCTGTACTTGCACAAGCACTAACACATCAAGAAGGTATTACACGCGCTATAGGGTCAATTAGCCCGGTCATGGCACTCGCCAACGCTAACGGGGCTGTGAGCGATAACTCTGCTGCACCGGAAGAATTTCACGAAGAAGTGCGCCGACAACAGGAACTTGCCCAAGAGAAGCAGAAGCAAGCTACGAATCCGTTACAATGGATGCTCGATGAATTTGAAGAACAGGTCATCGCACCTACGGTAGCATTGGGTCTCACCAAGGATGACTTCGATGAATTCGCTATTCCTCTCCCCGGTAAGAAAGACCCTTGGATGGTCAGTCACTATGATGCTATGATAGAGATAGCAGACTTTACTAACTATGCTGGCTTCGGCTTGGCTGCGATAGGTAAAGTACCTAGTATATCAAAAACTACAAAGGTTGTCAAGTTAGCTGTAACTGCGGAAGGGGTCCGAGGGGCTACCCTTGTCTCTAAGACTTCCTCAGAACTCCTAGCAGCAGTGAAGGCTGGTACTACTAGCTGGAATGGCAAGATAGGCGCATGGGTAGACCACACGGTATCTGATGAAATACTGCGTACATCTAACTACGACTTCCCCCGCTCACTACCAGATGAGATTCCATTCGGTCCACTGGCAGAAGCCGGTGCGAGCACCAAGCCCAAAGATGCTCGTGCATCTGCACGTACATTCCGATTCGATGACCCCGATGGACTATCGCTATCCTTCCAAGGTCGCAAAGTATCACTCGGTGAAATGGTTGATGCGGGTTTTAAATTAGAAGATAAGGGTATCATTATGGATATCCGTCCGTGGGATAAAGTAGTATTCGAGCGAGTCTTGTACAACTCTGGCGATCGTACTGGCGATGACTTCATTGAATTTGTAATGGATGCCAACCACGATATCTCGGTTACCCGCCAAACACGACAGGGTATCGGCAAAGGACTTGTCCCCTACAGTGGTAAGAATATTAACTCCGCATCAGGTCGTAAGGCATTTGTTGAGCGACTAGCATTTGAACGTCGCAAAAAGACCGGTGCCCAATTCAGTAGCGAAGAGTTTGAGGCAATCGATCAGTTCGTCAAGCTACTCCCAGATGAATACTTCGAGGACGTTGGGCTATCTCTTCGCAGAAAAGGCAGACGAGATCACAGCACAGTTGGGGGCAGAGATGTTCTTCCTGACCCTGATGAGGCATTCAAAAATGTCATAGGTCTATATGAAGAAATACCAGACCCTCTCATCACAATCTATACAAAGAAGATTGAGTTCGCAGAACAATTCGCCCTTGATACCAGTGATGCAAACATGTTTGTGTCTACTATTGTGCACGAAGTAGCACACCACCTTGAACGACTTATCGGAGATGTTGAATATCGCAAACTAATTGAGGTGTACAAGGTTCAGAAGGCTGCGTGGGAAAGTGTACCCTCAGTTCGCCCGGGTCCACTATACGCTGCTATGAAAGAAAAGAAGATGCAAGCACTGTATGGTGTAGGGTACAAAGTTGGTGGTGTAGCCCCACGAGACTACCGCTTTACCACATTCCACGAATGGTTTGCAGAAACAATGTCCGACAAAGGACTGCGTGACCTCTTCCCCGAAGCCTCACGACAGACTGCTACCTCTCTTGCTGAGAAGCTAAAGCTGTTAGCTGTAGCCATGTACCGCAAGTTGAAGAAGTCTAACCCTGACATTGCTGAACAGGTCTACCAAGACTTGGTACTTGGCAAGTACAAGGGCGAGCAGTTGATTAAAGACTATGCTCGGGGCAAGGATATTCAAGAATTCCTTGATGATAAACCCAATTTTGACCCTGATGTAAAGGTTACTTGGAACAACGCCGATACAGCAGCCAGTAATGCAGCGGGTACGGGTACTAAACTTAACGGTAAGCCTGTCCCTTCGGCAGGAGATGGTGTACGGTCGTATTCTAGCGATGATGAGTGGACATTAATATACGGTACGAGTAAGATTGAATCTATCTCGGATGGTATGCTTGATCTTGCCAAAGAGCCACACCGAATGGTCTCGTCAAGTAACCTCGCCTCCGAGAAACTACTACGTAACTACATTCGGGCAGGTGTCAGAGCTAACCTTGACGAAATCGTTATAATGATACCTACTGATGGCACCAGTGTACTCCCACCTACTATGTTAAAACAGTTTGGGTTCGAGGACCTAGGTGTAAGCAAATACAACACTCGGTCTAAGTTCGACCCCCGCCCTAATGAAGAGTACATGGCAGCAACATTCGTACTTCGCAATATATCAGGCACCACTTTCAAGGCACCTAAGAAAGCTTTGAACATCAAAGAGTTGTGGGGTAAACTCCCAACAAACAACTTCTCACCGGCATCTGTAAATAACTGGGTGGCTGATGACATGCCTTACAGCCCCGAGCAAACAGTACAAGCCTCATTCAAGGATGAGTTCTTTGCCAACTACGGTATCGAACTGACACCTAATGACGAATTGGTATGGAAGCACATCAACAGTATGCCACGTAAGGTGGATGGTACAGTTGATCTTGGTGCTATGATGGACATTCGTAAGCAAGTTGAAGCACTGGCGAAACTTGACCCGAACACTGGTAAGCCAATGATCGGTGCCAACGGTAAACCTATTATGATGGGCGACACGCTAGAGGACAGCCTCACCGCTACGATGGAACTAATCGTAAGGAAAGAGAAAACTGCTAGTGGATTGCGCTCGGCATTCAATCTGAACCAACTGTTCGCAATGACTGACGCTATCGCCAAGACGTTAGACGATGCAGGGAATACTACATACAGCCAAACTCTGAAAGGGCTGGGTTCTATTCCAAAGATCAAAGATTTAGTTAACATGACAGTACGTGAGCGATTCCCTCGGGCTCTACAGATCGCCGCCATTAAGCACGACGCATTCATCTCTAACTTCCAGTCAGCAATTTCTGGTGAGTTCTTCCGATTGCACAAGAAGTATGACGCAGTGTTGCGAGGTACGACCTTCGACATTATCGAACCTAAAATTCCTGTGAAGGGACAGAAGGGTGTCACGCAGAATGGTACTGTCCGAACAGCATTTGATGTCATCAACAAGAACGTAGAAAGTGGAGCATACACAGCAGAACAGGCTCACGCTTTGCGATTGAGCATCATGTTCCAGAACCCCACCGCCTTTAATCTTGCTCGTGATAGTCAGAAGCGACTCATCAAACGGTTATCTAATATCCTTGATGACAACCTCCGCTTAGAAGTCTGGTCCGGTGCCTTCCGAGGTGCTGACGAGGCAACCGCATCTGTTATCGACAAGAACTACTTGCCAGCTATTTGGCAGTTCGATGATGACTTGCTAGATGCAGAGGGACTGCTGACCGATGCAGGTTTCAAGAAGATATTCGGAACTACACAGTTCTTTGAAAAGACACGCACCTTTCCAGACATCGCTAGTGCGATTGGAATTATGGAAAAGCGTGGTGTATCTATGCGCCTTGCCAACGAGATTCAGAATCCCCTTGATCTAATTGGTGCTCGCCTTATGGCGGGTGCAAGGCTGATGGGCGATAAGCACCTGAACGACATGGTAGCAAAAGCTGTAGCAGAAGAGACAGCCACCGAAACACAGAAGAAAGCATTCATGTCTATTCTTGGCGGTGGTTCGGGTGAGGTTGGAGACTTTACAACCAAAGCAATTGACTCGCTAATAGACATGACTCTTGCTGGACCGATTCGCATGGTTCGGTTTTCGATGGACTTTGGTGTACTAGGTGTACAGGCGGCTCCGTCTGTCAACTACCTTGTCGCTAACCCACAGAAAACTGTACTTATGATGGAACAAGCCATCAAGTATTTTGCTCGACCTGATGGGTTCCGCCAATGGACCGCTGCTCACCCTGAAACATGGGCTAGGGCACAGCGGGCAGGACTAAAAGTTGGACAGGAAATTCTACAGAAGGACTTGGGCGGTGACTGGGTTGAACAGTTAATCAGGTTGAAAAAAGAGTTCCCGTTCATGGAGAAGGCAACTCACTACAACATGCCCGAGGGCGTACCCCTCATAGGTGGCAAAGCTGTATACAATCCAATCAAGCTGATGAACGAGGCACAGTTCTCGCGAACTATGGCTATCATCAAGTTAATGTCCTTTGAGATGGAGTCGGACATACTGTTCAGTGACTCCATTTGGAACCAAGCACAGCGATCGATCTACAGTATGAAAACTGTTGGACCGAACCTGCCTGTGGTTGGAAAGATTATCCCTGCCCCACGAGGGTCAGTAAAACAGGTAGCCTCACGACTAGAAGCAGATATTGTAGCTGCCCACGGCACCAACGAACGCTTCGGCGGCATGGGTAACGCACGGGCATTGCAGAGTAAAGGCTTCCGCAAACTGCTTACACCGCTCATGCTCACCCCTGACTTCGCACAGGCTACGATGGCAACACTGGCTCGAACCCTTGTTACACCAACTACACCCGAGGCAACCATTGCTAGAGGGTTCTGGATTCGATCTATAGCCGTGTCAACAATGATGGGGATAGCTTTACAAGAAGCATTCGGTGGAGAATTCCACTGGAAAGACCCAAGCGACCCTAACTACATGCGGTGGAATAACTCCTCTGGGGATGTCATCAACCTTATGGGTCGATTCGCCACTCACGGTAAATTGGTGATGGGTACAGCCCTTGATGTCAAGGACCTGTTCAGCGGGGATGCCCCAAGGAATTCGGATAACAAATTTGACCTAACCCTAACTAACACATACGCTAGGTGGGGGCGGTTTATCAACGGTAGGGTATCGGCACCGATCGAACTTACCCAACGTCTTAAAACTCAAAAGGACTATCAGGGTGACCCATTCTGGGATGCCGACATGGAGCCACACATCAAGGACTACGCAATTTACCTTGCAACCCATGCTGCTGTTCCGATCTCAGCGGTACAAATCATGGAAGATAAGAAGCGTAACGAGTTCACTTGGACACGAGCAATCTACTCTTTCACAGGCATCGCACAGTTCCCTTACGATCAGGTAAGGGCTGACGGTAAAGTAGCACTAGAGTTAGCCCTCGCACAAGAGATTGTAGAGAACAATGCTGTTGGTCCAGAACTTGCCAAGCAGCTTGCACACGAGGCTGTAACAGAACGGAACCCTAAATTTGGGCGGGTACGTCCTGACGTAATAATCGATAGACGCACAGGCTTGCCGCTTGACATCAGCATGAAATCTGTATACACTACGATGGCTGTCCACATGGAATACTTTACCGAGGAAGGATTGGTTGACGTAGACCGAGCCCGTCGCCTTGGTGAAGAAGAAAAGCTTACTCCAAAGGAGCGAAAGCAACATGAGGAGGATATGCGGGAACAATACTTTGGGCAGATCGCTGTAAACAGTGAGGCAAAACTCAATGTAGGTCGCCAGATTGAAACTGAGTATGGTCCGGGTAAAGAGTACCCTACTCTACAGAGTGCACTTCGTGCCATAGGCTCAATGAACAGCGGCTTTAGTCAATCTAGCCGCCTCTTACAATCTACTTATGGAGATACTGTTGACCGCTTGAGAGATAAACGAATCTCTCCAACAGAACGGGAAGTAGTCTTTGATGTTATTCGAAGCGTACTCGACGAGACAGTTAATGAGGACGGGACAGTAGATCACTGGAACCGTACACGTAAGATGGATGCCCTTGAAGCACAAGACCCTGATATGGTTGAGAAGTTCTTTGAGTCAGACGTTAACCGAGATGAAGCACAACTTGTCCGCACATGGCGACAGGCTGTGAACACCGCATCAAAGTTCTACGAGATACCTGTAAAGATACTTGAAGAGGGTGAATACCAGCGATGGCGAGAGTACAATACCAGTACAGCTAATAAATCTGATACAGCAGCTTTCCTATCGAGTGTTGGAGAACGTGAGTTCCAAGACCGTATTGCGTTAGATATTCGAGTTCAACTTGCTAAACAATCTGCGCTTACAGGCATGGACTCTGAGGAGTTGGTTGAAACAGAAATTGCCCTATGGTTCTTGGACGGGCGTTTGCCAAAAACCAAAGAGTCTCTCGACATGTTGAAATACCACACAGGTTCACAGATAGCTACAGCTACCGAGTTTGAACAAAGTATGGACATTGAAACTCTACTCGATACCCTCGGCAGGGAGCCGGGGTAGGACTTGACAACCCACTTATAGTGTGTTATAATATAAGTATAGTGGAACCCCCCTCTTCTCTTTAAGAGGATGCTAACCACAGACATACAGGAATACATATGACAGAACAAGCTAACTCTGACGCTAATCCAGCAACAGAGGACCCCACTTCGACACCCTCTTACGAAGATTTGCTAGCACAGAACAAGGGATTGCAACGTGCAAACCAACGCTATCGTGACGATATCGGTGTCGGAATCAAGAATGATGCTATTTCCAAAGAAGTCGAACTCTCACGACAATCTAATAACGAGCTCATGGAACTGTTGAAGAACAGTCCCCTCATGGACCCTGATACCGCCGCAGCTTTGGACAATATCCGAGAAAAGTCAGCACGAGTCCTTACGGACCTCGAAGGTGAAACAATCCTTCGCAGTGAAATTGCTACGACACTCGGTAATGCGAACCTTGACTACGACGATGACAGCCCCGAGATGGAAATTCTTCGGACACACTATGACGCTGGTAATAATGACAAAGTGAGAGACATTCTTTCCGAAATAAAAAGCAAGAACAACCCTGACCTAGATGCTATGGTTGAGGCGAAACTTCAAGAGAGACTAAAGGCACGAGGATTACCTGTTGACGCAGGCAATTCTGCCGGTGGTGCATCTCTTGTTGGCAAGGATAAAATCTTTGCAGACCTAGACTCTGGTACGATTTCCCCCGAGGAAGCTATGCGTCAGGCTCTTGCTGACTCCTAACAGGAATTCACTTTAATGGCTCTTACTACTATCACAACCGTAGCTACTACGATTCCAGAAGTATGGTCAAAGATCACTAACGACACCCGGGAAAAGAACTTGATTCTTGCCCCACTATTGGACCGTCGATTTGAATCTGAAAATGCCGGTAACCCTACCGACAAAATTCACGTTCAGGGTGTTGATGACTTTGCCGGTAATGCTGATGCGTTCTCTGCTGGTGATGACCCCATCACCTTCACTGCTGGCGCATTCTTAGCGCAAGTTGACATTGCGATCTCTCGTCACTACTACACAGCCTTCGCTGTGCAGCATGACGTAAGCCTTCTTGCTAACATTCCGTTGGCAATGAAGTTCTCTAACAAGGCTGCTTATCGAGTTTCATTGGAACTTGATACGTACATCGCTGGCTTCTTCGACGCAAATACTACGTCCGCTAACAAAGTCGGCGCACTTGGTACGGCACTTGAAGATGATGACATCATCGAAAGTACCCGTATCCTTAACGCCGCTAACGTTCCTTTCGAGGACCGACACTTCTACTTCTCAACCGATCAGGATGCAGAATTTAAGAAGGTCGAACGTTACGTAAACAACGACTATTCACAGGCTGTTGGTTCCCTCAACGTAACACACACACGTGGGCTCGTTGCTAACCTTCACGGCATGTCGTGGTACACATCTACTAACGTAGAAGGTTCCACAGCAGCCGGTCACGATAACGGATTCTTCCACCGAGAGTGGGCTGCTATCGTACAAGCCGAAAACCTTCGTATCGAAGGACCATCGTATGACCTTGAATCCGACTCTGACGAGTATGCGGTTCACAACTACTACGGTGTCAAAGAGATGCGACCAGACCACGTTGTGTGGGGCAAAGGCAAGTAATCTATGTCCTCTAAACAGGACTTGATTGCATTACGCGAAATTGAGAGGCGGGGTCTAACAGGTCAAGCTGAGACCTCGCTTCGTAATGCAAAATTCTACTTATACCCGGATATCGTAGAGAGTGCCTTAGACGAGGCAGTTCTAAAGAATACCCGCAAGTATGTAGAGGTTCTCACTCACGATGGATGGACCTTACTCGACACACCTGTAGTGCGAAAGCTACGAGTGGTAGACGAGGCAGGTATATCCGACTCCAACCTGTTCTTACCCTCCGCTAGAGGTGTCTGGAATCCAGACGATCTACACGAGAAGAACACTATTCCATTTGGGCATGACTACCTCCGTGAAGATAGAGACCTGTACATGATATGGGTTATCTGCGAGCGAGAGGCAGAAGTTGGCACATTGGAAATTGACGATGGCGTTCTACAAGAGATGGTCGATTCTGAATCAACCACTCTTGATGGGCTCGTTATCCATTAGCACAGCTATGCCGTGCAATTATTCACCGGTCGGCATGTAATGATACCGGGAAGAAAGAAATATAAATGACTATTGTAACTAATCCAGACCGCCGAGATACTAAGTACAACAACCTTGGTGGCGGTAGCAGCTTCAAGCGTGACGTAGCTTTCTATAACAGCCCCCACATAAAGGGTCTTGAAGAAGAGTTTTGGGGCGATTCCCTAGATGCTAGATGGACAGTAACCCATGCTGGTACATCCGGTGCAAGTGCTGTTCTCAATGGCAAGCTAACGCTTACAACGGGTACAGATAACGATGCTACAGCCTTTATCACCTCGGGACTTGCGTTCTCTGGTGACAAGAATGCAGTCATCGAAACCCGATTAAAGATTTCCGAACTTGAAGCCATTAAGGTTGAAGTCGGATTCACTGACGCACTCGCCGATGCTGGTGCGATCAATATACTGGCTACTCCAAGCGAGACCGCAGCCGACTGTGCGATCGTTATTATGGATACAGATGACACCGCTCCTACCGATGACCCTTTGCAATTCCTTGGTGCCAAGGCTAGTACCAACCACACTAAGCTAGAACCAGCCACAGTTCGATTCGTAGCTGACAAGTATCTGACAATTACCGTTGCCCTTCGTGGTGACGATGTTCGATACATTGTTCGTGCAGACGATGCAGACTCTAACCCAAATCCATACTACGACTCTGGTTGGATTGACAATGGTATCGAAGGCGGCACAGCAGTGACTCCTTGGATTTTCGCACAGACCCGAGACACAGATTCGGTTGACCTCACCGTGGATTACATTCACGTATGGCAATCACGAGTCTAACCCATTACGACCTATGGGTAATCTAATGGGGTAGGGTATTATGAGTACCCTGCCCCTACCAAAACCGAGGAATATGTAATGGCAAAGCGCACAATAAAACAAAAAGTAACAGCGGCGACACGGAGAAAAACCGTAAAACGCAGAACTATCGCCGATCAGGTAAGTAGTGCTGCACAAGGGGGCGGTTACGCTAAGACCAAACCTAATAGTTCCGCTCCGTCTCGGCGGTTATCGTCAAATTCTTTCGCTAAGCCTGCTGCTGCAAAGAAAAAGCCTATTAAAAAATCGTTTTTTGACTTTAGCAATTAACAACCTGTCATAAAGAGAGAACCAAATGACACACTTCTATTCAGACGCAGTATCCGAACTGGTAACTACTGCTACGTCCGACAAATTTATCGCCGCACCCGTATGGGCAACAGCGGTTTCTTTTGATGCGCCCACCGATTTCGAGTGGGCATTCGCTGCGAAGATCACACATATCTCCGTATATGATGACTCCACTGGACTGTACAGTTCTGCCGAAGAGGACAATCTACTTGACACAGAGAGTGCTGGCGTACTCACACTCGACGCGTTCGAGGGGGCGGCTGACTTCCTTTACATAGGTGCAGCTACACGCTTCAAGTCCATTTCGTTTACCATGGGTGCCGCTAACGCCACAGGCTCAGTAGGTACCTTGAAGTATTGGAACGGTACTGCGTGGGCTGACATCGCCGAGACTGACGGTACCATTTCCTCAGGCAAGACGCTTGGACAGACCGGCGTTATGACATTCACTATCCCCGCCGCTTGGGACTCTATCGAGAACACCGACGGTCTCTCCAACCTAGCTAACGGTACGTTCTATGTACGTTGGGAAGCGGCTACTACACTCGATGCCGAGGTAGAAATATCCAAGATCGCACTTGGCTCCCGTACAACTGGCTACGTTGATGTTAACGATGGAGCTGGCGTATTACAAAACACCATCATCCCATTCGATACCACTAAGGTCGGTGGGGTGGTTGTCAAAGCAGCCGCAGGTACACCAGTCCTCTCTACTACTTGGTACGGACGTAAGTAAGAAGGTTATTATGGATATGAAAAATCACTTAGGCAGAGTAAGACCCCAGATATTCCTAGCCATTACGGTTCTAGGAGTCTTGGCAATATACGGTGTAACAAACGCCATGCCCGAAATCGCAACCGGTACTATCGGTGGCATCATCGCATTGGGAATGAAGGTATTAGAAAATGAGTAAAATGAACAACTGTAAATGTGGCGGTAATTGTAACTGCAAGTAAGGGGAAACTTATGATTCATAAATTACTCAAAGTTATTCTTTGGCTTCCGCTGCTTGTGCTTAGCGCATTGCGGACATTTTGTTACGGCATAGTGGCAACACCAGCCGTTGTAGGACGCTCCCCTTTACAACTATACCGCAAGGCATCTGTGTGGCGGGACTGGCTGCTCGCAAAAGTAGATTACCTACAAGGCGAGTCGGAGAAATGGCGCAGGACCTTCAATACGTTGAAGGCTCCGTACTCATTCCTTCGAGCGATGGGGCTTAGTCCACAAATGGCAGTCGGTCTGTTGGCTGTCGGTTCAACTGCTGCGACTGGCGCGGTTGCTGTTGAGGCTATGAAGCCACCATCGTTTGCTGCTGGCGACCCCGGCGTGTACAATGCACCGTTAGATTCCCCAGTGTTTAGTAGCGATGAGTTTAACACCCTGAGAATGGACTTAGGCTCAACGCCCATCGGGTTGGTTGAGATAGAGAACATCACTCTAGGTACTGCTTACGCAAACTCTGCTCTACCATCAGGCGAAACCAACGTGGTGATTGTCGGTGGAAAGCCAGCAGTTGCTGACCCTGCCTTTGCTGAAACATATTTGGAAGTGGGTCACATGACCGTTGATCGCTGGCGATGCACAACGATGAACCTGACGAACATAGAAGCTAACACGCTGATTGTTCGAGGTAATGCTAGTGACGGTCAATCTATATCCGCTACGGCAGGTACACCAAGAGACAGGGCAATCTCTGGCGGTAACAGGGCTGATGATATGATAACCTCTGGTGGTTATTACGACCAGTTAAAGATCACCGCAGCGTCTACTGGCGTGAACGGGAAGATTGACAGGCTGGTATTAAGTAACATCTACACTAAGGGTGGTCCTTGTGTCCTTGATCGAATCAAGGCTGGTACGTTAGAGATTGTACTGAACGAGATTGGCGCGGGCGATGGCTTCGCAACGAAGGACTTTCAGATCGCAACAAGTGTGGTATACAAAACCTTCGTCAACCATGACAATATTGAACTAAGCATAGCACCACCATCATAGAAAGATTCTAATGCCAAAAGGTAAAGGGACTTACGGAACTAAAAAGGGTCGCCCTCCTAAGAAATAAGAGGGGATACGGAAAATCTATCGCTATCTAACAGCATTCATGTGATTCGCCCGGTTAGACATTGGGGCACACATATGGAGAAACTGAATGGCTCATAATTTACACATAGAACGAGAACTCGATTACGGGCTGGAACACAAAGGCTCGCAATGGTTCTATAATAACAGTAGTGCCGACCTAGATGTGGGGGATGTAGTTATATTAGACGTATCGGACCTCGCCGGTAAGTCCGTTACTACAACTACCTCTGCTGGCAATACCAAAGTTGTCGGCGTATGTCAGACCCGAGCCGTTGATGGCAAGCGAGTCAAGGTAAACTTTGAAGGTGTATCGACCGTAAAGGTTAACGGTACGACTGATATTGTTGCGGGTTCAACCTATCTCAAATCATATACAGAAGCCGGTATCGCCAGCGCAGCCTCGTCTAACGCAGAATCCGGGGTATTTGGCTTGGCATTGTCAGGCTATACAGCTAATAACTCCCTCGGCGAAGTCTCAATAAAACTCGCCCAAACAAATACGCAAGGCGGCGTTACCGGAGCCGAAGCGATCGCAGCGGTAGAGGGCGAGACAACGCTTGTTCTCGCAGGTGACGTTTCTATTAATGGTTCTAAGTCTCTCAGTGTTGACGTTATCAACGAGAAAGATGCCGCTGCTGGTGTGACCATTGATAGCGTCCTACTCAAAGACGGACTGGTGGATGGCGTTGACGTAGCAGCACGTGACCATGCCAAGTACACCGACGCAGAAGCAATCTCAGCCGTTGAGGGTGCTGATTTAGCATTCTCAGACTTAGCCTCCCTTACATCTGGAAACATCTTAGTAGGTAACGGTTCAGGGGTAGCCGCTTCTGTAAACCCGTCAGGCGATGTA
>TARA_R110000823_G_scaffold223818_2_pt1 | contig 18647 bp, 22 predicted proteins | sample TARA_R110000823 | Tara Oceans TARA_R110000823 (sample SAMEA4397722) | marine metagenome | biome: Polar Biome; feature: [DCM] deep chlorophyll maximum layer (ENVO:01000326); material: water (ENVO:00002006), including particulate matter (ENVO:01000060) such as... | depth 20 m | reverse complement strand
GGCTCATAACCCGAAGGTCACTGGTTCGAGTCCAGTTCCCGCTACAAGTAAAATCAAGGCTTCACAGAAATGTGAAGCCTTTTTTCATGCTTTGGGTACAACATAGGTACAACATTCTGCTATTTTCGAGAGCTTCATATTATTTGTTGTTATTTGATTTAAAACCATTAAGCTCAATAGAATGAGAAATCAACTTCATTTTTTAAAACACGGATATATAGCATCATGACCAATTGTTGTGTTCATGCAAAAATTATTGTCAATCTATAAAGGAGGATATTGTTGTTTACAATTAAAATAATGTAGATTACTCACCGAATTACTCGCCTACTTTTATTTAAACACTTAAAAATTAAGTACTTAAAAATTATAAACCGAATTAAATGAAATTATTATTAGGTTAAGAAAGTAGTTTAAGCTTTTGCTTTATAGACCATCGCATCAAGTTTCATTTGCTTTATCATGCTCTCCAATCCTCCGGCACGTTTCATCGAAAGCATACTTTTAAATCCTATCCGTTCAATAAAATTAAGCGGGGCATTAATAATTTCATCAGGTGTATGCCCTGAAAGTACATGAATCATCATGGCAACAAGTCCTTTCGCATAATCTGCATTCGCATCAGCAAGAAAAATAATTTTTCCATCTTTTAATTCACTATGAAGCCACACATGCGCTTGGCATCCTTTTATCATACAGTTATCCGTTTTCAGTGCTTCATCTAATGTTTTCAAGTTTTTCCCTAAATCAATTAGGTACCCAAATTTGTCAAACATATCCTCAAACTCTGCAAAATCTTCAACGAGTTCCTGCTCTGTATTTTCTATTGTTTTCATCTCTATCATTTTTGATTTATTCGTTTAATTGATTTAACAATCGCGTTAGCGAAAACATCTATTTCTTCCTTTGTATTATAAAATGAAAAACTTGCACGAATAGTTCCTGTTATTTGATAATGTGCCATTATTGGTTGTGTGCAGTGGTGTCCTGTCCGTACTGCTATTCCTTGGGCATCAAGGAGTATTCCTATGTCAAGCGGATGGATGTCTTCTACCACAAAAGAAATTACACTTGCTTTTTCTTTTGCTGTGCCAATAATCCGCAAATTGTGAATTGCAGAAAGTTTTTCTGTAGCATACTCCAGTAGTTCATGTTCATAAGCAGTAATGTTTTCAAGACCGACTGAGTTGATGTAATCCAGTGCCACAGCCAGACCAATGCCTCCTTCAATATTGGGAGTACCTGCCTCAAATCGGAGAGGAGATTCTGCGTATTCTGATGTATTGAATGAAACGGTTTTAATGGTCCCACCTCCCACTTGATAGTTCGGAAGTTTTTTAAGCCATTCTTCTTTTCCGTAAAGAATACCTACTCCTGCAGGAGCATACACTTTGTGACCGCTAAAGCAATAAAAATCAGCATCTAAATCCTGGACATCCACTTTTATATGAGGGATTGATTGGGCACCATCTACAAGCACCGGAATATTTTTCGAGTGAGCGATAGCAATCATTTCTTTTACGGGATTTACCGTGCCAAGCGTGTTTGACACGTGAGCAATAGCAATCAGCTTTGTTTTTTCAGAAAGTAGTTTTTTATATTCGTCCATCCGCAATTCCCCACTGTCGGCCATTGGAATAACTTTCAGTACGGCATTTTTCTCTTCGCATAACTGTTGCCACGGAAGAATATTACTGTGATGTTCCATCTCACTGACAATAATCTCGTCACCAGCATTTACATACTTTTTCCCAAATGCAGTAGCTATAAAGTTGATGCTTTCAGTAGTTCCTCTTGTAAAAATAATTTCGTTTTCATGTTTAGCACCTATATGTTTTTGAACCGTAATACGAGCATTTTCGTATGCATCGGTTACATCCTGACTCATGCGGTGAACTCCACGGTGAATGTTGGCGTTCTGAGTGGTGTAGCATTCTACAATGGCATCAATCACATGTTTCGGCTTCTGGGTAGTAGCCCCATTATCGAAATAAATTAATGGCGTATCGTTCACCATCCGAGAAAGGATAGGGAAATCTTTTCGAATTTTATGAACATCAAAAAAGTTTACTTTTTCTGCGTTTTTTGTCAATATCATTTCCTCCTTTTTTTGTGTTTATTTTTTCCTTTTTCATTGAATCTTGTTAGACTATCTTGCCCCACAGCATTTACAAATCCAAAGACGTTATCAATGGCTGTTTCCTCAATTATGGCTTCTACCTCTTCCTTTAAATCTTTCAGAATCATGCCTTCTTTAATGAGTGTTTGAATTTCTTTTGCCCTTGCGATTTTTATTGGTATTAAATCGGCTTCATCGGGGTAACTAAACCACATTATTTGGTTTTCAATATCTGTTTTTTGTAGACGGGCGATCCCCTTAAGAGTTTTAATGGTGTTAAGATTATTGACCTCCTCAGAGGATTTTTTATTTCCCCGATCTTCTATTAAGCAACATTTGAATTCAGTCCATTGCTTACCTTTATTTCTTCGGTATAATGTAGACCTAGTATTAAAATCTGTTAACCAAGTAGAATGACAAAATTCTCTTCCGCAAGTGCCAATACCACCTAAACGGCTGGCCTCTTCCAACACACTAATTTGACGCATGTTTATTTTGACATGAAATGTTGCCGCCAATACCAAAATCAGTTCTCGGAAATCGACCCGTTTGTCTGCTGTATAATAGAAGGTGGCTTTAGTGTTATCTCCTTGGTAATCAACATCGCATATTTTCATCTTCAAGTCTAAATCTTTAGCTAACATGCGTGCTTTATACATCGTTTTAGACTCTAAACCTTTAGCAGTTTTCCATTTTTTAATATCCGCTGGTCTTGCCTTTCGGTAGATTTTTTTTATGATGTCTTCCGTAAGGATATTGTATTTTTTTAATTGCAACCTGACCAATTCCCCCGTTAGAGAAACATGTCCAACATCATAGCCGAACTTGGTTTCAACAACGACTATATCGGCATTTTTGAGGGTGCTGTTTTTAGTGTTTACATAAAAATCTTTACGTCCGCCTTTAAATTTTACTTCAACAATGTTGAATGTTTCTTGATCGGGAGGCAATGGTATGTTGGCAAGCCAATCATATACATTTAATTGACTATATCCATCGATTATGGAAGATTCATTATTTTCAGATGTTGATGGAGCACCATAGCTCTTGTATAAATTCATATTTCATATTTGTCAATCTATCATTTAGTTCCTTTTTCTATTACTTTAATATACTGGCTCTACAATTATCTCAGTTAAAACCGAATTGGCAATAAAACATTCTTGATGGGCACGGTGGTGCATTTCATCTATTGTTGTATTATCCGGTATGTTATCTCCTTTAAAGGTGATATTCGGTCTTATATACAAGGTTTTTACTCTCATTTTTCGTTTTTCGTTTTTGCCCAATATGGCTCTTGCATTATCTTCATACGTTGCTACCCTATATTTTTTCATGGAAGCAATAGCCAAAAATGTGAGCATGTGGCAGCTTGACAGCGATGCAGCAAAAGCTTCTTCAGGGTTTACTAACTCTGCTTTACCTAGGTAATCTGGAGCAGCAGAAGCTTTGATTAAAGTTCCGCCTTCAAATTCCCACAAATGGCTGCGATCATAGGTTTTATATAAGAAATCTTCGCCTTCATTTTTCCAACTTAAATAGACTTTATGTTCTGACATGTTTTTAATTGTTTTTTTTAAGAACTTAAGACGAACAAGAAATGCTAAAATTTTTCTTCGCTATGGGGGTTGGTTTTGAATAAGACTCATATTCTGGATGTTCGTAAAATGGAGAATACAAAATCTCTAACCAATTTTTTAATTTTCCACTTTCTCCTTTTTCCACATCCTCAATGATTTCCTGAGCAATATAGTTTTTGAGTACATACTTTGGATTTACACTTTTCATTTTGATGGAACGGGTACTATCATCCGATAATTCCTTTTTTAACCTTTGGTCATAAAGAGAAAGCCATTTAATAAGGTCTTCGCTTTTTTCATAATAGTTCCAAAGTTCAGAAAGTGAATCAATTCGATTAACTTTATAGTTGCTCAATTGCCTAAAAAAGAATGTAAAATCTATTGAAAGCTTACTCAACGTTTGTAATAGAGACCCAAATAAATTGGGGTCTTTGGTATCCAAAGTCATTAGCCCTATTTTACGTTGACAAAGTTTTTGGTAATGTGTTTGAAATAATACCGAAAAAGTATCAAGCAAATTACTTAAAGTTTCTTTTGGGAGATGATCGCTAAAACAAACGAGTAGCTTATCAAGATTCCAAGCAGCAACAGCAGGCTGGTTAGCATAAGTGTATCTCCCTTTATAATCGGAGTGATTGCAAACGTGAGATAAGGCCGTGTCCTCTAAAAACCCAAACGGGCCATAATCAATGGTAATTCCCAATACAGACATATTATCTGTATTCATTACCCCGTGGCAAAACCCAACCGTTTGCCAATGGGCGATAAGTTTGGCCGTATTATCTATAATTTGCCCTAGCATTTCTTCAACTGAAACTCCATCAAAAAAAGTATGGCGGGTGTATGCAATCAAATCGTTTAAAACCTCTTTACGATTATAGTGATAGCACATTTCAAAATGTCCGAAGCGGATGTTTGAAGGAAAAACTCTGGCAACTATTGCTGAACGTTCTATTTCTTCCCTGTAAACGTTATCTTGTCCAGTGATAAGCGCTAACACTCTTGAAGTAGGGATCCCTAGTCCGCTCATCGCTTCTGAGCAAAGATATTCCCTTACTGATGAACGAATCACGGCTTTGCCATCGCCCATTCTAGAAAAAGGAGTTTTGCCCGATCCTTTCGTTTGTATTTCCAAACGCGTTCCATCAGAATTCAAAACTTCACCTAAGGAGATGGCCCTGCCATCACCTAACTGACCTGCAAAGACACCAAATTGATGACCTGCATAGCGAGTAGCAATTGTCTGATCATTGCGAAGCCTTATTTCTCCATTTAACCATTCTTGTAAAACTGAATTACTAAGTGATTCAAGCCCAAGGTCTTTTTTTATTGCCGTTACATGGATAAGAGCAGCCTCCTTCAATGGCGTAGGCTGAACATTTTCATGAAGAAAGCTAGGTAGCTTTTGAAAAGAATTATCAAAATTTATAGTAAGGCTAGACATAATGCTTGTTTAATGTATTATCTCCTAGGTGGTAAATTAAATGCAATAGCCTCATGTTCAAAGTGCCCATTATGAGCTCCATCACAAAAGGGTTTATTTTTAGAAAGACCACAACGGCAAAGGGATAGTACCTCGCGTCCTGCCAAATCATATACATTACCATTTTTATCTAAGATCTCAAAATCACTTTCTATTTTAAGAGATCCGTTACTGTTTACTGTAATTTTTGTTTTAGCCATTATTATGTTTTTTAGCGTAAATATTAAATCTTTTTTTTAAAATACATGTCTTTCTGCGTGATAAGATGACCGAATTAATGGTCCGCTTTCAACAAAACGAAAGCCCTTTTTTAAGCCTATTTCTTTATAGGTGGAAAATATTTCGGGCTTAATAAATTCTATAACTTGTAGATGTTTTTTAGAGGGCTGCATATACTGACCTATGGTTAATACATCAACACCAACATGTCTCAAATCATCCATGGTTTCGTATACTTCGTCTTCTGTTTCGCCTAAGCCCAACATAATGCCGGATTTGGTTTTCATACCACCTTCCTTTAATCTTTTGAGAGCCTCAAGGCTTCTATCGTATTTTGCCTGTACCCTAACTTCTTTCGTTAATCTGCGTACGGTTTCAAGGTTATGCGACACTATTTCGGGATGCACATCAATAATGCGTTGAAGGTTTTCCCATTTACCCTGAAAATCTGGCACAAGTGTCTCCATGGTAATTCCTGGGCATGCTTTTCTCACTTCATTTACGGTTTCTGCCCATATCATAGAACCACCATCTTTCAAATCATCTCTATCAACCGAAGTGATTACAGCGTGTTTCAACTTCATCAAGCGAATAGATTCGGCAACCATTTTAGGTTCTTTCCAGTCAACGGGAGAAGGTCTACCGGTATGAACATTACAAAATCCGCAGGATCTTGTACAGGTGTTCCCCAATATCATAAAGGTAGCTGTTCCGTTTCCCCAACACTCACCCATATTAGGGCAACTACCACTCTCGCAAATGGTATGTAATTTATGTTCGGAGACGATTTGTCTTACTTCCTTATATTCTTTTCCTATCGGCAGTTTTACACGAAGCCAATCGGGTTTTTTAGTATATTTTCTTTCTACTTCAACTATTTCTGACATACTATTAATTTTAATCAGTTCTCGTAATTACCTTTGCACTTTGGGTGCGCTATTATAATTGATAATTTGCCATACCATGATCGCTCTATCATCACCAGTTGAAATCAGATAATTATTTAAATCACTCCAAAAAAGTTTATTTACCGAATGGGTATGTCCGTCATATTGTGTTTTATCGATACGTAACAGCATCTCAAAGTTTTTAGCATCCCATATTTTAATGGTTTTATCCCTGCTTCCAGTGGCAAAAAGTTTCATGTCAGGACTGAAAACAATGCTGTAAATAGCATAGTTATGGGCAGGGATATGATTTATTAAAGCGTAATCTTTTTCAATGTTCCATACATTTAAATAAGCATCTCTTGAACCAGATAAAAGGTGTTTTCCGTTTGGATGGTAGTAGACTGCATTTACCGAAAAGTCATCAAGATGTCCTTTAATAATTTTCTTTTCTTCGTAGGTTTCAAAGTCATAAATCCGAATAGATCCATCACCACATCCAATGGCAGCTTCTTTCAAAATAGTATTGAAAGCGATACTTCGTATTTTTTTATCGCAAAGTTGTAATGCGGTAATCAATGAGAAATCGTTTATTGACCAAACTGAAAGTGTACCATCACCAGCGGCTACCCAAAAGCATTCTTTTTCCGGAAGATATTGGATATCATAAATGGATTGCCGATGAAGCTGTAACAGCTTTACTTCTTCATTCTTGTTTAGGTCGATTACATGAACACCTCCTAAGGACTGGCCAACAAGTAATATATTTCTATCCAGAATATATTTTAATGCCATGGCTTTGGCAGGTAACTTAGCAACAACTTTGTTTTGCTGTTGATCTTTCATATTCCATTCTACCACCAGGTTATCGCTGCTACCGGAAAAGAACATGTGCATCTCATAAGCAGGTTCAAGGGTATAAATGGCCCCATTATGTCCCTCGAATTGCTTTGACTTCTCTACTTCTATTTGTGCTATCATGTTCATTACAAGTGCATTTGTTCTTTTTTGGACAGTAACTCTTCTTCCGTTTCACGCCAATCGGGATCATCTACACAACAATCTACAGGGCATACCGCGGCACATTGTGGCTCATCATGAAAGCCCACACATTCCGTACACTTATCGGTTACGATATAGTAGTACTCATCTGAAACGGGTTCCTGTGCTTCGTCTGCGACAGTTTCCAGTCCGCTATTTTTTCCTTTGACTGAGCCGGTCATAGAGGTTCCATCAGAGAAGCGCCATGAATCAGCACCTTCATATATGGCATTATTGGGGCATTCCGGCTCACAAGCCCCGCAATTGATACACTCATCTGTTATTATTATAGCCATAACAATGTTTTTATAGTGTTATTTTAATTCAAGAATTCCTTCATATTTTCCTCGACAATTTTTTGAAGGGTGAATGCAGTATCTTCTTCTGAACCTATGAGTTCATGTAATGTAACTTTATCCAATAATCCGTCGATCATTTGTTGTACCATGGTCCAAAGTGAACGGATGGAGCAATCCACCGAGCTAGTGCATATTTGGAATTGCCCTGAGTGCTTGCCGCAAAAATTAGCATCGTACAACTGCCCACCAAGTGCTTTGATTGCATCGTTCACGGTAATCTCTATGGCAGGTTTGCTCAACAGGTAGCCTCCTTTATGGCCTCTGGTACTAATTATCAATCCAGACATACGCAAGGATCTGGTAATTTTGGACACATACGGATGGGACAGACCCTCCGCTTTACTCAATTGAGGAATGCTCATTCCATCCTTGTCCTTACATTTACCAATTCTAAGGAGTATCCTTAGCCCATATTCGTCTTCTGAAGTGATTTTCATAATTGAAAGTTTGTATTAATCTATTCCCTAAACTTAGGTAAATTTGAGCTACATCCATATTTACCTTGAGTTATTCTTTCAAATTCCTCTGTAGAAACCGATGGGCCTTTTCGACTGCATAATCGTTCAAATGCCTCGACCAGTGTTGAAGCAATTTGCTCTGCTGTATTACCTTCAATATCCGAACGATGCAAAATAGCAATTGGTTCTCCGTTTTTAAAAAGTCCAATGCTCGGAGATGAGGGCATATAATTCGTCATGTACTTGTGTCTGTAACGGTCAACAGCATCTTTTTCCATACCAGCAAATACCGTATATAACTCATCGGGTATAATTTTGTTTTGCAAGGCTAACATAGCACCGGGCCTTGCGGTTCCTGCCGAACATCCACATACAGAGTTCAGCACTACTAACTGTGTTGAATTATCCTTTCTGTCGAGTGCTTGATCGACATCATCAGGTATTAAAAACTCCTTGCAGCCTGTTGCTATTAGTTCTTCTCTCATTGGTTCTACCGCCACCGGGTCATAGGTGGGTATTTGTCTTGGTACAAAAGCCATATTTCAAATTTTAAAGGTTTGTAATTAATTTAATTAGTAATAATTTCAGCATCTGGATAACGTTCTTTCCACTTTTCCAATTGCTGTGTATCTTTAACAGTTATCACTGTTTTATAGTCAAGCCTGATTTTTATCGCAGGAAACTTTTCAATGTCGTGCAAAGTCAGTTTTTTCTTTTTTCTATTGTTCAATGATTTTGCCATACTATTGCTTTTTAGAACATATCCAATTCAAGCCTTGCTTCATCGCTCATCATATCCATTGTCCATGTCGGATCCCAAGTTATTTCTACTTCAGCTGTGTTCACTCCTGGGGCGCTCCTTATTTTATCCTCTACTTCCAAAGGCAAGGTTCCAGCTACCGGACAGGAAGGGGAGGTCAATGTCATTAAAACATGAACATTGGCTTCGTCATCTATCGCAATATCGTAGATAAGACCAATCGAATAGATATCAGATGGGATTTCAGGATCATAGCATGTTTTTAGAACATCTATGACTTTTGTTTCCAAGGCTATTTTAGCTGCTACTTCCATATTATATTTTTATTAAAGCAATAATTATTATTATTATTTGTGTTCAATGCTTTAGGTATTATCTTTTGCATCTGATACTTCCACTTTTTCTTTCGGTGGGATAGCATCTGGTTTTTTTACGCATTCAATTATATTTTTGGCTAAGGCTTTAAATACTTTGCCTTCTACCGTATGTTCATTTAGTGCTGCGGGCGCACCAATGTCTCCCGCTTCTCGTATTCTTGTTATTAAAGGGATTTGACCCAATAGCAGAACATTCATTTCTTCCGCCAATTTTTTTGCACCATCCTTTCCAAATATGTAGTCTTTTTTATCGGGACTATCTTCTGGAATATAATATGCCATATTTTCAATTAAGCCAAGTACAGGAACATTAACCATAGGCATCCTAAACATATCGATGCCTTTTCTGGCATCTGCAAGGGCTACTTCTTGTGGTGTACTGACTACAATGGCTCCTGCAAGCGGAATTTTATCTACCAGTGTAAGGTGAATATCCCCTGTGCCCGGCGGAAGATCTACAAGCAGATAGTCTAAACTGCCCCAATCTGCGTCCTGAAATAATTGGGTAAGCGCTTTGGAAACCATGGGTCCACGCCAGGGAACTGACTGCGAAGCTTCAGTAAAAAACCCAATAGATAAAATTCCTACGCCATGAGACTTAATCGGTTCTATTAGATTTCGACCAGAATCGTTAGAAACTACAGGCTTTCTATTCACTAAGTCAAACATAAGGGGCATTGATGGCCCATAAATATCAGCATCTAATAAGCCCACTTTTTCACCTAATTGACTTAGTGCTACAGCAAGATTGGCGGAAACAGTAGACTTACCTACACCTCCTTTCCCAGAGGCAATAGCAATAATATGTTTAACACCAGGCAATATTGTTCTAAGTTCTGGAGCCCTATCCTTAAAACCAGGCAGGGTTTGCATAGTTATATCTACCCTAATATCTGCACCTAGTGCTTGCAAAAGACTATCCATACAAGCATCCTTTACTATCTTTTTACTATGCATTGTAGGGCTACTAATTTTAACACTAAAACTAATGGTGTTCCCCTCAATATGAATGCTATTCACCAATCCTAACTCAATAATGCTTCTTTTCAGGTCAGGCTCAATGACGTTAGTAAGTATTTTTAGTATCTCTTCTTTAGTTATTTCAGGCATGTTATTTATCAGTTCACTGGGGTTTCCTGCATTTGCTTAAACTTATCGACAAGCATCTGTTCTACTTTTTCCTTTAATTGGTCAATTTTAATTAACTCTGTTATTTCTGTTAAAAAAGCTTGTTTTAAAATGGATACGGCTTCTTTTTCAGACAAGCCTCTGGAACGCATATAATACAACGCCTCTTTATTCAATTGTCCAATGGTTGCCCCGTGACTACATTTCACATCATCCGCAAAAATTTCCAACTGGGGTTTGCTATTCATCTTGGCGGTTTTTGATAATACAAGGCTGTGGTTTTGCTGAAAAGCATTTGTTTTTTGCGCATCCCGCCGTACCATTATTTTACCATTAAAAACACCTTTAGCTTTATCCATAAGAATTCCTTTGTACAATTCGTTGCTGTCGCAATGAGGATACGCATGATCTATAAAGGTTTGGTTATCTATATGCTGCTTATTTACACCAACGTAAAGTCCATAAAAATTAGTATTTGTTCCACTGTCTTTTAAAATGGAGCTAAGGTTATTCCTAACTAATTTCCCACCTAAATCTACTGAGTAAGAGCTGTATGTACTATCTCTCAGCTGCTCAATTTCGGTATTATTGATAAAATATGCAGTCTCATCTTCATCTTGAATTCTATAATGATCCACAATCGCATTTCTTTTTAAAACTAACTGTGTCACTGTATTGGTGAAATAAGTTTGCTGGGAATTAGTGAGATTATGATAGGTTTCAATAACCGTTATCTTGCTATTTTCTCCTGCTACAATTATTTTTTGCGGACTGATCACTGTTGCGACTTCTGTATACGCTATATTTAGAATATGAACAGGGCGGTCCAGCTCTAAACCATCAGGCACATAAATATAGATGCCATTTTGAGCAAAAGCGGTGTTTAATACTCTAAATGAATTGGTTGCTTGATTTGCCCATTTATTCAAGTATTCGGAAGTTGTTGCTTTTGTCAACCCATCTTCTTTCAGACCAGACGAAATATCTTGTACTATAATTTTTTTTGATAATTGCTCCTTTGAGGAAAGTTCTTTATTGTAAGTGCCATTCACAAAAACAAGCACGTATGCATCCAGCCCTTCAAAAAGAAAAGGGGTTATATCTTCTGCTGTAATGTTAACAAGTTTGGGTTGTTCATATAGTGGCTGAAGTAACTGACTAACATTGGTGTATTTCCAATCCTCGTTTCTTCTGGTTGGAAAATCCACATCATTGCTAAAGCGTTGAATCGCAGTTTTTTGTATCGCATGCCCTGCATAATCTTTCTGTCCGTTTAGGGAATTTTCATATTGTTGGAATAGTTCAATAAACTTTTCCCGGCTATCATTTTTATCTCGTGTATTTGGAGTTGTCATGCTTGTCTTAATTAAGGTGTTGTTAATGCTGCTACTTCTTCTTTGATCCAGTCATATCCTTTTTCTTCGAGTTGCAATGCTAATTTTTTGTCCCCTGATTTAACGATTTGCCCATTGTATAGTACGTGAACAAAATCGGGGATAATATAATGGAGTAGCCTCTGGTAGTGGGTAATTACCATGAAAGCATTGTCTTTTGTTTTTAGCTGATTCACACCATTGGCAACTATTTTTAGCGCATCAATATCCAGCCCTGAATCCGTTTCATCTAACACAGCAAGAGTTGGTTCCAATACGGCCATTTGTAAAATTTCATTACGTTTTTTTTCACCGCCCGAGAACCCTTGATTTAGAGACCGGCTTAAAAAACCAGCTTCCATCTCCACCATTTTTGCCTTCTCCTTAATATATTTTAGCATTTCCTTTGCACTAAGATCCGTCTTTTCTTGATGTTTTCTAACAGCATTAATGGTATGTTTAAGGAAGTTTGCAGTACTTACACCTGGTATTTCAATCGGGTATTGAAATGCCTGGAATACACCTTCCTTGGCGCGTTCATCAACTGATAATTCAATAAGGTCTTTTCCCATATAGGTAATACTACCCTCCGTAATTTCATAGCCTTCTCGACCTGCTAAAACGTGCGCTAGTGTACTTTTACCACTTCCGTTTGGCCCCATTATAGCGTGTACTTCGCCAGCATTTATTTGAAGGTTAATACCATTTAATATTTTTTTTCCTTCAATTTCTGCGTGTAAATTTTTTATTATTAACATGTTGATTTATTTAAGATTTTAATACGTAATTCAAGTTTAGCCTACACTATTTTCTAAACTTACAGCAAGCAATTTTTGTGCTTCCACTGCAAATTCCATAGGCAATTCATTAAAAACATCCTTGCAATAACCATTAACTATAAGGTTAATAGAATCCTCCTCACTCAATCCTCTTTGCATACAATAATAAAGCTGGTCTTCGCCTACTTTAGACGTTGTGGCTTCGTGTTCAATTTGAGAAGTGTCATTATCAATTTCGAGATAAGGGAAGGTATGTGCACCACATATATCCCCCATTAATAAAGAGTCACATTGCGAAAAGTTTTTGGCATTTTCTGCATTTTTACCTACTTTAACCAACCCTCTGTAGGAGTTCTCGCTCTGGCCTGCTGAGATACCTTTGGAAATAATAGTGCTGCTGGTATTTTTACCAATATGCCACATTTTTGTTCCTGTATCAGCTTGTTGAAAATTATTTGTAACTGCAACAGAATAAAACTCTCCCGTTGAATAGTCACCTTTCAAAATGCAACTTGGATACTTCCAGGTAACGGCAGAACCCGCTTCGACTTGTGTCCAACTGATTTTGGATCTGACGCCATCACACAAACCTCTTTTAGTTACGAAATTATAGATGCCCCCTTTTCCTTCTTTATCTCCCGGGTACCAATTCTGTATTGTAGAATATTTTATTTCGGCATCATCCAATGCAATTAATTCTACTACTGCGGCATGCAATTGGTTTTCGTCACGCATTGGAGCCGTACATCCTTCCAAATAACTTACATAGCTGCCTTCTTCCGCAACAATCAGTGTTCTTTCAAATTGACCTGTTCCGGCAGAATTAATGCGGAAATAAGTGGACAACTCCATCGGGCAGCGTACACCTTTGGGAATATAGCAGAATGACCCATCTGTAAAGACAGCCGAATTAAGGGCCGCAAAGAAATTATCAGAAGTTGGTACAACAGATCCCATATACTTTCTCACGAGTTCAGGATGTTCTTGAACAGCTTCCCCAAAGGAGCAAAAGATAATACCTAGTTCTGAAAGCTGTTTCTTAAAAGTAGTGGCTACAGATACACTGTCTATCACTATATCCATAGCAACTCCCGTTAATCGTTTTTGCTCTGCTATTGAAATGCCTAATTTCTCATACGTTTTCAATAGTTCAGGATCTACTTCATCTAAGCTATTGAGGGTTTTTTTTGGTTTTGGATCAGCATAATAAATGATGTCCTGAAAGTTTACGGGTGGATATTTTACATTCGGCCATTTTGGTTCTGTGAGGGTCTCCCAATGCCTAAATGCTTCTAAACGCCAGTCAAGCATCCATTGCGGCTCCTCCTTTTTAAAGGATATTAAACGAATGGTATCTTCATTTAAACCTTTTGGAATAAGTTCAGTATCAATATTACTGGTAAACCCATATTTATAATCACTCTTAGTATAATCTTCAAGCGTTTCTGCAGATGATTCTTTGCTCATGATTTATTTGATTTTTCGTGTGTTAAATTCGACCGTTCCGGCACAAAGATATAAAATCATAATTATTTATACTAAAAAGTATATATTAATTTATACTAAAACGTATTATTTATTATAATTTCTGTAACTTTGCCTTTTTAACAATATGATTATAGAAGTTTTACTTTTTAAGACAGAGTTGAAAGCGGTTTAGCAAGAAATCAAAAATTTAAAAATGATGATGAAATTAAAATTTCTAATGCTATCAATCTTGACTTCATTTTAAAAGGCGAGTTTTTTTTATATTAAAGCTCCTATTGATTTACATTAGGTAGATGGTTGAACATAAAGATATGAGTTGTTAAAAAATTAGAAACGTTATTAGCTAATGAACACTTTAGGATTAAAGTATTTTTAAATTAAAAAAGTCGGATGCTATAACTAAATATTAATTTTAAATTGTTAACGCACAAAAGCACGGGGTGCTTGGTGAAAACCAAGCTGAGATAATACCCGACACCTGATTTGGATAATGCCAACGGAGGGATGCAAACTAAGATATTTTATTTTAGACTCCATTCTTTGGTTATACAAAGAATGGAGTTTTTGTTTTAAACCAAAAATAAAATGGAAATAGAAAAAACAGTTTCAGAACTTATTCCTAAAAAAGATCAGAATTGGCAAAACAGACCAGAATGGTTTTTTAATAGAGAACATACCGATACCTATGAGCAATGGTATGAAGGAAGATACAAGCGTGCCGAAATATGGCAAAAGAAAGTAATGGAGCAATTGGTTTCAAAAGACAAACGTGTTAAAACATTGCTTGAGTTTGGTTGTGGGACAACACGCTTTACGCGCTGGTGGAAAGAGATAGGTATAGAAGCAACGGGCGGTGATATTTCTCCACTTATGCTTTCTCAAGCGTTACAATTATTTGATGGCGACCTTGTGATGGCCGACTCACACTATATGCCTTTTAAAGACAACACCTTTGATTCGCTTGCATTCATTACCACTTTTGAATATTATAAAGACCCTGTACAGGTAATTCGAGAGGCTGCACGCGTTGGGAAATATGGTATTGCGATGGGAATGATGAATAGAAATTCGCCCAAAGTGGTGAGGAGACGAGTACAAGAAGTGTTTGGAGCAAATCCGTTCTACTTAACAGCTACTTTTTACACGCCTGCAAAACTTTCCGAAATAATTCACGAAGCCCTTAAAGGGAGAGATTATACAATTGAATGGACTTGCACGGGACTTCCCAAATGGTTCCCCGTTCAGCAGTGGAATGTACCTCTAGGTGATTTTTTTGGGTTGTACATCAAACTAAACGACATCAAATAAATGAGCGATAAACTAGGAAAAATAGAACATCATTTATTCGAACAGTTTATAAATAACAAATGTGGTTTTAATAGGGAGGAAGTACGTACAGGACCTGAATTTGGTGTTGATGTCTCTATTGTAGATTTGCCCGGAGATATGGAGATGGCCTTAACCAGCGACCCGCTTACACTGATTCCTTCCCTTGGTTTAGAAGAATCGGCTTGGTTATCTGTGCAACTAATGGCAAATGATATGGCTACCACGGGTTATGCACCGATGTATGGGCAATTTGTTTTAAACCTACCAGCCCATTTCTCTAAATCGGATTTTCAAATCTATTGGGATCATATTCACAGCTTTTGTTCTAAAATCGGAATTGCCATAACTGGAGGACATACAGGCTTTATTGAAGGGCAAAATTCAACCATAGCAGGAGGCGGCACTTTTATAAGCGTTGCGCCAAAAAATAAGATGTTGGTTTCAAAATATGCAAACCCGGGTGATGCCATTTTAGTTACTAAATCCTGCGCCATCTCAACCGCTGCGATACTCGCTATGTGTTTTCCTGAAACCGTTAAAAATAAATTGGGCACCGAAATGCAACAAGAAGCTTGTGCTACGTTTTACAACACCTCGTCCCTTGAAGATGCTCTTGCTGCTGCTGGTAACAATCACGCGCATAAGGAGGTTACTGCCATGCACGATGTAACAGAAGGAGGTGTTATAGGAGCTATTTATGAATTAGCAATAGCCTCCAATAATGGTGCTTTGATATATAATCACAAACTCCCCATTGGTAATTTACAAAAAGAAGTTTGCCGCTTATTTTCTTTAGATCCACGTTATTGCATTGGGGCGGGTTCTATGATCATCACTTGTAAAAAAGCAAAGGCAAGTGATGTTATCAATCGTTTAGCCAAAAAAAATATTACATGTACTGAAGTGGGTGAAATAGTGGAAAAACACAAAGGGATCAAGCTCATCACAAATGAAATAGCAAATGATGTCTTGTACAATGAAAACGACCCTTACTGGGCGGCATTTTTTAAAGCACATAAATTGGGATGGAAATGAGCGGAATCGTAAAAAGAAAAATGAGTTCTGGGATTTATTTAATCATCGACCCATCTATGGACGAATTGATTTTACTAAACAAATTACGCCTTTGTTTAAAAGAAAAATTAGCCGCCGTTCAGATTTGGGATAATTTTAATAGTGCAAGAAACATCCTTGAATCTATCAACAAAATTTGTGAATTATGTCATGCAAAAAATATTCCTGTACTAATAAATAATAGATGGGAACTAATCAATAGTTACTTGTTAGATGGGGTGCATTTTGATAATATTCCCCAGAATTATGATGAAATAAAGAAAGTTGTAAATAGGCCTTTTATAAGCGGTCTTACATGCTCTAATGATTTAACTATTGTAGAATGGGCAAGTGTAAACAAACTCGACTATATATCTTTTTGTTCCATGTTTCCTTCAAAAACGGCTAACAGTTGCGAAATAGTAAATTTTAACACCATACATGAGGCAGCAAAACACTATAAATTACCCACCTATTTAGCGGGTGGTATAAAGCCCGAAAATATGCATCAATTAGAACAACTTAACTATACAGGAATTGCTGTAGTATCGGGTATTATGAGTACAAATACCCCCCATGAATCCATAAAAACATATCAAGAAAAATTAAAACAACATGAGAATAGAAACAATCAATAAACTTTGTTGTCCTTTTGACAAAGGAAATCTTAATCTAACAGTAATCACAAAAGATGTAACTGATAATATAGTGGAAGGCTTTTTTGTCTGTAATGACTGCAAGCGCTTATACCCAATAGTAAAGGGCATCCCAATTATGAGTCCAGACGAATTCCGCGAATTTAAACTTGAACGACCTTTAATTGAAAGATGGAAAAAACATTTAAAAGGGCAGACTTTTGAGAATTTTCGACTTACTGAACCTACACAAATAGAGAATTAAACGAATATTAAGATCTTACGGCACTCATTTTGTGACATACATTTGGTAGCTGCAAAACGGCCTCAACAAGCGATTTAGGCAGTTTGATGACGTTCTATGTGTCTTTTTATTATTTTTGAATAAATACATCATTTAAAACCCAGAATATACTTCTGTATAGCAGGGAATTGTATGCAAGCGTAAAAATGAACTTATATTGAATCAAAGAATTAGCATATTAGGATGTGGCTGGCTTGGAATGGCTTTGGCCCTTGAATTACAAGAGAAATCGTATAGCGTTTATGGCTCTACAACATCTGTCACTAAGGTAAGTAAACTTGAATCAATTGGGATTAAGCCATTTGTTATAGACATAGGCAATAAGAGTATTGATATTTCTGAATTTTTATTTTCTGATGTTTTAGTCATAGCTATTACTTCAAAAAATATTGATGACTTTAAAAACTTAATCAGAAACATTGAACAATCCAATGTCCGCAACGTATTGTTTATTAGTTCAACTTCCGTCTATCCCAATACAAACGGACTCGTTACTGAAGAAATTGACACCAACAATACCACTCTTGCTAATATTGAAAGATTATTTATTACAAATTCCATTTTTAAAACAACGATAATAAGGTTTGGAGGTCTATTTGGTTATGATAGAAAACCAGGGAACTTTATTAAAGTAGCTAAAAAATTAGAGAATCCAGAGGGCTATATTAATTTTATACACCGAGATGATTGCATTCAAATCATCGAACAAATCATAGTAAAAAATACGTGGGATGAAATTTTAAATGCCTGTGCTGATAGTCATCCAAAAAGAAGAGACTTTTATTTACAAGAAGTTGAAAAATTAGGAAGAACTATACTACACTTTAATGAAAAATCGGCAAATAACTATAAGTTGGTGAGTAGTCAGAAATTGAAAAATTTACTAAATTATGAGTTTAAATATGCAGACCTTATGAATTATTAATAAAAGCAAGCATGAAACAAAACTAGTAGTTTGCTGCAGTAAATTAAATACTCTTTAAAAATTATAAAAGACGGATAACTTTTCCAATTCTAATATTAAAAGGTTCGATATTTTTCAGCTTGCTCTACCAGTAAAATCAAGACTTAACAGAAATTTTAGGTCTTTTTTTTATGCCTTGGATATAGCATAGGTACAACATTCTGCTATTTTGAAAGCTTAATTTTCGTTGATATTAAAGCCTTCTATTTATACTTAAACATTATTAACTTTCTATTAAAATAATAAATTCTGCTAAATAGCAACCTTATTCCTTCGTAAGGGGATTTTATTATATACAATATAACCACAAT